>SDBV01012041.1_pt1 | contig 11121 bp, 9 predicted proteins | sample 2277081 | NCBI WGS metagenome assembly SDBV01 (sample SAMN10402039, study PRJNA504765) | marine sediment metagenome | isolation source: marine sediment core GS10_PC15, 223 cmbsf | place: Arctic Ocean: Southern Knipovich Ridge | collected 2010
CTACCTAATTTCCTTCTTGGAGCAGTAATAATATGTGGATTTCCGGGGATGCAGCCTGAGGTAAAGGCTCAGCAATCCCTTCCGGGGAATTATACAATGCAATCCGGCGATGTGACCCTCACCAGTACCAGGTACATGTTGAAGATGGGTATAAATACTATAGCGAATACTACCTCAACGGTTACCTCTATGGCAAAAAATAATAATCCTTTCCTGTTGCCTATCTTTGTGGATATTTACCAGTCATGAAAATTGGAATAATCCGCGAGACTAAAAATCCTCCCGACCGCAGGGTGCCTTTTTCACCTGCACAGATCGCAGAATTAAAGTCCAGGTTCCCGGATCATGAGTTTGCAGTGCAGCAAAGTGATCTGCGATGCTTTACTGATCAGGAATATGCCGACGCCGGATCCCCGGTGCAGGATAATGTAGAAGACTGCAAGGTTCTTTTCGGAGTAAAGGAAGTGGAGATAGATAAATTGATACCGGGTAAGACCTATGTGTTTTTCTCTCACACAGCAAAGGAACAGCCCTATAACCGCAAACTCCTGCAGGAGATCACGGAGCGCAAAATCACCCTGATGGATTATGAATATCTGACCGATCCTGAAGGGATACGTGTCGTGGCTTTCGGACGATGGGCAGGAATTGTCGGGGCCTACAACGGACTAAGAGCCTATGGAGAGCGCTATCGACTGTTCAGGCTCAGGCCGGCTCATGAGTGCCATGATCTGGAGGAAATGAAGGCAGAACTTTCCAATGTAGTTGAGGCATTATCAGAGATTCCTCCAATTAAGATACTTGTAACCGGGGGTGGCAGAGTAGCCTTTGGTGCCATGGAAACACTTGGTGAACTGGGACTCGAAGTTATTTCCCCTGAAAAATTTCTTGAGAGCGAATACGACAAATCTGTCGTTTGTCGTATTGATCCCTGGGATTACGTACGGCGTACAGATGGGGAGGAGTTCGAACTAGGGCATTTCTTTAAGCATCCGGACAGATATACTTCCACCTTTAAACCCTTTACCAAAGTAACAGATGTATTTATCCCATGCCATTTCTGGGATCCTGACTCACCGGTTTTTATGACTCCTTCGGATATGCGGGAGCCGGATTTCCATATACGGGTGATCGCGGATGTAAGCTGTGATATTAAGGAACCCATCCCATCTACTCTTCGTGCATCGACCATTGCAGAACCTTTTTACGGCTACGACCCCCTGAGTGAAACCGAAACTTCGCCATTTGATCTTCGCAGTATTACCGTGATGGCAGTGGATAACCTTCCCGGGGAGCTTCCAAGGGATGCCTCTTTTGATTTTGGTGGGATGTTGACCGAGAAGGTGATCCGCGCACTGCTTGAAGGCGACCCGAATGGAATTATTGAGCGCGCTACAATTGTACGAAGGGGTGAGCTGACCGAGGCATTTACTTATTTAGAAAGTTATTTGAAGGGGGAATAGAAGCGACCGCAACACACATTGTACGGGTGAGGTTTATTTGGTTTTTGATATTAGACATATACCGAATAGATTTAAGGGAAAAACTCGATTTTTAAATCGACATATATCTGTAAGCAAACATGAAAAAGTCTCCCCGTTCCTTAACTTATATCACCGCCCTTTTTAGTGGTTTTTCTGTTCATAGAATTATTTTTATAACCAGAATTAAAACCTAAAATTTCAATAATGAAAAGATTTACTTATTTACTCAGTATTACAGTAGCTGCCTTCGCCATTGCTGCTATCGGAATGATCGGATGTGAAGGACCAGCAGGTGCCACAGGTCAAGCCGGTACCGATGGTGCAGATGGTGAAAACGGTATTGACGCCAACGAAACCTGTAAGGTGTGTCATGATGATGGTACCGACCTCCTTGCCAAGCAACTGCAGGCCGGAGCTTCCGGACACATGACAGGGGGACACTTCAGATACGGTGACCGAACTGATTGTTCTGTATGTCATACACATGAAGGTTTTCTGGCCGTTATGGGAACGGCAGATTATTTGGCACCCGCAGAATATAAAGACGCAACACCCCCGAATTGCAGAACCTGTCACCTGGTTCACGAGACCTATACTGCATCTGATTTTGCTGTCCGTGTTACCGATCCGGTAACCTTCTGGTTCAACAACGTTGAAGCCGATTTAGGGACCAGCAATATGTGTATCGCCTGTCACCAGCCAAGGATGGGCGATTTGGATCCCCTGCCTGTTGTAGGTGGTGCCGACCTTGTAATTGATGATGATGGATGGGGATATCCCCACCAGTCACAATCGTCCATGGTATATGGAACTGGCGGTTACGAGACTACTGGTAGCGCAAGTTATCCTGCCGCAGGAAGTACCACGCATGCAAGCACTGGTTGTGTAGGATGCCATATGAGTGAGCCTGCCCGCGGGAACACAGCAGGTGGACACACCACACTCATGAATTATGAATCCAGAGGAACCGCCCGGGAATTTACCCAAAGCTGTGAGGTATGTCATACTGATGCCGATTTTGATTACTTGAACATACAGACAGATGTTGAGACTATGATGGACAGTCTTGAGGTATTATTAACTACCAAAGGAGTAATGCTTGATGGTGATCTCAATGCAAGCTCTGCAGCACCCCTTACAATGACGGCGGATGAAGCGGGAGCATACCTGAACCTTCAAATGGTTGGACGTGAAAAAAGCGGTGGTGTACACAATCCGAAATATATCAAGGCCCTCCTGAGTAACTCGATCGCTGCGATGCAGTAAATAAAGAAATTCATTTACCTCAAAAGGCTTCAGTATCCACTGAGGCCTTTTGTTTTATAGCTTATTCAAAATAACCTTGTATCGGGATTAAATAATCTTTCTATATTTGATCCCTTCATAAATAATATATATATATATACGTGAATGTAGAAGATAAAAAATCCAGACGGAAAGTCTGGGAGCATCCCTGGAAATACAGGGAGAGTTTTCTCGTAGTGATGGAGCTGGCTTTGCTGGGACTCATTTTTGAGGTTATATCAGGAGGGAAAGGTGCCCCCCAGCTGCAGTGGCCTGCAAATGCAGCTACAGGTGCCGGGATTATCATTTTTGTAATAATCATATATTCCCAGTCCAGGAAACACAAAATTGTAAAATGGCTGGGCAGTGTGCCGGCTGCAATATCAGCCATCAGTTTCTTTGCTGTGGTTACACTATTGCTTGGATTTATTCCACAGAATGGTACTTCGGAGGCACAGTGGATTAATATGCTGGGACTCTCCCATGTGAAGAACAGCTGGCTTATGATGGTATCAGGGATGTACTTCCTGGTGACCCTGGGTTTTGTTATAATGCGGAGGACCCGTCCCCTGAACCGTAAGAATATAGGCTTCCTGCTGAATCATGCGGGACTCTGGATCACAATTGCTGCAGGCTACTTCGGATCGGGAGACCTTCAGAAGCTGACCTTACAGGTTATGGAGAATCAGGGAGCCACTAATATGGCCATCAACCAGAAGACAAAACAGGTTGAAACTCTTCCTTTCACAACACGCCTGATCGATTTCAGCATAGAGGATTATAATCCCAAGCTGGCCATTCTTGATGCTACCGGGAAAGTGATAAATGAAGACGGTAAGTCTGTTAAAATTGTTGAAGAAGGTGTAACAGTTCAGCTGGTGGACTGGGAAGTTGAAATTCTTAAATTCCTGCCTGATGCAAAGTTTACGGGCAGCGGGTATGTAGAATGGGATTCCGTTGGATCCGCACCGGCAGTTTTTGTGAGTGTCAGACAAAATGGTACTGAAACAGCCCGGGAGGGATGGGTCTCATGCGGCAGTTTTGCCACCACGTTCAACCATCTGCCCATTGACCAGAATTTTTACCTGGCAATGACATTCCCCGAACCCCAGAAGTTTGCCTCCGATCTATTGATCGATGACCCTGAAGATGGAGAGTTTGAGGTGAGGATAGAAGTCAACAAACCATTCAGGCACAGAGGATGGACACTTTACCAGCAGTCTTACGATGAGAGAATGGGCAAATGGTCACAGCTTTCCGTAATCGAAGCGGTAAGGGACCCATGGTTGCCTCTGGTCTATGCGGGTATTTTTATGTTGCTGGCTGGTGCCGCATATATTTTCTGGACGGGTAGTACAACTAAAGATTAATTTAAGATGGATTGGATAAATTTTCCGGCCTTTGCCGGCGTAACATTTCTGAGCTGGTTGCTTGGATCATCATTTATAGGATTTTCCTCAAAGGGGAAATGGACCGAGAATGCAGGAATTGGATTGATTATCCTTGGCAACCTTGCCATGATACTTTTTGCTATTTTACTCTGGGTTCACCTGGAACGCCCACCGTTGAGGACCCTGGGCGAGACACGTCTCTGGTATTCGATATTCCTCCCTTTTGTTGGAATCGTAACCTGGTTCCGGTGGAGATATAAACTGTTCATGTATTTTGCCCTGGGAATGGCAACCCTGTTCCTTCTTATTAATTACATGAATCCCGAGACCTACAGCAAAACCCTGATGCCTGCACTGCAGTCACCATGGTTTGTGCCCCACGTGATCGTATATATATTTGCCTATGCAGTACTTGCCTTTTCCTCAGTGATCGCTCTGCTGGGATTGTACCAGGTATATTACAAGCAGCTTAATGCAATCATCCTGAAGCTGGCCGATAACCTGGTGTATGTTGGATTCTCATTCCTGACCCTTGGATTGCTTTTCGGCGCTTTATGGGCCAAAGAGGCATGGGGACATTACTGGACATGGGACCCGAAAGAAACCTGGGCCTTCCTGACCTGGCTGTGTTATCTGGGATTTATGCATTTCAGGCATTTCCAGCCAAAGAAGGTCAAGGCTCCCTTATGGGCGCTCAGCGTAGCCTTTATTGTACTTCTGATTTGCTGGTTTGGTATCAATTACCTGCCATCCGCACAGGACTCTGTTCACGTTTACAGTGACTAACACAACTCAGGACAGACAGGGTTAAGGCTACTGAAATATTTCAAATGAATTCCGGAGACCGGTCCTTCTTTAAGGGACCGGTTTTCTATTTGAGGATAACGATAAGTGCTCCTGTGATATAGGCTGCCAGCCACCAGGCATAAGCGATTCTTGTATACCAGTGAAGTCCTTTGGGAACCTCAGAGTTAACACCATTCTTTCTTGCAAGTCTCCATAGCAGGATTGCATCTACCAGCATGCCAGTAAGGCTGGAATACCCCAATATTCCATGTGCCGTAAAGGCGGAGTTCTCAGAACCGATGATCATCAGAATGGTTGCTGCAATATCAAAAATGAGTCCCACAGATACAAAACCAAGCACTCTTCTGCTTATGGTATGCTTTACCTGCTCAGTAATTATCCCAATGGAATAGAAGATCAGCGCAAGATTGACGATGGCGGTTCCTGCAATTAGGATTGTTTTCATGGTCTAATAGGTTTTGTATGAAGTGATCAGAGCCGGGAGTGTTCAATAACCGGGAACCCTTTTTCACCAAAGTCATTGTAATAGCTTATAAATCTCATCTTGAAGAAAAATCCCTCTGTATCCCTGATGATGTAGATTATTCCGGGACGGATTGTATATACTGCGGTATTGCTATTCATATCCACTTCCACATCTTTCCACTTGTAACCTATGATATCCTGCCGCTGGCTGAACTGATAAGAAGCAATGTTTTCAATACTGATATCATGGAAAGCAGACACTGAATCAATAGCGACGGTGACTGCATATCGGTTTAGAAGAACACCACGTACATAGTAGGGGGTAGGAATGCCGTCATCTGTATAAAGAATGTCTCCGTACTGTGTGAAAAGCAGGTCCCAGCTGTTCATCTCCGGTTCAATGTCCGGTACAGTTTCTCCATTCGAAGCGTTGAAGTAGATATAATTGTAGATCTCCGATTTCAGGATCTCGTATTCTTCCCATTCCCCGGAGGGCCAGTCTTTCAATTTGAATAGGTATCCTTTATCATCTACATGCATGAATTGGACAGCCAAATTTGCATGGTAAGAGATGCCGTCGTATTTCCCCAGAAGGTAGATAAACTCAGAATAGATGGTATCTTCTTCTGTGAATTCTACCCATCCCGCGAAGGCTGATGAGTCCGGATCTCCGTTTGATTGGTCGAAAATCCAATCTGCAGTAGGGGGATTTGCAGGGATGCTGTCTTCAACAGTGGTGCCGGATGGGTATACGGCCCAGTAATCCGCCGAGTTGATCCCTACGTGCCAGTCCCCGGACTGCGCCCCAAATTTTATCACCCATACAACATTCTCATTATCAGAGGGTACACTGTTTGTGCCGAGATCAAAATGTGATTGATAGGTATACATAGATTTCTCAAATTCATAACTGATCTCATCGCCAGGAATATGAGGGGGTACCTGCTGGTCTTCCTCGAAACATCCTGAGAGAAGTACTGATATCAGGCCAACTAAGGGGAATAACTTTAAAGGGAGGAAGTGTCTGATGGCAAACCAGATGGTTCTTATATGTTTGAACAAGGATTTCATCAGTTGAACTTTTGAAAATTAAATCGCAGGCTGACAAAATAGGATCTTCCCCAGCCAACAGGATAGGAGCCCGCGCCTCCAGAGTGTGCCCCTGTAGTAAGTCCGCTGGATTCAATGTTTGTGTAATTAAAGAGGTTGTTGGCACCTATCCCCAGTGTGAATCGTTCGTTCAACCATGATTTGGTTATGGACGCATCCAGCATGTGAAATTCTTCGATGAATCCCTCCTTGATTTCTCCCTCTGAATTTGAATAGAACTGCGGCTGCCGGCCGGTATATTTGTAGCTGATGAGGAATCGGATGTTACGGCTCATCCAGTTGTATGTGGTAGAGGATGTCACATCCGTACTCGGGCGCCAGGAAGTACTGCTGTTTTCTCCTTCTCCAAGAATACTCTGACGTGCAACCTGGAAGATTCCAACCTGAAAGGTAAACCTGGGGTGAAGGGCATACTTAAAATTGAGTTTTCCACCGGCTGTGCGGTGCATGTCAATATTTATATAGGAATAGAGAGTTGCACTATCAAGGGCCAGGGTAATGCGGTTGTTGATTGAATTGTAGAACAGTCCGGCCTGGAATGTATACCGGCTTATGTTTTTCATCCGGTTATGATCCCAGCTAAGATTAAAATTATGTGAATACTCAGCCTGCAGGTCCGAATTACCCCTGATGTTATGGTTTATATCCACAAAGAAGAGGTAGAGTTCCTTAAGGGAAGGTGCCCTGAATCCTCTTGCATATGAAGCACGAAGGATATGTGCTCCGGCCAAAGGTTGATAGCGTATATTCAGGGAAGGAACCAGGGGGGAATTATACTTGGTATTATACCCGTACCTTAGTCCCGGTTGAAAAGACAGACTGGTGGAGGGCTCATATTTCAAACTGGCAAAGGCCGCGTAATCGCCGATATGCTGGCTGCCATCCTGTATCCTTTTCCCCTCTCCGTTTTCTATATTGATATCCGTCCCCACCTGGTAACTGAGCTTATCCGAGATCTGCTCATCAGTAAACGTGGCTCTTACCAGGTAGGAAGTGAACCCAGTTGTATCGTGTGCTGAAGTGTCCTTTACCATTACTTCCTCAAGGGTAGTAAGGTCCTTGGAATAGGTGTTTTTGACCCTGGTATACCAGGAATGTGAGAATACCAGGTCCATATTCCTTCCTTCCGAGATCCTGTAATTTGCCTGTATTCGTTCTGAGAGACGGTTGGTGTAATACCAGGTATCGAATGCTTTTTCGTGGTAGGGGGGGAGCAGGGAACCTTTATTCTGAATGGTTTCATCAAAATAGCGCAGGTCTGCTTTTATCCCGAACCGGTCACCGGTGTACTTATAATAGCCATCAAGGTTATATTGTAGCTTCGGTTTCCATTGCTTGGAACGACTGGTATCAGGATCGGAAAACCCGGAGAAAAAATTCCTTGAACCTGTCAGGGAAACTGAATGTCTTCCGAAGTTGCCGGCACCTCCCAGATCAAAATTATATACACCGACTGATTCAAGATGGGAATTAGCCCAGGCCGCATACTTGCCTCGGGTGTTCTCTTTTGTTATGATATTTACCGCACCGGCCAGGGCATTTGATCCATAGACGACGGACATGGGTCCCTCGACAACCTCGATATGATCAACATTGTACATATTGATCTGGCTGAGGTCTATGTTTCCGTTCATCCGGCCGATAACCGGCACCCCGTCGATGAGGATCTTCACATGTTCGCCCGAGAGCCCCTGTAAACTCATGCTGGAGCCCAGGGCGGCATCGTTGCTGATGCGTATGCCAAGTTCATTGTTAAGGGCCTGTGATAGATTTACGGCTCCTTTCTGGCGGATCTTGCGATTATCGATGACTGATACATTGTAAATGGATTGATCCGCCTTACGGGGTGAATACTGCGCGGTCACCACGACACCCTCCATGTCTGTAATGCTGTAGTCCATCCTCAGTGTATAGTTACCTGAGCGAGGAATTGTATCAATTAGTGTGGTATACCCTACTGCAGTGACGGCCAGTTGGAAGGGGATATTGGGCTCGAAGGTCACTATTCCTTTTTCATCCGCAATGAGGTTAAGCATGACAGACTTGTCCATACTCTCGAAACAGACATGTGCAAATGACACCGGATCACTGGTCTTACTGTCGACCAGGGTAATGGTTGTTTGGGCAGAAATACCCAAAAATGGCATTACTGCGAACAAGCCCGTTAGTACTATAGTATTAAAAACCCTCATCCCTTCTCTCTACCTCTGTTCTGAATGGAATTCTAAGGGACCTTTCGCCCATAAGGCGATCCCTTTTAGCGGATGCTAAATTTTCTTACAGCCTGCATTTCCCTGTTACTTACCTTCAACAGGTAAACACCTGGGTGCAATCCAGATACGTCTAGCCGGAGTTCCCGGTACCCGGATGGTTCATTTGATTTGTAAAGAACCCGCTTTCCTGTTAGATCATAAACGCTGAAATTCAGGGGAAGTTGTGTTTCCAGTTCAAAGTTTACAGTCAGCAGATCTGAAGCCGGCACCGGGTAAATACTTATACCTCCATTATCAGTTGTCGGAGCAATACTGACGGCCGGATTATAAGCATTTGTATCTCCGTGCGGATAGGTATACAGTTCCACACCCATTGTAGTATTGGCAGTAATGGAAGATGTGAAACCCTGGCACTTAAACCCGATATCCCAGATATCGCGGGAAATCTTTCCAACAGAACCATTGCTCATACTGTAATATTCTTCGGCAGCATAAAATGCCCCCATCACCAGTGTATCATATACAAACGCAGGGGTAGGTGTGCCGTCAAAATATTGTTTGCGTATTCCAACCCTTCCGAGTCCGCTGTACCCACTTTCAAAATAGGTTACCTGCATTTTGTGGATCTCGCCGGTTTTTGTTTTAATAAAATAGGCCATTGTATCCAAGGGGACAATGGACATACCAGAAGAGAGCATGTACCATGAGTTCCCAATAGCCGAAATGGAATCGGTAAATTCAGTTGTGTCGGCGAGTGTAGCATCGGCAGCAGTTGTACTGTCAGCTGCATTAAAGACGGACACTGTAACACCATCATTGGAAAGAAATCCGGTTACGGTGTAATTAATCTGGGTATCTGTGTATTTGGTAAGCAGGAGATCCCAATCCGATGCCGCAGGCTGCTCATCAACAAGAGAATCAGCCCTTAAGTTGTAATATATAAACTGCTTATCCGGGTATTTTGTCATATCCAGGTCCACCTCATTTTCGTCTGCACCATTCAGGTCAGAATAGCGGAAGGTATAGACACTTGAACCATTTTTTTCTACGATCCAAAGCTTCTTATAACTTCCATCCTGCAACTTGATAACAAATATCGAGTCTCCTACAAGACCATGGGTGAGCATATTGTAATTTCCCCAGCCATAATCAGGATGGGTTGTTGCATGGGCAGAAAAAGCTCCTTCTTCCCATGAGGTCATGGAGTTATACATTTGATCCCAGCCGGATAATCCGGTTGTGTCAAGTTGTGCATTCATCTGTGTGGCCAATCCCGCAATAAGCATCAATACGGCCAGTCCTCTTAAGCGTTTCATTTTAATTATTTGTTTATGGATTTATATGGCATATTCTCGGGAAAAAGGGGATTTCCCGATTTCGGCCGCAAGATAGGATTTTTGTGAAAAAAATCCTATGATTAAGATCGATTTTCAAACCGATATACCACAGCGAAAAAATTAGGTAGCCGTAAATAAAAAAACCGGATTCCCTGAGAAGGAACCCGGTCCAATATAAATATATTATTTACGCTTTACTTCTTTAAAGTACGCATATAGTTTACCATGTGCCAGATGTCCTCATCGTCTATCTTGCCATCATACTTGGGCATTTCGTTTCTACCTGCCTTGGTCTTGTAGAAATGATCTCCATCGGTCTGCGACTGGTAATAATCTCCGGAAAAGTCACCGGGGAATGTGTCCAGTCCACGTGCTTTGGTACCATTTCCAAGTCCTGTTTTTCCATGGCAGGAAGCACAGTTTTTATTGTACAGCATACGGCCAACCTTGACAGACTCTGCATTTGCAGCTTCCGGGTTTTTCATATTTTTTTCCCTTGCCGGCACCTCCCATGGTTTTGGATCCTCGGGAGCTATAAATGAGATCATAATTGCTGCGGCAAAAATTACCATTACCGCGGGTAAGAAAATATTCCTTTTCATTAATTGGTCCTCCTGTTAATTTTAGTTGTGACTATAAAGCAAATATGTGAATTTTTTTTAACAACTGCTAAAATCATACCAAATTATTCAATTTTTCTTTTTTAGCTAATCTTTTAACCCTGAAGAGGGATATAACTACGTATATATAATGTGACCAGACTCCGGTAAGGAGAATAGTCAGAGTGACAATCATCCAGACAGGAGCAATCTGTGTCCAAAGGGTTCTCTGGGCTGCGACCGTATCATATTGGGTCGGAACTCCCCATTGCATAACCTGCCGCTTTTCAACTGTCCCGAAGAGGTAGTGTTCATTGAACCTGGCAATGATCTCTATATTCCCTTCCGGGTCTCCAGGTATATCATCTGGCATTTCCATTGTAAACTCACCATTCTCATCCAGGAAGTCCTCCCCGATAGGAAGATCCATA
>SDBV01012042.1_pt1 | contig 11119 bp, 8 predicted proteins | sample 2277081 | NCBI WGS metagenome assembly SDBV01 (sample SAMN10402039, study PRJNA504765) | marine sediment metagenome | isolation source: marine sediment core GS10_PC15, 223 cmbsf | place: Arctic Ocean: Southern Knipovich Ridge | collected 2010
GCGGCTCTGGGCGAAGTCCTGGGCTGCCGTCAACTGTGGTGCGCGGGGCTGCTCACCCCGCAGATGCCGAACAGTTGCACGCCGCGCCCCCAGCAGCTATCTTGGCGCAACAACCTGCCGAGACTTTTCTTTGTTCTCCAACATTGAAGGAGGGAATGCTGATGAAAGTTGCTGATTGGATTCTCACGCTCGTGGCACTGCTGGTCGTGATGGCAATTGTCAATGTGTCGGCCCTGCCCCAGGCAGCCGCACAACAGCCGGTGGACCTGGTCGCACAACCATATCTGCTCGACACGGGGCTGGTCTCCCGCTCGATCTGTTTCGAGAGCTCCACCGGCGCACCCGGCGAGGGCGGCAGGGCGGCCAGCAAACTGGGCGTGGGGCGGAAGGGCTCGCCCAGCCGATCGATCAAGCCGGGGCAGACCCTCCAGCTTTGTGATATCGAGGGTCCGGGCACGATCCGCCACATCTGGCTGACGACCGGCCGCAGCCCGCAGAATCTTCGGACCCTGGTGTTGCGCGGCTGGTACGACGGCCAGGAGCATCCCAGCATCGAGTGTCCGGTGGGCGATTTCTTCGGCTTCGCCCACGGCAAGGTGATGCCGTATCACTCGGCGGTCCACTCGGTGGGCCCGACGGCCGGGATGAACATCTGGCTGCCGATGCCGTTCGTCAAACGGATGAAAATGACGATCACCAACGAGGACTCGATCGAGAGCAGCAAGGCCCCGCCGGTCTACTACCAGATCGACTACACCACCGGCGATCGGCACCCGAGCGACGTGGGGCGGCTGCACGTGCTCTTTAGGCGCGAGAACCCTACCACCGAGAAAAAAGATTTCGAGTTGCTGCCGCTGCGGAAGCAGAAGGGCCGGTTCGTCGGATCGGTGATCGGCATCCGCAACCTGCACCCGAAACAGTGGTGGGGCGAAGGCGAGATCAAGGTCTATATGGACGGCGACCGCGAGTTTCCCACCATCTGCGGCACCGGCAGCGAGGACTATGTGGGCCTGGCATGGGGCATCCAGCAGACGCCGTTTCTCTACAACGGTTGCAGCCTGAACCAGAAGAACTTCGTCTCGATGTACCGCTGGCACCTGCCAGATCCGATCGCCTGGCGGAAGGAGTGCCGGATCACGATCCAGCAGATCGCCTGGAGGAAGGGTCTGGCCGAGACGGAGGACGACTGGTCGTGCTCGACGTTTTGGTACGAGCCGGCCCCCAGTGCGGCATTGCCGAAGATGCCGGAGGTAAAGGCCCGCACGGCCGACATCTGGAAGGACTGAGGTCCTGGCGCCCTGCGCAGCGACGAATAGCTTTCTACAGTGGGTCAGTAGGACCCCGACGGGATCACCTCCCCGCCGGCACGCGTGAACAGCGCGCGAAGAACTTCCGGGTCGATTTTCTGCAGGCTGAAATGGACGGAGCCGTCGCAGAAGGCTGCGACGAACCCCTGCGGAAACAGCGGATACAGCCCGCCGAGTCCCTTGGCCGGATTGTCCGGGTCGAAGGGCAGGTCGTCCGGTTTGGTCCAGATCACCGAATGTTCGTCGTCCACTTCGACGGCGAGGATTGTCTGGGAAGTCCCGTCCTTGATCTCCTTGATGGGGATCCCTTCCCGGCCGGGAAAGACGGTTCCTTCTCCCACTACCACGACATAATGGGTACGGCCCTTTTCTTTCAGCTTGGAGGCGAAGCAGCGGTAGACGTCCGGCATCTGGTCGATCAGCTTGCGGTTGTGCTCGCTGTCCCAGGGCTCGTCCAGGTGGAACTGCTCATAGAGTTGTCCCGCCGCAAGGTAGGGCAAGAGGTGTACGCGCCAACTCAGCAGCGGCTTGCCGTTGGCGTCGGAGCTGGCCGCTGCCGGAAAGCTCTTGTGCGTGTCGTGATAGTTGTGCATCGCCAGGGCGATCTGCTTGAGGTTGCTTATCGACGTCGCCCGTCTGGCCGCCATGCGTGCCTCTTCCATGGGCGGTCTCAAGAGGGAGATTATGCCGGCGATGCCCCGGTTCTTTTCGTCGAAAACCAGGGTCAGCCTGTCGCCTTCCACTTTGGGTGTCAGCAGCGCAGCCAGCTTGTCGAACGCCGGCATCCTCTGCCGCACCTCCTTCTGCTTGCCCAGGAGTCCAAGGGCACCGATCAGTTTCTCCCGGAAGGCCCCGGCGGCCTCCGCATCCTGCGATTGGATCACCACGCTGAGCGACATCTTCGGCGGCGGATCCGCACTGACCGCCGCCCAGAGCAGCCCGCGGGTGATCACCGTGCTGGGGCCGCCGCCGATCTCCTTCGGCAGTTGCGGCAGCATCTCTTCAATCACCCGCGCGGCGTATTTCGGCGGCAACAGGATCGCCTGGGCGGCGGTATCGCCGGCGGCCTGGAAGGCCGCGGCAATCTCCGGGCGCGGGCTGGGGCTGAGCGTCTTCAGCCGACTGAGCGTCGGCCGATTGCCCACGAACAGCACGTCGCCCAGCCGCTGCTGCACGTCCAAACCGGTCTGGCGGAACAGGGCGGCCAGGGTCTTCTCGTCCGCGCTCTCGCCCAGCGGCACGATCAGGAAGGGGACGGGGTGGCTGTGCAAATCGACGTCGGCCACACTGAACAGCATGTAGACGTCTTTGCCGCCGGCCCGGCGAAACGCCGCCTGCAACTTCTTCAATTGCGCCCGCGCTTGTTCCTCGTCTTTTCGAAACACGTCCAGCTCCGCCTGCGCCTCGGGGACTACGTCACGGATCAACTCGACGGCCTTGTCGACAAGCGCGTCGACATCGAGGCGCGATACGTCGACCCGCGCAATCAGGACCGTCTGCTCGTCGACGAACGGCGCGATGGTCTTCGCCCGGGCGGCCGGGTCGAATCCTTCCCCGGCTACCGCCGTTCCGGTAGCTACAAGAGCCAGCAGCAACAAACAACTCATGCGGATTCTCATGTTCACTTTCCTTTCGCAGCGAAGGTGATTTGGTAACGCAGCCCATGGCGTTTCTCGCCCGGCGATTCCAGCGCCGCGGTCTTCCCGGTCAGTCGATAGATGAAGCCGTTTCCGGTGGTTGGATCGATGGGGACGGGCACGGCCTCAATATCGCTCAACCGGTTGGGCAGCTTTCCGTCGTGGGCGGCCCCGTAGAGCCGGATGGCCTCGATCACCCGCAGGGCGGCGATCGTCCGCCGGCTCTGCGCGTCGGCGCGGTGCGCCGCTGCGATGGCCGGCAGCAGAACACTGGCGATGGGGATCACCTCGCGGCGCCGCCCCTCTGCCAACTGCCTGTTGGCTCGATCGAGCCCCGCTCGGGACTGCCAGTAGGGTGTGGCGAACCACTTGAACGTCTCATCGCGGAGATCTTCGTACGTGTACATGGTGTAGAGGAGGACGACCTTGGGGACGGGCATGGCCTGGACCTCGTCCGGATCGTATCCCTGCTCTATCAACCCTTTTCTCGCCATGGGATATCCCTTCAGCGCCAGGCCCGTCGTCACCAACTCGGAACCGATTTCCGGCGTGCCACTGGTTAAGGAGAAGATATCCCCGGTGAGCTTGTTCAGCCGCTCGCGCCACTGGGCGGGCGAATAGACCTGCTCATCGAGGTTTCGCAGCTCGGGATAGGAGAGGTACAGCATCGACCACTCGGCCTCGAAGCCGGGCCGCATGTCGATCAGCGGATTGGGAAGATGCGTCAGCGCCCAGTAGAGGTTCGGCGCGCCGGGCTGTTGGACGAGCGTCTCGACCTGCTTGGACATCATCCTGGCGATGGCGATCCCGACCAGACCGTTGATGATCGTTTGTCCCTGCCCCACGTGCTGCGCTAGGGCGTAGCCGGTCTGAAGCGTGTGTACCGCTTCGTCGAACTCGCCCTGGGCCACGTGCAGCCGTGCCTTGGCGGCCAACATTCTGCCGAACTGCCGGGTTTGCTGCAATTCGGGCAGCAGGATCTGGTAGAACGGTTCGTCGCGGATCGGCAACTGCCAGTCGACGTACTCGCACCGGGCGGCCCTCTCGAGAAATCGAAACGGGCCGCCGCTCAGGTGCCGGCGGGCCTCTTCAGTGGGAAACTCTTCCAGGGGAATTTCTATCCACTTGTAGATTTTCTCCCAGAGTTCTTCATTGCCGAAGAACCTTTGCTGCTCGGCAGTCACCTTGCCGTACAGCACTGCCGCGTTGCCCGGCCGCTGATCGATCAGCGGCGGGGTGAGGAGATACTTCAAAGCCGGCCTCGGCTCGGCGGCCGGATGGAGCACCAGCTTTACAGCGGGGACCTTGTCTTCGTCCGCGGCGCGTTTTCCCTTTGCGGACTGGACTGACTGCCCAGCCACGAGCGACGGTGTCAGGATTACCCACGTCAGCAGTAAGAAACCGAGAGCACGTTTCATGAGTTGGCTCCTGGATGAAGCAGGGTTTTTATCAGCGGCCGATCGGGTACCGGCCTCCGGGGGGTCGGGCTGCCGAGTTCTTTGTTCAGCAACTCTCGATACGAAACAGGAGCAGACGCACGTCTTCCGCCCCAACCGGGCGCAGGCAGCGGCCAATCGTCGATCTCGCCTGCCAGCACGCGATCCAGCAGACGGGGATAGGATGCCTCCGGCCCCAGTTTGCCCCGCGCCGATGGCCGGATCCAATCCAGACCGACCGCCGCCAAGAGGCTTCGTCGCGAGGTTGGCTCGGCTGGGGGCTCTTGCGGAACCGGCGGCGGTTCGACGTGCCCCTCGTCGGGCAAAGATTCGGGGCTCTCCTGCGGAGGCGCAGCTCCATCGTCGAGAGCCCGCTCAGGAGGCACCACGACAAACGGCACGTCCCCCGGTGCTTCGGGCCGCGACCATAACATCACCAGCAGCCCCGCCGCCACGGCGGTCATCGCCGCAAACGCCGCCGGCCAGCCCCAGCCCCCGCGGCGCTTCGCCGGGCTAACCTCACCCGCGGCGGCCGACTGCCGGCCGGCCAGGAAGATCAGCCGCTCCCGATCCAACCGGTCGGTCCGCGGAGTAAGCGACGCCAATTCGGCCTCGATCGCCTTGAGGCTCGGAGAGAGTTCTTGCTCTGCCGCGCGCCGGGCGGTCATGTCTTCAGCGTGTTTTTCTTTTTCTTCTTCGGACATCCTACACCCAACCTTTCTCGTAAGGCCGACAGGCCCGACTGATATCGCCGGTGAACCGTGCTCGTCGAGGATTCGGTCAACTCGGCGATCTGCTCCAGCGTGAGTCCTCCCCACAGCCGGGCCACGATCGTTTCGCGTTGTTCAATAGGCAGTTGCTTAAGCGCGGCGGTCGCCGTGGCAGCATCCAGACGCCGGTCAACCGACGGGTCGAACCAGGGCTCGCCGCGATGCGCCACCGCTGCTTCGCGACGGCCGCGCCGCCTGGCGGAGCGCGATGCGCTGATCGCGCCGTTGCGCACCACCCGGTAGACCCAGCCGACTACGTTCTCCGGCGTCACGGGCTGACGCACCAGTTGCAGCAGTGCGTCCTGCACCACGTCCTCCGGTACGTCACACCACTGCTGTGCATACAGCACGAGTGCCGGACCGTGTTCGTCCAACAGCCGCGTGAGGAGTTCCGGGCCGACGGCGTTCATGAAGCTGGTCTCATCTGGGCCACCATAGTAACGACGCTCCCCACACTACATTTTCCCACAAAAACCGCCCACCATCCGAAAAAACGGTTGTATCGTTTTTCCCCAGCGGCACTCGGGTATGGCCGAATGCCCGGTTTTTTGCCACCCTGCGGGCGGGATTGACCGCCCTCGAAGGCTGCGCGTCAACTTGATCTCGATGCACCCACGATCACGGAGGATCCTCGGACGGCCGTCTACGCCGCCGGCACCCTTGCCCCACCCGCCGTTGGCGTTATATTGGTGCCCGTCGGCCGTGTGACGACCAGGTGTCCCAGGGGTAGCGGCCCTTTCGAGGAGGAAACAGCATGCTTGTGGTCTGTATTCACGTACATGTCAAGCCGGAGAATCGCGAGGCGTTCATCGAGGCGTCGTTGGAGAACGCCCGCAACACGATACGGGAGCCCGGCAACCTGCGGTTCGACGTGACCCAGCAGGTGGACGACCCCAACCGTTTTCTCCTCTACGAAGTGTACCGCGATGATGCCGGGATGGCGGCCCACAAGGAGACCGCCCACTACGCCCGTTGGCGCGACGCAGTTGCCCCTTGGATGGCCGAGCAGCGCCGCGGAGTGCGCCACGTCGGCCTCTTTCCTGACGACCAGCAGCAGTGGGCGACGCTCCGCTAGCGGCAATACCGTTGAATTAACGAGTGATTCGGCGGTAGGGTAGTGGCACCGGCGTCTCGCCGGTGGTGCGCAAGTTGATGCTCTGCCGCGAGTTCCGTCACACCGGCGAGACGCCGGTGCCACTGTGTTGACGCCAGGTTCGGCGCTAGTTCAACGGCATTGCCGCTAGCGGTGGTACCCCCTGTTGCCGCAGAGATTTGGGTCCGGCGAAACGGCGACCGCGATAGCGTCGCCCGGGGCTGCGCTGGCATCCGAGCCACGTCTGGATGACCAGCATTTTGGATCATGCGCCCAGACTGATCGGGGGGGTTCGCGATTCGGTGGAGCAACGATCGGCCAAAGGACGATATTGGGTAATACAGGAAAATATATTACTTAGATGATAGAAATAGGTACTTTACTTCGCTGCCGAGCACTCGTATACTTAAATCTCCGTAGTACACGCGACGGCCGAACGGCCTGATCCTCGGGGTAGAACACGTTTTTGACGTTTTTAATGGATCCGGCAACTTCCGACTGGCCGACAACCGGAATGACCGCCATGAGTACTGCCGCAGTGGAAAACACCCCCCGGGCCGGGGTCACAATTCGGGACCAGAGTCCCACCGCCATGAGTGCCGAGCCGAGATCGGCAATTCGGTCCTCGTCGAGTTCCCCGGCCGTTGAGCACGGCCTGCGGGAGCCCAGCGCGGACGAACTCCAGGCCCTCCGGCAACAGAGCCTGAGCCTGGAGGACGCTACTGCGGAGGAGATTCTCACCTGGGCGGTCGAGAAGTACCGCCCCAAACTCACCATGGCCACTGCCTTCGGCCCCGAAGGCTGTCTGATCCTGTCGATGCTTGCTGGGATCGAGCCTGGTGTCCACGTCTTCAACCTCGACACCGGTTACCAGTTCAAAGAGACGCTCGAGCTGCGGGACCGAATCGCGAGGCTTTATGGGATCGAGGTCGAACTCCAGAAGCCGGCAGTCTCCGTGGAAGAGTTCGAGGCCGCCAACGGCGGGCCGCTGTACGAGACCGATCCGGATAGCTGCTGCTATGATCGCAAGATTCTGGTATTGCGCCGCGTGCTGAAGGGCTTCCACGCCTGGACCAGCGGCATTCGACGCGATCAGAGTCCGTATCGGGCAGGCACGCCGATCGTGGGCTGGGACAAGAAATTCGGCCTGTTGAAGATCAGCCCCCTGGCGAATTGGACCAAGCAGGACGTCTGGAAGCGGATTGCACGGGACAAGATTCCCTACAACCCATTGCACGACCGGGGATACCCGAGCATCGGTTGCCAGCCCTGCACGCGTGCGGTCACCTTGGGCGAGGACGAGCGGGCCGGACGCTGGGGCGGAACCGCCAAGACCGAATGTGGCCTGCATACGCCGAGCGATTGAAGAATTGAAGCCGACGTGGCTTTCCTCTTTTTTCGCTTGCCACCGAGGTGGATGCGAATTCTTTGGTCCTCGGCAGCCGTGCGTTCTGGGCAAGACCTCGTGGTGGCCGAAAAGGGGACAGGTCCAGTTTCTGCGAAGCACCCTTCGGGTCGTTGGGGGCAAATTGGATCTGTCCCCTTTTTGGCCGGACGGGGTTGCCAGAAGGACTTGCCCCACACATTGGGGGCTGTGCTCGCTTGACACGAGCCTGAGAGAGATTACAATCCCGGTTGTTGTATTCGCTCAGGGCAATCAGCCTTGATGGCCACAGGGACCCAAGGAAACCGGAGTTGCAAGACAATGGACAACAAACTGATGACTCGCGTAGTTGGCGGGGCTTTTGTCTGTGTACTGCTGGCCGCGGTGACGCGGGCCGAGCAACTCGAGAATCTCGCGCCGAGGGCAAGGGTCACGGCCAATAGTCAGTACAGCGCCGACTACCAGGCGCGCTGGGCCGTGGATGGAAAGATACCGGCTGCGCTTAGCAAGCAGGACACTCGGCAGGCCTGGTGCGTTCGCGGAAGTGAAACCAAGTGTACCGGCGAGTTCACCTTGACGTGGGGCAAGCCCGTCCAGGTGGCCGAGGTCCTCTACTTTGGCCGCACGGGTCAGCTTATCGAAGAATGTTTCAAGGACTACGAGGTCTACTTCGACGATGCGGCCAAACCGGTGGCGAGCGGCGTTTTCGAGAAGCGCCACGGTGCCCAGCGGATTCGATTGCCGCAAACGACCGTGAGGAAGATCCGGATTGCATTTCTCTCGGCCTACACGACCACGGCCAACCCCGGCGCGTCGGAGATTGCGGTATTCGGCAGCTCACCTACAGATGAGCAGATCCTGGCGATGACCGTGCCTCCCCAGGAGCGCACGCCGGAGGCGATCTCGCTGCGAGAAGACCTTCTGGCCGGACGGATGGGCTTTGGCGAGATCATGCTGGTGAAGCGTCACGCGTTGAACATCTCACACGTTTACGTGTACCACGTCGAGGGCTTCCAGAAAGGCGGCGGGATCTATGTCTTCACGCCCGGCGAAAAGGGTGGGAAGCTCCGCTGCGTGGTCGATTCACCCGACGGGATGATTTCCACGGCCGATCTCTCCTACGACGGAAAGGAAATCGTCTTCGCCTGGAAACTCGGCGGATTGGTGATGTGCAATCCGGTCGCGCATATCGAAGATATCGACCGGTCGGTAAGCGACAACAACTACCAGATCTATCGCGTTAACGTCGACGGCAGCGGCCTGAGGCAGCTTACGGCCGGGCAGCATAACAACCTCGATCCCTGCTGGCTTCCCGACGGCGGGATCGCGTTCATCTCCGACCGCAAACCGGCCTACGCCTACTGCTACGTGGTAACCTCGCCGGTGGTTTACCGGATGGACCACGACGGGAAGAACCAGAAGCGGCTCTCGGCCAATTACCTGATGGACTTCACGCCCTCGGTACTGGGCGACGGGCGAATCATCTATACGCGCTGGGAGTACGTCGACCGCGCGGCCTGCCCGATCCAGAGCCTCTGGGCAATCAACCCCGACGGCACGGGTCTGACCGGTTTTTACGGCAACCGGGTGATCTCGCCCGGGACGTTTATGGACGCCCAGCCGGTTCCCAACACGAACATGGTGATTGCCACGGCGACCAATCACAACGGACCGTGCCGGGGCGGGATCGTGCTGATCGATCCGGCCAAGGGCGCGAACGCGCCCGAAGCGGTGACCAATCTGACGCCGGAAATCGACATCCGCCAAATCAGCGGAGTGTACGGCAACGGGCTGCGAGGACCTTATGAAAAGCCGTTTCCTCTTGGGGACGAGAAGTTCCTTGTGGCCAACAACGGGGCCCTTGAGCTTCGCGACTTCGACGGCAACACGACCACGTTGCTGCATCCGTCGGAAGGGCTCGGGTATTATTGCGCTCAGCCGATGCGAAAGACGCCGCTGCCGCCGGTTCTGACCGGTACGGGGATGGACAAGAAGGCCGTCTTGGCCGAGGACGGGAGCGTTTCCGGGGCCTGGGCCACGGTATTCATGCGGGACGTTTACAACGGCCTGGAGCCTCACGTGAAGCGCGGAGAAATCAAGCAGATTGCCGTGGTGCAGGAAATCGAGAAGAGCACCCATACGCCGCAGAACAACCTGAAGCTCGACGGTTCGGGCATGAGGAACATCGCCGTTTTCGGATTCCAGTTTCCCTTGGTCTCATGCGGCGCGACCTACGCACCGAAGAAGCTCTGGGGCTTTGCCAAGGTGAAGGAAGACGGGTCGGCCGCCTTCAAGGTTCCCGCTGAAGTGCCGATCTATTTCATGGCCTTGGATGCCGAGGGGCGGGCCTTACAGCGGATGAGAAGCTTCACCCACTTGATGCCGGGAGAGGTGCAGGGTTGCATCGGTTGTCACGCGGACCGCAACGCGGTTACCCCGCCTTCGCGAGGCGAATTGGTCAGGCACGATACGCCCCAGGAACTTACTCCTCCCGACTGGGGAGTCGTCGGGTTTAGTTACGATCAGGTCGTCCAGCCCGTCTTCGACCGGTATTGCATCGAATGCCACAACGAAAAAGAGCAGCCGGGTGGCGTGGATTTGACCGGCGATAAGACCGATTTCTTCAACGTTTCTTACGACATCCTCGCCCGCACCGGCACGCAAGCCGAGACGGAGTGGATCCATCACGGCAGCCCGGTTGGTCCGGGCGGCGATGAGCGGCGCGGCATGAGCCCCTATGCCGAGTGGATTTGGACGATTAACGGCGCCGGGCACAACGTCCTCGAGATCGAGCCCCGCCGCTGGGGAAGTCCGGCCAGCAAGCTTGCCGAGATTATCCGCAGCGGTCATCCCGACAAGGACGGCAAACGGCAAGTCGACGTGGCCGACGCCGACCGCCGAAGGGTCTATCTCTGGCTCGATCTCAACGTGCCCTACTATGGAACGTCGTCCTCGAACCACAAGAATCGACTGGGTAGCCGGCGGATGCTCCCCGAGCAGCTCGAGCCGACGCTTCGAGAAATCGCCTCGCGCCGGTGTGCAAAGTGCCACGATAAAGGTATTCCGCGAAAGTTCTACACACGCATGCTCGAGCCCGAGAACAACAACTTCATGCTTGCGCCGCTGGCCAAGCAATCCGGCGGAACCGAGAAATGCGGCCAGGCGGTCTTCAAGTCGAAGGAAGATCGCGACTACCAGAAGCTGTTGGAAGTCTTCCGGCCCATCCAGGAACTCCTCAAGCAGCGCCCTCGCGCCGACATGCCGGGTTTTGCCGTCTTGCCGTAGCAGCCGGCAGATTGGGCAGACACAAGAACCCTTGCAGTCACAGCCCTGGGCGATTAGCTTATAGCTCAGACTGTAAGCACATGGCTGTAGGAGGCGACTCCAGTCGCCGATTTCTCGGGGATATTGGCGATTGCGCTGCGAATCCGAATCGGCGACTGGAGTCGCCTCCTACAATGGTTTTCCCAGCAAATTGCCGCCCCACAGCCC
>SDBV01012045.1_pt1 | contig 11118 bp, 18 predicted proteins | sample 2277081 | NCBI WGS metagenome assembly SDBV01 (sample SAMN10402039, study PRJNA504765) | marine sediment metagenome | isolation source: marine sediment core GS10_PC15, 223 cmbsf | place: Arctic Ocean: Southern Knipovich Ridge | collected 2010
TCGGCGTCGCGCTAGCAGCGGCAGTGCAACGGTCGCCGTCCGAGGTCGCGATCGCCACTGCCGAGAACGCCACCGCCGCCCTCTCGCTCTGAGCCCCCCTGAAACCCTCTGACCAGCAGAGACGGCACGCGCCCTGGAAGAAGCTGGCTCTGTATTGCCAGGCCGAGAATCGGTTGCTACGTTGCGCCGCGTCAACGACGCCGGCGTGATGTAGCTGGCGTCGATCGCGTTTACGCCTACGAAGTACGTCATCCGCGAACGGGAAGGGTGGAGCCCGATCGCTACGGCGCCAAGCCGCGCTTTGTTGCACGACTCCCCGCGGATGCCACCGCGGGTGTCACTGCCGACGACACTGGGGACGACGCGCGTCGAGCGACGGCGAGCGCGACACCGGCGCCGAGTGCAAGGGGTCGTGCTCGGCGCACTCATGGCGGTCGGCGTCTTCGCTATTCCCTCGATCGTCCTTGCTGATGAGTACCGCGTGACCGTGCACGTCGACGGCGAGGAGCATGTCCGGACGACCCGGGCCGACTCGGTCGGGCGCTTGTTGGAAGACGAGCAGGTTGTGTTGGGTGAATTCGACCACGTCACGCCCCCGCTCGACGAGAAGTTGCACGACGGAACGGAGGTCTACGTCGTTCGCGGATGCCCGGTCCTCGTCGACGTGAACGGCATGGCTGAGGAGCACGGCGTGACCTGCGACGCCACTGTCGAGGAGATGGTGCGAGAGCTCGGTCTCGATGCCGGCCTGGTGCGAACGTCACGCTCCGAGCGGGTCCGTTCTGGCGAGACGGTCGTGCTCCGTGACCTCCGTCGGGTGATGGTCGAGGTCGACGGAGAGCGCGAGCAAGTGCTCACCACCGCGCTCACGGTCGGCGAATTGCTGGACGACATGGAGCTCGATGTGACCTCCGAGGCAACGGTCGAGCCTCCGATCGAGTCGCGGCTCGCCGGCGTCGAGCTCGTCGTCATCAGCCGAGGTGGCGCGGATGAAGTGGTCGAGGAGGAGATCATCGCCTTCGAGACCATCCGGCGAACCGATGCCTACCTCGAGTCGGGCGAGACCCGAGTCGTGCAGGAGGGCCGGGATGGGCTACGGCGGGTGGTCTACGCGCTCCAAACGAAGGACGGTGTGGCCTCGCGAGTCGAGGTCGCGAACGAGGTCGTACGCGAACCGGTCGACGAGGTCATCGTAGTGGGCACGATGGAGACGGTGAGCTCGAAGCCCATGGGCACCGCCAACGTCGAGCAGGGCGGCGCGACCTGGTACCAGGTCACGTCCGGGACCTGCGCGCATCGCCGCGCTCCCATGGGGACGGTCATCACCATTACCAACAACGCCAACGGCGCCACCGCGAGCGGCAGCGAACCCGGGACGGCGTTTCCCAGCGACACAAGGGCGATCGCCAGCGGCAGCGGCAGTGAACCCGGGACGGCGTTTCCCGGCGGGGTCTGCACAAGCGACAGCGCCAGCTCTAGCTCCAGCGGCAGCTCCAGCTCCAGCTCCAGCGCCCCCACGCGAGCCAGTATTCGCGCCGTCGCCGGAACAGCGCCACAAACTCAGCGGCGCCCCGTCATGGCCCAAAGTCGAAGCGGCGCGAGCTGCTATAAAGGAGCACGCGAAACGGGGCGGCGACAAAGTGGCGCTCAAAGCCGCACAGGAGGCACTCGGAAAGGCCTTCGAGGCGTGTCGAGCCGAGGATGCGCCCAAGGCACCGGCCAAGAAAGACCCTGATTCTACACTGGAAAGCGACAACGGTGCGGTCGTGGCCGCCCACAACGAGGAACCCGAGCCCAAACCCGACGCCGACAGCGGCGAGAAGGCCGAGAAAATCGAGCCCGCCCCGTCGGATCCCGACAAAGAGACCACCAAGGTCGACGCGCCGCCCAAGCCCAAAACCACCAAAAAGCCCGGCGGCGGCAAGAAAACCGCCAAAGTGGCCAAACCACCTCGGGGTCCCAAGAAGTAGCTAGGGTTGATCCCAGACGGGACCGGGTGTAAAAAGGAAGACTGATGGCCATTACTCTCGCACTCGTCGAAGCCACGTCCGATCGGCTGATGTACTTGGCCACGCAAGATGGCGTGATCTCCAGTCCGCCTGTCGTCGCCGACGGCTTTGTCGTCATCCCGAACGCGGGGGGCGCGACGCCGGATCTTCAGACCGACGCGCTGAGCGCCAACGGCGACATCGGCCGTTCTGGCATCCCGATCCTGGGACCGATCAACGCGAACCGCGACGGCTACGGGCAGTTCGCCGCGGGCGCGATCAACCAGGCGGCAGCCCTTGCGCTGTTCGGTCCCGAAGATCCAACCAATCTGCTGGGGAACGGTCTCATCGCAGCCTGTCACGTGGATGTTCAGCCACGGACAAGCCCCATCGCGTGGGCCATTGGCGCCGGACCAGCCGTCGGTGTCGGCGATCCAATCATTCACGTGGGGTCCGATGTGGGCACGCCGGGCACCGCTTATGTCCGCATTCATTACGTCCACTCGATCGACGCCTAAGGGGAACCGGCATGGCCATCACGATTTCGCTCGTCTACGCGCGGCCCGATCGGCTTCGCTACTTGCTTGCGCAGGACGCCCAGGCCGGCGCTACTGTGACACTCGCCAACGATGGGGGCGTGACGCCGGATCTGCAAACGGACATTCTGTCGGCGGCCGGCGCCGGCGTGAGCGGGTTGCCGCTCCTTCGGTTGATCAACGCCCGGCGTGACGGCTTCGGAACGAATCCGGCCGGGACGGTACTCACGCAGGCGGAAGCTCGCGCACTGTTTTTGTCGAACACGGCTGGGGTGGCGCTCGTCGGCAATGACAACATCCTTCGCGCCCGATCGCGCGTGACGCCTCGGACCGTCGGTGCGCTCGTAGCACCGCCGAGTATCATCGAGTGGGTTGTCGATGCAAACATCGACGGCCAGGGCGATCCAGTCCTCGTGATTGACGCCCCCACGGGCGTCGCTGCGACTGCGTATCTGGACCTTCACCTCCGTCACACGTACGACCTGTAAGGAGCCGCCATGGGCGTAGGACCGATTACATTTACGCTTGTCGAAGCCACGCCGTATCGCCTGATCTACAGTGTTACAGGTGGTACGGGACCCACGGTTTTGCCGAACGCCGGCGCCGCAACACCAGATCTTCGTACGGATGCCGCTGCTGCGACGCCAGGCTCGGGGCGCAATCCTATCCTGGAAGTCGTGAGCACGCCGGTCGCCGATCAGGCGGAAGCGCGTCGAGTCCTACTCGGCGAAAACCTGGTGGCGGCACCACCGGCAAGCCGGATTCTGCGTGCGCACGTGACGTTCACGCAGTTCGATTCCAATGGGCAAACCGTATTTGCGAACTGGTCCGTCGATGCCGACGAGGGCGCGGCAGCCGGTTCAGCCCCGTCTGCGGGATTTTCGGTGCTGATCATCGATGAGTCCGCCGGAGAGGAGGCCATGACAGGCTTGCTGGACATCTTCGTCGCCCACACCTACGATCGCTAGGTGAGCCTAGAGATCATCGGCGTCGATATTGGAGTCGCAAGTCCCGCACGGGATTGGTACGACTCCCAGTGGCAGCTTACGCGCGGATGCACCCGTGTGTCGCCTGGCTGTGAGCACTGCACGGCCGAGATCTTGATGGCGCGCTCCACGTTGCACCAAGAGTTCGCCACACTGCGCGGCGGTCCTCACGAAGCTCGCTGGACTGGCCGCGTCGAGGTTCTCGAAGCCGCCCTGGCGCGTCCGAGGCAGTGGCCATCTCCACGCTCGGTGTTCGTCAACTCGGCGTCGGATCTGTTCCACGAACAGGTTCCGTTCGAGTTCGTCGCCCGCGCCGTCGAAGTCATGGCCGCGAATCACGAACACACGTTCGGGATCTGCACCAAGCGCGCCGACCGCATGGTGAAATTCTTTGAGTGGTTCGGTCCCGTACCGGACAACGTGCTCCCTGGCGTCACGGTTGAGCGCATCGATTACACGTCTCGCGTCGAGGCGCTCGCGCAGATCCCGGCGAAGACGCGATGGATTGCCGCCGAGCCGCTGCTTGGGCCGCTTGACAGTCTCAAGCCCTACCTTGGCAGCGTCGTCAATTGGGTGACGTTCGGCCCCGAGATCGGCGCCAAGCGTCGCGAGTGCGATCCCAAGTGGGCTCGTCAACTGCTTGCAGACTGCCGCGAAGCCAACGTGCCGTTTTTCACCAAACACAAGCTCGACGGTGAAGCGATTCGCGAGCGGCCGTGGGACTTGACTTGAAACAACTACGGCCGCCCGTCGTTCTGTCGATTGCGACGCTACCCGAGCGCGTGCCGCTGCTGGAACGGATGCTCGACTCGATCGCGCCGCAGGTCGATCGCATCAACGTCTACCTCGACGGCCACGAGACTGTCCCTGATTGCGTGCAGGGCGACAAGTACAACGTTCAGCACGTCACCGACCGCACCAAGTCAATGCGGGCGGCCGGCAAGTTCTTTTGGGCCGACGATCTCGAAGACTGCTACCACGTCACGTCCGACGACGACATTCTGTATCCGCCCGACTACGTCGAGAAGATGATCGCCGCGATCGAGCGGCACGAACGTCGTGCGGTCGTCGGAGTCCACGCGATCCGGTTTCACGGGCCGCCGTATCGGTTTTACAAAAATCGCGTCAACTACTCGATGGGGCTGGTGTTGCCCGAGGATATGCAGGTTCACGCTCTCGGTACCGGCACGCTCATGTACTGGACAGGAACGTGGCGCGTCAATCGCGCCGACTTCCCCGAATACAACGCCGAAGATCTGTTCGTCGCGATTTGTGCCAAACGCCAGGGCATCCCGTTGATCTGCGTTGCCCGCGAGGCCGGATGGCTCAAGGCGCAGCCTGTCCATACGTGGTCAATTTACGGCCAATACCTCGAAACGCAAGACGACTCCTGGCAAACCAAATACATGGTCGCCGAAGCACCATGGCCTACGTTGCGGCTGCCGCAGGCGAACCACGACGCGATCCAGCGCTGGTTCGCGATGCGGGTCTACGGACAGTAGAGATCGGCGTCCTCGCCGAGAAGCGCTCGAACGTCACCCTCGTACCAGGACCAACCCATGAGGCCGTTTTCGTGCGGCTGCAACGGATCGACCTTTGAGCGGCCGACGTTGTCGGCATGGTTCATCGCCACGTAGAACGTTGGGTCGTCAAGCACCACAGCAACGCGAGCGTACTCGTCCGGATCGATCGCGTTGGTGAAGTCCGCGTCGGCCCGCGACCGTTTCCTGTCTGGGAACGGATGGCGTAGCCAGTAGTTCCGGTGGAACAGAATCGAGCCGCCGAGAAAATACGGCTCGGTGATCGGTTTGGGTGTCTTGTACAGCCAGGTCTTGTCGGTGCCGATGCGGTGAAAGAGCATCGTGCGCAGGCCAGCGATCTCTTTGTCGGGCCCCTCGGCGGCGAGCTTTTGCGTCGTGTACGTGAGGCGCCAGGGCGCTTGCCAGTCGTCGTCGGCCCACAGAGCGATCCAGTCACAGAGCGCGGCCTCGACCAGCTTGTTGTACTTGTCCGACAACGCCAGCGGTTCGGCGTGGTGGATGTACCGGATGTTCGGGGCGTCTGGGATCAAATCGTCAATGCGCTCGGACTCGTCGCCGTCGGTCATGATGACCAGCTCGGAAAACTCGTAGTGCTGGCGGTTCCAGTACCGGATCGCGTGCGGAATGCACCACCGACGGCTGGCCATCGTCGGCATCACACAGGAGACGAACATTCGAAAGCCTCCTCGTAGGCACCGTGATCAAAGCCCCAGATGTTCTCGATCTTGAAAGGACGGTACTCCGGCGGCTTCGGATCCCAGACTTTGCGGCCGGTCGTCTGGCCATGAACCAGAAGGACGCATAGTCCCGGATCGGAAAACACAACCGCTTTGGCGCGCCCTTTGTCGGGATGCAGCGCGTCCCATACAAACACGGTATCGACACCCGAATCCCGATCGGGAAACGGCACACGTCGCCACAAGTCGCGATGGAACAGCATCGTGTTTCCCGCGAGCCACCGGGCGTCTGGCGCCGACTCATACAGCCACGTCCGCCGTTCCCCGATCAGCTCGTGAAACAGCAGATCGCGCGTGCCGACGATCTCGGCGTCGTTCATCTGCGCGATGCGCATCGAAACAGCCAGGCGGCGTGGCGCGTACCAGTCGTCGTCGTCCCACTTGCACAGCCACGCGAACCGCGCGCGCTCGACCCCGAGATTGTGCTTCTGGCCCAACGTGGCGCCCTCGGGCGCGACAACGACTCGAATGTCGGCCCCGGTCGGAATCAGGTCGTCGACGGTACCGGGCCCCGAAAAGACGACGATCAACTCCTTGGGTCCCACGTAGGACTGCCGCGCCCACCACCGGATCGCCAGCGGTAGGCACCACCGCCGGGCGACCGTCGTGCAGCAAATGCAGCTGATCCCGGGCCGAATCACGCCATCAACCTACCATTGCACACGGCGCCGAACGCTGTGTTAGAGTTGTGCCATGACTGCACAGCAGCGAAAAATGGGCACTTGTTCGCGTAAGTGCAAAGGCATGGGCCGCGGAGCCCGCAAGGCTTGCTTGCGCAAGTGCCTCAAAAAGCCCGGCGGCGCCAAGCGCAAACGCCGTCGCAAGCGTCGCCGGTAAAACAGCCAACGCGCGGGCACCCTACCACCCTGTGGTAATCCGCCCGCAGGTCAAAGAGTCCCTACGGCCGTAAAAGGCCGCCACCGGGCTGGAAGCGGGAAGCACGGATGGAGTCGGCCCGTGCGCTTCCCGCGCTTAGAACAGCGAGGCCGGCGCATACACCACCCGTGCTTCCCGCTTCCAGCACCCGGATCACTCGATTTCGTGTCCCAGATGGGACGTGATATGTTGATCCCATGCGGCGACGCCAAATCGCGCCCTTAGCGATCGTCCTTGTGTTCCTAGCCGGTGCGTGCGGTGGGAGTATCACCAAGCAGGCGTCCAAGACCCTTGCGACGTCGCTGGCGGCCACCAACGCGGCCCGAGACGGCTTTGTCGAATGGGACGAGGCTCATCAGCTGGGCATCGTGGACCGAGCCACGAGCCGCGAGGAAGCCGAGGCGCAGCTCAAGAACTACCGCCGGGGTCGGGAGCGTGTGCTCAAAGCGTTCACAGTGGCCTACGCGGCGATCGCGGCGGCGGCTGCCGCTCTCCCGCTGATCCAGCGTGGGGAGAAAAAGGAGACGGACCTACTCGGGCTTGCGCTCGATGCGGCGAACGCAGCCAAGGAAGTCAAAGCAGCGATTGACGCGATTCGGGGGACACCGTGAGGCTCGCGCACGTGGGCCAGACGATGAACCCGCACGGGTTCGACGTTCGGCCGGGTCCGTTTGGCCAGTTGGGCCAGATTGTGGTCGACCCGGTGGTCGCGTGCCGTCTCGCGATGGAAAAAGGCAACGTCATCGCGGTTCGGATCTTGACGCTTGGTGCCGCAGGAATCTTTGCGGTCGCTGCACAGGAAGCTAGCAACCCGCTCGCTACGGGGGTGTTCAAGAACCAGGCCGAGCAACTGATTGCGCTGGCCGAGCGACCTGGACCGGAGACAGCGGCGCCGGAGACAGTGTTCAACGAGGGCGAGCGCAACCTGATTTGCAATTTCATTTCGCTTGCGCATGGATTGCCGACTGAATCGTCCACCGCGCTCGCTGCGCACAACCGCTTGATCGATGTCGCCAAGCAGGTCCAGGATGTGCTCCAGGACCCGGACCCGGGCGTGTTCGATCCCCAGCCCATCGCGCCAGGGATCGGCGGGACGTCGGCGCTCACGGTTGCACTGGCCATCTTCGGTGTCGTCGCTGCCGCTGGTACTGCTTTCTACTTCATACGGAGATAGCCGTGAGCCTGGGCGATCTAATAGGCAAAATCGAACTCGAAGACGCCGTCGAGTTGACGACTCGGGCGCTTGACCTCATTGGCAATCTCACGGGTAACCCAGCGGCTGCGACTGCGGTCGATGTCGTCGTTCTAGTCCAGAACATCTACAAGGCGGTCGTCGACACCGCCGAGCAGAAGATCACCCCGCAAGAGGCGCACAAAGAGCTGGAAAAACTCGAAAATCTCATCGCCGGCAGCGACACCGCAGCCGACGCGGCGCTGGACGCCAAGTTCGGAGACTCTGAGGACACGGATCCCGGACAGGACGATGTAGACGCCGGGGATTCCGAGGAATAGACTCGAAATATGGCGCTCAATGCTCTAATCATCCGGTTTAACGCGAACGTGTTCGTGCCGACGTCGGTGCCAAACACCGTCAACCACGTCATCTACGACGTCACGGCGGACACGGGCCCGAACGCTTACCCGGCTGGGGGCGAACCGATCGACTTCTCGAACGAGTTCGCGGAGGTTTTCAGCGTCGTGCCCGACTTGGCACTCGAACCACCGACAATTGGCCAGGCCGACGCTGTTGGCGCGATGGTTCCCGTGTTTCAGCGCGCTGCCGGTGCCGCGGGAAACAACACGGGATTCATCCGCCTCTACATTATTGATGCCGACGGGGGTGGTCCTGCGAACCTCGCCGAGCTGGCTGTCGCGGCGTACCCGAACGCAGTCGGTTTTACTCTCACCGTTCACGGCCGTCCCATCACGGACGCGCAGTAAGGATCCGTCATGGCTGTCACGTTCACACTCACCAAGCAGACGCCGAACGCACTGGCGTACTTGCTCACACACGACGCCGGCGGTGGCGACGCGGTTGTCATCGACAACGCGTCGATGGTCGCCGACTTGGTTGCCGGACCGTTGCGGACGGTGCCGGGCTTGAACTCGAACGTCAATCCGAACAGCCAGGCGCTTGGGCGCCAGCACATGTTGGGCGATGCGTCGGCCATCGGTGCCGGACAGGATCTCACGAACATTCCGCACTGCCGTTGCACGATCGCGCCCCGAGACGGGCTCGTGGTCAACTGGCTGGTCGACGCCGACACCGATGGCGTGAGTGCTCAGCGCTATGAGCTGAACATCGCAACCAGCGGCGGCGTCGCCGGAAACGCGATTCTGCTGATCGAGTTCGTTCACTCGCTCTTGCGCTAAGACCGTGGCATCGCGCGTCCTACATATCCGGGTTCCCGAGGAGCTTCGCCAACAGCTCCAGCGTCATGCCGCTGCGCGTGGAATCCGGGTCTGTGAGGCCGCTAGGGACCTGATTAGTCGCGGTCTCGGGACAACCCCCGAGGAATCGGGCTATCGCGAGGGGAAGCTCGCCGGGTATCATGAAACGATGAAGCGGTTCGCTGGAGGTGGATCATGATCGTTCCGCAAATTGTCGGTAGTCTAGGCCAGCCTGGAGGCGGTGCCGGGTTCGCCCCCACCGATCGCGTCGCAACTGGGATAGAGCTTCTGTGTCGTCAACTCGCGACCGGATCGCCTCTGTTCAATGCGTTGCAGCTGGTGACGGCGTCGTTCAAGCCGATTCTCTCGGCGCAAGAGCAGCAAGCGATTATCGCGCCAGCGCAGGCGTGCGCCGCTGCACGCACGGCGGCGGAACCAGCCGTGTCCGCGGGGGCGCTTTTCTTGGCTCAGCTGGCGCCGGGTGCGCTCGCACCGACTGCGTTCGTGACAGCGCCAGGGGCTCTGCTGCCACCGCCACCGACGACGTTCACGCCACCGCCGCCGCTGCCCGGGGCCGTTCCGCCGCCACCTGTACCGGGAGTCCCGCTGCCACTGCCGGGTGTCGCTCCCGTACCGGGCGCTTTGATCCCAGGTGGGATCTCGGCCCTGCTGATCGCGGAACAGCAGAAAAAGGACCGGGCGCGCAACATCAAAATCGCGATCGGCGTCGGAGCTGGCGTCGTCGGGCTCACAGTGATCGGATTCCTTCTGCGGTAGCCCATGCTCGTCGCTGAGAACAACACTCCGACCCCGACCGCTTTCCGGTACGTCGCGCACGTGCCACCGATGGCGATTGGCCCACAGTTCGCGCAAGCGGCACCGACACTCACTGAGAACACCCGCAAGCTTGTAACGTTCACGGTAGGACTCGCGATCGGCATCCCGCTCGCGTATTTTCTGATCCGAGGGCTGGTGACGCGATGAGACATCCGATCATTTTCCAGGGGTTCGGCCAGCCGGTGACCTTTCAGGGCCCGGTGACCTTCCAGGGGTTCGGGCAGCCGTTCCCGGATGGTTACTGGCTGCACGAGTCCGGGTTCGGTCAAGGTAGCCCACTTGGGTTGTTCCGCGCGAGCTTGCCTTTTGCCCTCGTCGCCGCCAGCGTGCTCGGGATCATGTGGTACGGCCGCCGCTACAACTAGCGGGCCGATGATCGTCGCCGAGCTGGAGACCCCCGCTCACTACGTGCGCATCCCGGTGGAGGTCGCTCGAACACCTGATCGGTTGCGCCGGGGCCTCATGCGCCGCGCGTTTCTCCCGGCCGGCGAGGGGATGGTCCTGGTGTTTCCGCGCGAGGGGCGGCACTCGCTGTGGATGCGCGACACGTGGATCTCCCTGGACATGATCCACGTATCAGCGGCCGGGCGAGTCGTGGGGATTGTCGAGAATGCCCGCCCACACACGGACCAATCGCGGACGATCGATCGGCCGTCCCTCGCGGTCATCGAGGTCAATGCCGGGTTTGCCCGCAGGCACGGGATCACCGTGGGCAATGTGGTCCGATTCTACGAAATCAAGTGAATTCGGTTGCATCCGCCGAATTCACTGCAAGGCGCAGGGGTCCTGAAACCTCACGTTTAAGGCCCTGAAATCACGGCGTTTCGACGAACTCTTTCCGTAGGGTATCAGGGTACAGGTTGAATAAACCCGCTTAGAACGCCGCACAGAGCCTCTACAGGCCTGTTACGCGACGGTCGGCTAAACCCCTGGAATCAAGTAGTTGCTTCCGTCCCATCCGGGACACTATCCGCTTGAAATCCGGGGCTCCTTCATCTATATATGAGGCGCGAAAGTGGCCCGGTCGACCCATGACGCGGTTTTCCTGAGGTATTTCAATCGCTTATCAAATAACATCAAAATAGGTTTAGATTTCTTGAATGCTTGTCCTGTCCGGGACGTCTCTCGTGTGGAATCGACGCTCTGTGACAATCGAATAGGTGCGCAAACAGGGGCTGGCACCCCCGGAGCGGTTGGGCTTACAGAGTCCATCCTGAAAACCTGGC
>SDBV01012046.1_pt1 | contig 11118 bp, 11 predicted proteins | sample 2277081 | NCBI WGS metagenome assembly SDBV01 (sample SAMN10402039, study PRJNA504765) | marine sediment metagenome | isolation source: marine sediment core GS10_PC15, 223 cmbsf | place: Arctic Ocean: Southern Knipovich Ridge | collected 2010
GGCCGCAGGTATCTTCAGGTCCGCGAACGTCTTGTCGGGGACGATCGACGCGATGGCCCCGCTCAGGCGCCGCCGGGCGACGAGGCTCTTCCTCGCAAGCAGGATCTGCAGCGCCGCGAACTTCATGAAGAAGAGCTTCGCCCGCTTGAAGAGGCCGTGCTTCGCCGCGCCCGTCGCGGAGTCGGTGAGGCCCTTTCCGTACTTGGCGAAGCCCCGCTTCTTGAGGGAGGCGAAGACGCGGTCGCGGACGTACTTCCAGTCGGGCTCGAGCCCCCAGAGCGCCGCGCCCATCGCGCCGATGGAGGTGCCCACGATCATATCGAAGGGGACACCTTCCTCTTGAAGCACCTTGAAGATGCCGATGTGCGCGATCCCCCGCGCGCCTCCCCCGCCGAGGGCGAGGGCGATGGGGTTCGGGGTCGTGACGAGCGGCTCGGTCATGGCGCTATTGTACCAGGACAAATCGGATTTCACCAGCCCAGGCGCTCGAACATCGCGCGGCCGTCGGCGAGGAAGATACGCGGCCTACCTCTTCCTCCCCCTCGTTCCGCGCGGGGCGTCGGGGTCCACGTAGGGACCGGTGAGGAAGCGCACCTTCACGTCCGGGTGGGCCTCGGCGAAGCGGCGCAGGATCTCGGTCTTGATGGCCGCCATTATATCCGCCCGCGCCTTCTTCCCGAGCGCGCCTCGAAGCTCCCCCTCGCGTTCGCGTTCCACGTCGTCCACCATGCGCGCGAGCTCCTCCTCGTGTCCGCCCGCTTGGAAGCGCTCCATCTTGTCGGCCGACCGTTCGCCCATCTTGGATTCTCCCTCCCGTGCCCTGAGCACGACCGCCGCGTTCGTGCCGCCTATGCCGTAGGACGTCTTTAGTACGGTCCTTATCGTCGCCTCGCGCGCGGAGCCCGTCACCACGTCGAGGTCGCACTCGGGGTCGGGCTCCTCGAGACCGAGCGTGGGCGGCACCTTCCCGTTGCGAATAGAGAGCACCGCCGCGATGGTCTCGAGCGACCCGGCCGCCCCCATCGCGTGGCCCAGCGCCCCCTTGTTCGCCGTGACCGGGATCGAGCGCGCCCGCTCGCCGAACACGGCCTTGATCGCCTTCGTCTCGATGAGATCGTTGTACTTCGTGCCCGTCCCGTGAAGATTGACATGGTCGATCTCGGCCGGCTCGACGCCGGCGTCCGCGAGCGCGGCGGCCATGAGAGCGCGAATCCCGCGCGCCTCCTTCTCGGGCGCGGTCATGTGGTAGCCGTCGTTATTGAGCGCGCCGCCGAGCAGGCTCACATAGACCTTCGCGTTCCTTCCGCGCGCGGCCCCCTCCGGCTCGACGACGACCGCGCCGGCGCCCTCCGAGAAGACCGTGCCGTTGCGCCGGCGGTCGAAGGGCCGCATCCCGTCGGGCGAGATGGCCCGAAGCGCCGAGAGGCCCGCGAAGGCGTAGAGGCTGAGCTCGTCGTACCCGGCGGCGACCACGCGCTCGGCCCGGCCGGACCTAACGAGATCCAGCGCCTCTACGATGGTCGCGGTGCCAGAGGCGCACGAGAGCGACATCGCCACGGTCACGCCCGTGAGGCCCAGCTCGCGCGCGACGCGGTCGGCCTGGTCGCGGAACTCGTATCGCGAGAGGTCCGGCCCGCCTTCCCCTGCGAGCGCGCGCTCTGCCGCCGGCATCCCTCCGAAGTTGGTCCCCACGACGAGCGCCGTCCCATCGCCCGGGGCGCCCGAGTCCGAGAGCGCCTCGCGGACGGCCGCGAGCAGGTAGCGCTCGGCGAGCGTCGTGTCGCCGGCGGTCGCGTTGGTGTCCTCATCGGAGCGGGACAGCACCTCGCCGCCGAGGTTGCTGCGAAAGGCAGAGGTGTCAAAGCGCGTGACGGGTCCCAGCCCCGAGCGGCCCGCGAAGAGCCCCTCCCGCAGGGCCCCGACGCCCCACCCGAGCGGGCTCACCGCGCCGATGCCGGTAATGACGACGCCTTCGGGCATTTCCCCAACCCTACACCCAACAACGAAAGATTTCACCACGGAGACAGCAGCGGAGGCGTGCGAAGCCGCCGGAGCGGCAGATAACATCAGCCGTTGCCGTGCCTTTGCCTTCCACCCGCCTTCGAACGTCACGTTACACTGCCCGCTCGCGCATACGACGGCGCTCGCGGGAGGCCCTCCGTGCCTCCGTGGTAAGAATCGCCGTCTGCGCCGCAAGCTAGAGCCACCCCGTCATCTCGGCAAGGAGCCGCGAGTAGTCGACGAAGGCGGGCCACGAGACGTCGGCGGGCACGCCGTGGTCGCAGCCGGGGATGAAACCGCCGGATTCCACCACGGGCCGGATGCGCTCGAGCTCGCGGCGGATGACCTCGCCCCCCTTTGCCATCGCGCGCTTGTCGACGCCCTGCCGGTACGCCATCGCCCGGCCGAACTCGCGGCGGAATTCATTGATGTCGTTCCCGGCCGCGACCTCGATGGGATCGCACACCGTTATGCCGGACTCGATCCATATCGGTATGAGCTCGCCGACGAAGCCGTCGGAGTCCATGTCGATGATGCGCACGCCCGCGCGGCGGAGTTCGGATGCCCAGCGCTCCCACGAGGGCTTGCAGAACTCGCGCGTCATCGCGGGGGAGATCATGGCCTTCACCTTGTAGGCCATGTCCTCCGCGATGTGCACCGCGTCCGGGAGGACGCGATCGAGGATCCGCGCGAGCAAGGCCGATACGAACTCCGTCCAGAACGCGGCCATGTCGGCGACGAGGCGGGGCTCATCGATCATCATCATGCACAGCCCCTCGAAGCCGCACCACTCGCGCATCTGCCAGAACGGACCGTGGAAGCCGATACCGAGCACGTAATCGCGGTCGCCCGCCTTCGCGCAGCGCTGGTCGAAGTCGTCGGGGAAGCGCGAGGGCGCGTCCACGTCATAGCGCGCCTTCATTGATTCCCAGTCGTCCCGGGTCTCGACCGGACACCGTATCCAGCGGCGCGTCACGAAGTCCTTCGCGTGGCGGAGGTACGACACGTCGAACCGGTCGGAGATCTCGCAGACGTTGCCCTTCCAGTCCTGGACGATGTAGTGACCGTCCCTGTGCTCGAGCACCTTCTCCTCGAACTGCGGGATCATGCGGAAGTCGACGCCGAGGCCGACGTGGGGCTTCGTCCGCTCGGGCTCGATGCCGAGTACTTGGAGAAGATGCGAGTGCCAGTTCGCGCCCTCGGGCAGCCCCTGCTCGCGCCACGCGGCGACCGTCGACTCGCGCGGGCCGCCGGGGTGGAACGGTATCCTGTCGAGCGTGCCGAAGGTGAGCGTCTCGATGTAGCGTTCACGCGGATTCACGTCCGCCCCTTCCCCCTCGCCGGGACAGGCTACCGGCCGCGGATGAGACGCGCAACCGAACGAAAGCCGCATCGCGTCGCGCGGCGGTCGCTCGGGCATACGTCCCTTGAACAGGTCCAGCGGGATGCTATCATCGGGCGATCCGGGCGCCTGCGGGGGGCGGCCCTGTGTGTTCAGCATGTCGGGTGGGAACTTGCGCGGGTGGCCGCGTAGGTACTGCTTGGAACCACGCGGGAGAGCGATGGCCCGACCGGCGATATGGCAACGAGTAGTGTTTGGGGCACTCGCGATCCTCGATTTGGTTCTGCTGCTCCGTTTCCATCGTTCCGTTCGTCTCCCCCATCTCGGACGAGAACTACCATTGAGCTGGAATGTGCTAGAGGTGATAAGGCCGATCTTCCTCTTGTCGATGATTGCCTCGGCCGTTGGCTTGGGGCTCGCCAAGCAGTGGGGGTGTGTAGTCTCCTACGTGCAAGTGCCGTTGAGGTTCACCTTCGTTCTTCTTTCCTTCGGATTCTTGGCTCTGCTGGCTAGCGATCAGTCCGGCTACCGCGCGGCGATCTACACGGCGATGGCACTTGAAGTTGCGCGGCTCGCCGCCACGGTCTTTCTGCATATGAAGGTGCGGCAGGGCGCCAGCTCGAGCGTTGAGGCGGTCACCCGAGGCTGATTGACTGGCGGAGCGCCGGAACGTATTCTGTCACTGGATAGCGAGAGCGACGCACGGCACGGGGACGGGCGCCGCTCACGCTCAGTCCGTTCGCATCAGGAAGGACTTGGGAGCGAATGATGAGCAAAGAGGCCGTATGCACGTTGACCAGTCTCCTCCTCGTGTCCGGCTGCCTTGGAGACAGTTTCAAAACCCCCATTGCGGGGCCAGAGAGCGCCGGCCAAAGGGCGCGGGCGGGGGTTCCGAAAGAGTCTCCTAGCGGTCAGGTTGAACCGGAGTTCGTACGGATGTTCGATGGCAAGACCCTGACCGGCTGGAACACGACCGGCAACTGGGTTGTGGAGGAGGACAATACCATTGCGCTGAGACCAAGACCGGGCGAACGCGGCTGGACCCGGTACAAGGATTACCTTACCACCGACCGTCAGTACGGGAACTTCGTCCTGGACCTTGAGTTCAAATTCAACGCGAGGGGCAATTCCGGGGTCTTCATGCGGGTCGGGGACCTCAAGGATCACGTCAGAAGCGGATTCGAAGTGCAGATCCTTGATACGCACGGGAAGAAGAGGGTCGGCCCCCATGATTGCGGCGGCGTGATCGGCACGGCCGCACCTTCGAAGAACATGGTAAGACCCGCCGGTCAATGGAATCGGTATACCATCACCCTGATAGACCACAGCCTGAAGGTCGTCCTCAATGGCGAGCAGATCATCGATCTCGACATCAGCAAGTCGAGGCTCAAGGACCGGCCGGCCAGGGGCTACATCAGCTTCCAAGACGAAGGCAAACCGGTCTGGTACCGAAACGTCCGTATCAAGGAACTGGAGTAGGCGCGGACATGATGCGCGCGGGCCGCTCCACGCCGGCGCGCGAAGAGCCTGACGCACAGCGTTGGCCGCCGGAAGTATGTGGCTGAACAGCGACCAGCGCGGGACTTCGCCCCCGCCTACACTGCGGTTGTCGCGACGGTCGAGGTGCGTCTCCCGTGCGCGACGGCCGCCCGCAAGGCCGCCGGCCGCTACCGCCCCTCGACGCGCCTGATCGCCTCGCCGAGGTCCACCGCCCCCGTGTAGATCGCCCGCCCCACGATCGCACCGAAGAATACGCCCTGGTCTGCGAGCTTCACGAGATCGTCGAGCGACGAGACCCCGCCCGATGCCGTCACCGGGTAGGGCGAGCGCTCCGCGAGCTCGCGCGCGGCGTCGATGTTCGGCCCCGAGAGCATCCCGTCGGTCGAGATGTCGGTGTAGATCACCTCGCCCAGAGGCGCGCCCTCAAGGCGCGACAACAGCTCGAGCGCGGCGAGGTCGGTCGCCTCGACCCAGCCCTTGACCGCGACCTTGCCGCCGGAGCAATCGAGGCCGAGGTTCACGCGCCCCGGGAACTCGCGCGCGAGGTCCTTCACGAACGCCTGGTCCTCCGCGGCCCGCGTCCCGAGGATCACGCGCGCGGCGCCCGCGTCGAGGTAGGCCCGCGCATCGTCGCGCGTGCGGATGCCGCCGCCGATCTCGACCGGGACGCTGAGCTCATCGAGCGCCGCGATGATCGCCTTTACCGCTGCGGCATTCACGGGCCGGCCGTCGAACGCGCCGTCGAGGTCCACAACATGGAGCCGCTTGGGCTTGTACGCCGCCCACCTCTTCGCGGCCTCGAGGGGCGAGCCCGCGCGCAGCGACTCCTCGTCCCTGCGGCCCTGCACCAGGCGCACCGCGACGCCGCCCTTTATGTCGACCGCGGGTATGACGATCATCGAACGGCTCCTACCACCAAGACACCAAGAGCGCCAAGGACGCCAAGAACGGCGGGCACCTTGGTAACACCTTCGTCACGACACGACATTTCACCACGGAGATCACTGAGACTGCGGAGAAGATCGGACAGCCTTCTTCTGCCGTTCCAATGATCCCGCCGTTGCCTCCTCCGTGTTCTCCGTGTCCTCCGTGGTGAGAAGGTCCGGGTCCTCGCCGCCGCCGTCCTTGGCGTCTTGGCGGTGAAAGCCTTTCAGCCTGCCGGGAAGTCGCTCCGCTTGAAGATGGCCGTGAGCGGGATGCCGGCCTGCGCGAGCGCCTCGGCGCCGCCCTCTTCCCGGTCGACGAGCACGACCGCGCCCGCGATCTCGCAATCGGGATACTCGCGGCGCAGGGCCTCGGCCGCGCGCACGACCGAGCCGCCGGAGGTCACCGTGTCCTCGACGAGGATAGCGCGCTCGCCGGCGAGGGCCGGCCCCTCGACCTGCTTCTTCATCCCGCGCGACTTCGGCTCCTTGCGGATAAGGAAGCCCTTGAGCTTCACTCCGCGCGAGGCGGCAAGCGCTATGGTCGCGCCGACGATCGGGTCCGCGCCGATGGTCGGCCCGCCGACGGCCGTCGCGCTCGCGCGCTCCGCTTCGGCAAGAACGAGCTCGGCCACGAGCGCGAGCGACTCGCCCTTGAGCGTCACGATCCGTCCGTCGAAGTAGAAGTCGCTCATGCGGCCGCTCGCGAGCTCGATGTCGGCCTTCTCGTGGCGCACGACGCACTCCGCGACGTGGGGCGTGAGCTTCGCGCGGATATCCTTCGCGTCCATGGCCGGCTCCTCTCGAAGGTGTCGGTGCAGGCTACACGCGCCGCCGCCGCACGCAAGTGACGCGACCGCGGCGAACTCACGCCCCGTCTTCTGCGCTTCGACCTACCCACAAAAGAAACTCCGCCGAGCCTAGGCCCGGCGGAATTCCCGAAGTTGTCACGCAGTCTGCGCGAACTACTTCTTTTTCTTCTTCGCCTTCTTCTTCGCTTTCTTCTTCGCCATCCCAACACCTCCTTTGTCTGGGGGACCTCTTGTCCCCAGCCTAGATTCTGTCTTTACAGTACACCCATCTAGCGGCAACGCGTCCCAAAGTCAAGAAAAATCTTCCGGAAAAACACAAATTATTGTGGCCCCGGCCGGCCGCCACACGACAGGTGGTGATGACCTCTTTGGGATTGCCACACCGGCATCATGGGCGCGGGGAAGGGGTGTGGCGACCAGTATGGTATCATGGCCGGGCGCGGCGGGCGGCGGGAGCGATATGCCCGTGTCGCACATGAGGGGCGGAGGCCGCCGCGATGGCATATACTGCCGTCGCACGTTCCGCCTCCCCCACTGCGAAGCGCGCGCCGGGTCGTTCGTGATAGCGTATTGCCGGACGGAGCCCGCCAGGGCGGCATATACTGTACCAGCGGGGCCCTGGCCTCCTCCGATTGCAGTCATGTGGCCGGAAAGGGCGCAGATCGCATCCCACGGCGCCTGCGCGGCCGGGCTCAGTCGAACAGGCCCTGCGTACTCGCCGACAGGACGCTCCTGATGGCGTCGGCCATCCCCCCGCCGACCATGAGCATCAGGCAATAGGGAACGCCGATCATCCGTATCCTCCTGAGGCAACCCCAGAGCGCAGCGTGGCCGTCGCCGCCGAGGGCCGTCACGACCGTGGGACCGAGGATCATCCACGCGCCGAGGAGCCCCAGCCCCAGGAATGCGAGCTTCTGCGCGCTCCGCGAGCGGGCCCACGCCTTCGGGCTGTCGGCGAGGTTCAGGCCCATCAGGAGGCACGCGAAGACGAGGGGCAGCGCGCAGGCGATCTGCGGCGCGGGGTACGTCGAGAGCATGAACGGGAGTATCTTCCCGTCGTGGAAGCGCGGCGCGAGAGGGTACTGCTGGATCATCTCCCAGAGGTGGAGTCCTTCGATGACCAGTCCCACGATCAAGAGCGTCCCCGCGACGCACGCGCCGATGCCGCCGAGCATCTTCCCGAGCCGCGAGTCACCGCAGTGGATCCGGACGTTGTTCCCGACCATCGCAACGAGCAGCGCGACCAGGCCGATCAACACGGGAATGACGACCACGCCGTACTCGCCGAAGTCGAGCTGGCGCGCGCCGGGAAGGCCCTCGGGTCCGCCCGCGACCGCGAGGCCCGCGAAAACGATCCCGACCGCGCCGAGCCCGAGCGCCACGAGGCCCCGGGGGAGGCTCCGCTCGAGGTTCGCGAGGACGATCAGGCCGATGCCGGCGATGAGTAGGTATATCGCCACGACGCCGAACATGGTGTTCCCGCCGAACGCGAACAGGTCCCAGAAGAACAGCAGGCCCCTGTAGTCGTGCCCGAGCGGAGCGCACGAGAAGACGAGGAAGAACGCGCCCACGCCGATCCAGAGGCCCTTGAGGGAGTCCGATCCCGCCCGTGCCATGTCCTCGCCCCCTTCCCGCGACCGTTGGTACACCCCGACGCACGCCGATGCACGGGAATCAACCTACGCGCACCGGCCGCGCGCGTCAACCGTTGAACGCCAACATCACGTCAACGGCTTCTACCGCCAAGAACGCCAAGAGCGCCAAGTACGGCAAGCGGAGCCCGTGCGCCCCGCAACGACAACGTCAACGCCTTCACCACCAAGACACCAAGCACACCAAGTACGGCGGGAACCCTCGGAACACCTTCGCGACCGACCCTTGGCGTCTTGCCGTTGGACCTTGGTCGTGTCCGTCGCCGTTCGCCGTTGCCGTCCCCTTGCCTTCCGCCGTTGACGTCTTGGCGTTCTTGGCGCTCTTGGCGGCGAGCGCCGTTGCCTTCCGCCGCTCGTTCGCATCGCATCTTCTCGGGGAAGGGTATGACACGAGGACCGTCCAAGAACTCCTCGACCACAAGGACGTGCGGACGACGATGATCTACGCCCATGTCCTGAACCGGGGAGGGATGGGAGTCCGGAGCCCAGTCGACAGACGAGGTGGCCGATGAGCGCCGGGAGGTGCATACACGGTTTCCGGATAAGCCCCCTTGATAAGTGCGGGCCCGGGCACTACTCTATGTGGGGACACGGGTCAGGGCCGCCGTGTCCACGGTGCATACACGGACAGTGCTGTCGTGTTAAGGGTGTTAACACGAGTCCGGTGAATCCTAGGTTGGGGGCGACCGCGCGGACAGGGGGAGCTGATGTCAAAGAGGATCGCTGTCTCCGCAGTCGCTGTGTGTGCTGCTGGGCTTGCCGGCGGGTCAATCATCCTTGCTGTTGACCATGACAAGGACTTCCCGCCGTGCGTCATCAGCACAGTGCCGGCCAACAGAGCGAAGGACGTTGACTTCACGCTGCGTGAGATCAAGGTCACCTTTGACCGGCCGATGCAGACTGAGCGCTCTTGGTCCTGGATCATCCATCAGAACCTCGGCGTGTATCCCGGCTACCGGTCTTCCTCCGGGCCACGCTGGGAAGACAAGGGCAGGACGTGTGTTCTTCCAGTGAGACTCAGTCCCGACACCGTATACGCAATCGGTGTCAACAGCGTCCGCCACACGGGCTTCCAGGGCCCTGACGGCAGCGTCGCCGTGCCACACGCGTGGGTCTTCAAGACGAAGAAGGCCAGATGACTGCTCGCCCCCAACCCCGCGCGTTCAATCGGACGCGGCCGGTGAGACTGATGGCCGCGATGACGGGTAGAAGAAGGCGAGCGTCGGCGAGAGAAGGCCAGCATGCCTCCTATCTCTTCCATGATGGGGAAGTGGCTTCCCGCCTGGTTTGTCAATATGACGCTTGCGGCGCTCGCATGTGTCAACTGGATCGCCTATCTGAAGCGAAAGGCCCGACCCCCGGATGGATCGGCCGCGGCGACGCCGAGCGAAGGCGAAGGCCGCGAGGTTGATTGGGCCGGATGACTGCGGAGTGGGTCGACCTCCGCGCCGCTGACGCGCAGACCGTTGACCGCGTGACGTAAGCCCCCAATCGTCGTCCACGGCGTTGTTGGACTTAGGTCACCTCGCCTTGGCACCTCCACGCCCGTTAGGGCAGGCCGGACCTTCGAAAGAGCCTGACCTTCGGCACGCTCGACAGCGTTACTGGACTTGCGACCGCACCTCTGTGTCACCACCCCGCCCGTTCGGCCGTCCGCCCGGTCCGCCGACCGATAGCAGGTCCAATAGGTCCGTCCGAGATGACCCATTTGTCCGGGCCTCTTGTGTCGCGTTCTGGCCGATCTTATGGCAGCCTGATACGCCACAATGCGCGAGACCGGCAGCACGGCCTTTGACATCGCCGTTGCATGGAGTATGATAGAGTGGGTAAGGGGGATGGAAGCGTGCCCGCGACTGCACCCGAGGCTTCCGAAGGCGGACCCGCGCCGGCGGCAGGTGATGGCCATGTCGCTCGCGCCCTCATCGTCGATGACGAGGGCAATCTGAGGGCGATGCTGGTGGAGCTGCTTACGGGCGCCGGATTCAAGTGCCTGGAGGCGCGCGACGCCGAGGAGGCGCTGGCGCTCGTCGAGCGGGAAAGCCCGGAGCTTGCGATCCTCGACCTGGCGCTTCCCGGGATGAGCGGCGCTGAGCTTGCCTGGCGTATCAGGGAGAAGATTCCCGACCTGCCGCTCGTGGCGCTCTCCGGCAAGCTCAAGGTGTGGGACCCGGACGATCTCAAGGACCTGGGCTTCACCCGGATATTCGCCAAGCCAATGGACTGCGACGAGTTCCTGCGCGTCTGCCGCCGGATCGTGGGCCGGCAGGAGCCGGGCGGGGCGGCGACGGGCACTTCGACGGGTCTGGACGAAACCCGGCCGTCCTGACGGGCGCGTCGGGTCGCGAGCGGCCCTGGATGCCGGTGGCGGGGTCGTTTCCGATTGACACGGCGGCGCAACAATCTAGAATACCTGCCATCATGGGTTTCAAAGGCAGCCTCGAGAGCTTCAACCTCGCGGACATCTTCCAGAATCTCTCGATGAACCAGCAGACCGGCACCCTCAGGGTGATGGGCCGCGAGAGGATGAAGTGCATCTACTTCCAGGGGGGGCAGGTCCGCTTCCTCTCCCGGGGGATGGGCAGGAACGTCCTGCTCGGCGAGATGCTCGTGGGGAGAGGTCTGGCCACGCGCGAGCAGGTGGATTCCGGGCTCGCCGAACAGAAGAACTCGGGGCGGTTGCTCGGCGAGATCGTGGTCGAGCTCGGCGTATGCTCGCGCGAGGACATCGACAACCTCGTGCGCTTCCAGATCGAGGAGGAGATATACGACCTGTTCGGCTGGGAGAGCGCGGATTTCGAGTTCACCGACGGCGCGCCGCCCGGGGACATGTTCGATCCCGAGCAACAGGCGACGGAGCTCGCCCTGGACACGAACCACCTCATCATGGA
>SDBV01012047.1_pt1 | contig 11116 bp, 6 predicted proteins | sample 2277081 | NCBI WGS metagenome assembly SDBV01 (sample SAMN10402039, study PRJNA504765) | marine sediment metagenome | isolation source: marine sediment core GS10_PC15, 223 cmbsf | place: Arctic Ocean: Southern Knipovich Ridge | collected 2010
TCTGCTTCAAGGGCGTTGGCGGGTGGGTTTTCTTTAAACAGATCACTGGTGTAGATGAAATATGCCAAAAAGTATGGCCTGCAATCCGTGCACCGGGATCTCTGTTGCTCATCATCGTCAGTCTGAACCGGAATATTAAAAAACTTGTCAATTGTTAAATCATACGCCGCATCCAGAACCAGAGCATCGTAGCCACACCATCTCTTTGCGATTCCGCTATCCCTAAGAAGGGCAATGTATTCGACTAAATTATGGCTACCTTTATATTCCGGTCGGCTGAGGGGACGGTTCTCAAGATGTTCCTTCGCCGCCTCGGTATCGCTATGGTTGGCTATACGCTCGGTCAGTTCCAATCTGGTCAGTTTGTCATAATTGATCCGGCCTCGTAAGTGAGTTGATGATGAAGACAAAGTCGCTCTTCTCATAGCCTGGCCTTCCTAATTTCCCCGTAACCAAGTACACTCAACCCTATGGCCGGCGAACTTCCACAGGGACACTGGAGCATAATCAAGCTGCCCGTGTTTTCTGCCCCGAACATGTGAGTGGATGTTCAGGCTTTTCTATGGCTCCCAACTAATGAATTTCTGCTGGATTCCTTTGTAATTAGCTGACGAATTACATAATTCACATTTGCGCGAACCATCCTCAACCAGGCATTAGGTGTTGGCCCGCTGTTAATTTGGCTTAGCTTTTCAAATAGCAACCTGTTGTGATCTGCGGTCGATATATTGGCCGGTTTTTCACCCGCATTGAACAAGATCATGGGTGCCAAAACAGTGTGTTGACCGGATTTGATGAGTTTGATGCCAAACTCAAGTCCTTCTAAGATATCGCCGTCAGGACCGGCAAAACTGATGACCTGCACTTGTTCACTGCCCCTGTCCGACAACCAGTCGAGACTCTCTGCCTGGGCCGAAGGTAAAGGTTGGTTCGGTTTCTTTCGGCAAAGCTCCTGGTAGGGCCTGATGATGTCGTCTTCTGAGATATGAATAGTAAAGTTAACCGCTGGGCCGTCTTGCCTTAGAAGATAACGGCCGGAAAAAGGTTCCTCCAGAACTCCAGCTGACTCGAGGAGGGTATCTATGCCAATACTGCTGTCTATGACATACCTGCCTTTTTCAATAGCCTGCAAATGATCGGAAAGCCCGTTTATCTCATCCGTGTACTGCTTCTTATCGTTGCCGGTTTTTGAGAGCCTCGTGTAAATCGCATATGAGCTTTGCAACTGCCAGGTTTTCTCAAGCAAATGGGCATACCTTCGAAGATAAACCCAGGTCTCTGTCCGGTTTTGCCCAAGCACGCAGTCTAATTCCTTGTAGGCCTGCAACTCACCGGGAATGTTCTCCTTAGCTGCCTCTGCCTGGGCTTTTAGAAGCAAACACATATTTTCAAAACCAAGGGCCACAAGCTGTCGATACAAATCACCTAGACCATCCCACTGGCGTCTTGCTATTTTCCCTTTTATTTGCAGCTTGAGATCTTCTGCTGCGTGGGTCCGTGCTTGTCGGATTCTGGCCTTATATTTGTGTACATCAGGGCCACTGCTGGTGCGGTAATGCTGGTCGGCTAAAGGTCGAATTAGTTCCAGGCCATTTTTTGCAAGTGAATATATGCCAGCTCCACCGGAGTCCTTTATAATAAGGATTTGCCAATCTCTATCTCCCCACGCGGTCATTGAAATTACCCCTTTGGGGGCCTCGTAGCACCCTACGACCTCCTGACTATCAACGGCCCAAAGCTTCAGGCAGCAATCCGTTCTGCCGATAGTGGCGAGCTTATCGGCTACAATTGCACAGGCATAAAAATTGCTATCGTGTGCAGAAATGGTCTTGATTTGATTACCATGGGCTTGATAAATGGTAATCAGGCCCTCTCGGGCGGGCCAAACCCAGGACTCTCTTGCCGACCAATAAACCGGCTTGACCAATGCACTAAGCGGCGGTGGCTTAGGTATTTCAATAATCTCGGCAACTTTACGGTTGTTCAATTCCCAAACGACAAGTTTGCCATCCAGAGATACGCCGGCAAGACGATCCTCATCGAGCTTGAATAGTGCACATATTACCTTGCCCTGCGTAGCTAACCTTTCACACTTCTTATTCTGTCCCAGCAGCCAAATAAGACAACGGCTGGCAACATCGCTTGTGGCAAGATTGAATCTGTCCAAGAAGCAAACGGATAAAATTGAAGATCCCTGTATCAGCTTTTGTGTTGTAAACTCATTGCTCATTTCAGAAGGTGTTTGTTTCTCAAGCCAGTATAGAAAGCCCGTCTTGGTACCTACAGCAAGGCTCATACCGTCAGCGGACATATCCATAGCATATACGCCTTGATCCGAAGGTAAGTGGACTATCCTTTCGGTCTGGGCGGTATCCGGATCAACCACCTCAACACCGGAAGTGGCCCTGCTGACCCCTAGAACTATCTTTTCCGGCTCCCATAAGTTACTCATAATCTAATCCGTTATTGCTGGATTGATCGATATCTATCCTATAGGTCCCTTCATAAGCATTTGTCTCAAGTCCCTATCAATATCTGACGTGTCTTGTTCTAAAGGTTGCTCAAATGCTGGCGATGCTAATGACGAATAGCGGTCCTTCTGGGGGATATTGCTGGGATACTGTTTTTGTGCAGCTTTGCAAACGGCCTCTTGAATCTTCTTGATCATCTGCTCGACTTTTTCCTGCAACTTTAGAAGTCTCTTGTACAGAGCTGCCAGCTTGCTCTGGGCCTCTGAAAAATACTTCCTGGGTCTGTCCGTGTTGAGCATGTCCTGATGAGTGGAAAGAACCTCAAGGTTGTTTTCGCAACGTCTGATCTCATTGCCAAGCCAACGGCGATACGTACCCAGCTTTTCCAGACACTGCTCGGCCTCCGCCTTCTTGGCATACAGCTCTGCCGCAAATAAGTATTCTGAGAATCCGTTTTTATCGACTGCAGGCGGCCGTCTTGCTACACGAAGCAGTTCTGCCACACATTTAGCCGCCTCCTCGAGAGATGCCTCTACTCCGGCAATGGTTATGGCTTCCTCGACCGGTTTTCCTTCCGCAGTCATAGCTACGATCTCCTGCCTGAATTAATACGGTTTTGTAGGTCCCGCTGAGCCTGCTCATTTTCTCGCCTGGCCTCCACTGCCTTCTGGTTGTTGTCTTCTAGAAAATCCATCTCCTCCTGAACCGCTGCTTCTGCGTTGGCAAGATCGTCAGCAGTCTGTTGGGTTTCAATCCGTCCTTCGGCATCGGATATCTTGTCTCGGTCGGCTTCAGCCGTTTCATGTCGCTCATCAAGCTCGTTTTCATAATCTTGGGCCTCGCTCTGAATATCGTCGAGATTCTCGTCATCACTATCGAAGGCCTCCACCGTGTGGTCCTCAGCTTCATCTACCAGGGCCTCCACCTCTGAGGCACCTTCGACGGTTGTTTCCAGGTCTAAAGCCTCATGTGCAGCCCGAACCGTCTCGGTATCTTCGGTGAGCACTTCAAGTTCCTCGACCTTCTCGGACATCTGCTGGTCATAGTCTTCAACGGTTTCTTCAACTTCGTTATGGGTCGGCAAATCGCTTTTTCTCTTGGCCATCTTTCTACTCCTATCTTTTGAGTCTAATACAGTCCTTGATGGACTTATCGATAAACTCCAACAGTTCTCGCGTGCACGGCTTGATTGACTTCTCGAATCGACCTATGGTAATCCTCCCAAACTTGGTGATAGACTCATCGTAATCTTCAAGTTCTGCCTGAAGATACGAAAAGCGTTTATAGCAGCCGCCGAGAAATTGACGGTAATGGGATAGCAGTTTCTTCCGCTGGTTTCTTAGCTCTGCTAACACGATGGCAATACCGTCACTTCTAGACTTAGTACGCTTTTGAGTCTGCAGCCTATGACGAATCCTTAAGAGCCTTTTGACGCACCCTGAAATTGAGGCCGTTTTCTCATCGTACTTATCCATACCTTCTTTGAGCTGGCCCAGCTCAACCACTACTCTATTTTGCGCAGCTTGCCTGAACCATGGCTCGTGACGGATCAGTTCGTGCAATTCACTATCGCTGGGGAATTCCGCTAGATTCATCTCCGGGGGCAGATTCTCGGTTCTTATCCTCCTTGGACCAAAATAGCCTTCAGTAAAGAAATAGGCCTCGCCAGTCCCAAGGCGGGCGATATCCTGCATCTCAGTAGGCCCGAATAACATGCTCCTGCCCAGTTCGTCACGATCATCACCGTAGACCTCTCGGAAGGCCATTTTTGAACCAACACTCTTGGAGGCGCAGGATTCCACACTGGAGGGGTGCTGATCACTCAATATGATGGCAACACCCAGGGCTCTGAGCTCCACCAGCATTTTGGAGAGAAGTTCAGCGACGGAAGATTTGGGGTCGGCCACATCTTCAGAGACAGGTGTATTTCGGGTTGATCCGAGCACGTTGTGGGCTTCTTCAATGACAATTACGTACCGAAGTCCCTTTGGCGGAGGGGAAGTCTTTAGATTCTCGCAAATGGCGTTGAGTATAAACAGCGATTTCAGGCATTTCTGTTCCGCCGGCAGTCCGTCCAGTTCAATGATGGATGGTACTGTCATCAGCTGATCAATATGGACCCCATCGCGGCATTGAAAAATCTTTCCGATTACACGCCGAGCCAAAACGCCCAGCCGAACCTCTATCACTGTCTGCATATCCGAGCGAGTCTGTGGTGAATAACCCTTTGATCCCAACACCTCTTCTACCATGCAAACAAGGTCAGACATTACAGGAGGATTTTCGGGATCGGGAAACCGCTCAAAAACCATTTCCAACGCTTCGCCCAGCAGTGCCGGAAGCGATCCGGATTGAACCGGAATCACAGCCTTGAAACAGGCAAGGATATTCTCGATGTGTTCGTCGACGCCGATACCAGGAGGTCTTCTTAATGGATTGAATCTAAAGGGACTAACCGTTTCATTGCCGGGTGTATAGATCTGAAGCTCTTTGGCAAGTTTACGAATACTCCGTTGGTGATGCTTTTTAAACTTCTTCAAAAGCCTGTATTCGGTTTTAGCCGTCTCAATTACCATAAAGGGGATGCCCCTCTCTGCCAACTGGACGAGCATATTGATTATATTGGTGGTTTTACCCGTCCCCGGCAGGCCAAATACCGCCAGGTGCTTCCTCCAAGCATCAACGGCTATCCCTCTGGGCACCGGTTTGCTGTTACCCGCGGATCCCTGTTCGTCATATCCCAGAACTATGAGGTCTTTGGGGTCTATATAAGGGGGGTCGGTATTCTTCCGAATGCAAAAGGGCGACGAGAAGGATGCTATCGGTAATTTGAAAATACCGAGAAGTTCATCGACGGTGGCTAGCCCAGTAAGCACTCTCAGATCGCTGTAATCCTGTACATTAAGCTTACCAGCCGAATACTCCGATAATGAAGGTGTGTTATTCATTGGTGTGTCCCCCCTTCACCTGGATTATCAGATGACTCTTCCTTCCTTTGACCGGTAACCAGGCGGTAGCTGCCTTCTTCAAAGGCGGATTCAGCCATTACCGAGCCAATAAGCCGTGCTGTAGCCTCTGTCTTGGCTGACACTTGGATATTGAACAGCAGGTGAGGCTGCCGCAGAGTTTCGTGAAATCTTCGTTGTTGACGCAGAATAGCATCAGCTAAAGGGTCCTTGTAGCTAAGTGGTTTGAGCTTTTCACGAAAGTTTGTAAGAGCATAGCTGTCATCATCTGAATAATCCTGGCCGCTGAAATCACCCACATAATCATCGTCCCAGTTGCGATTAATACTGCCTAAACGGGCCAGATAACCGGTATGGGCATAGAGTTGTTCTGAAACATCAGCTGGGCTAATCTTTATACTTATAACAACCGGTTCGTCGATGCGGTCCAGAGCCCTGTCAATCATTAGGCCATCATTTTTTTTATCCGGCTTAAATGAAGTAATGGCCAAGTAACAATCCGGGATCTTGGCATTGAATTCACAGCTGTGAAGAGGTTGTATAAAATCTTCACGTCGAATAATGTTACACTGGGCAGATAGATGTCCTTGTTCAAGGCGAAATTCGCGGTCATCTCTAAATTCATAGAAACGACTGAGTAATCCGCCTCGTACAAGGTGCTCAAGGCTTTGAAGTACCTGTTTCTGCGGTGCCCAAAGACGCAGATAGAGCCTCAGCCTGGACTGACGATCATGGCCGTTGCCTGCAGGGTTATAGACAAACAGCAGCTCAGCGGAAACGGATTTGGGGGGCATGTTTGCCAATGTTCGTAGAATATGCTCACAACCATCCGCTATTGCCGTTCTTATGTCGCCCCCGGCAACGGCCTTATATTGCGAAAAGGCAGGATCCGGAATTTCCGGGATTTGTAAAGTCATGCTATAGCCGTTTGCCGACATTGATGATCCTGCCTAATAAGTGTATCCCTCTGCCAATAAACAAGTTAGGCCTCTGACACGCCGGAACTATCAACCACTTCAGGCCGACGCTCTATAGTTAATTGGCGCGTGAGGGGGAAATCTTTCAGAGAATCTGGGGAAATTCAAAGATTTTATAGGGTAGGCGTAGAAGGCAATGACGGCCTGCGAAGAAGACTATATCCGGAAAATAACAGACCAGATACATTTCTGTTAGAGAGCTATGAACTGCTGTGTGCGGCACAACCGTAACATGCGAGCTAACGACAGTGATCTCTATCCCGTTTCTTCATAGCAGAAATCAAAACGCCACCCAAAATCAGCGTCCCAATCAACACCACTTGGCCTTTAGGAGTAGTGAAAAGCCATTTGATACCCAATACCAGCCCAATAACAATCGCCCCACCAACAATGACGACGGCTGCGACTTTGGCTATCCATTTGCCGTAGTGGATCAATATGTATGCCAAGGCCTTTGCCGTATATAAGGGAGGAAGATACACGGCACTGAGAATAACAACGAAGATTTTTCTGATTAGCTGTTTTCTTCTTTCCTTTCGCTTTTGTGCTTGACGCCATTCACTTTCAATCCTGTTGTAAAAAGATGTCCCTTCGAGCCACCGGGGACATAAATGCTGAGCAAGTTTGCAGGAATCCAGGGCCTGTTGGTACTGTTTATGGCTCAACTGACTTTTAGCCAAGGAAAGCTGTCTATGAAACCTGTTCTTTGTTGAGGTAATTTGATCTTCAATTCCCTGGACGCCTGGCGGTTCAGCCCAGAGTTGACGGGCAGACTCGATGTTCTCCGCCGCCTTTGTAAATTCTGCCGCCTTAGATAGCTTCTGGGCCTCCTTCAAGAGACTCAAGGCCTCTTTCTGAAGGTCCGCAACATAAGACAGCAACTTGGAGGCTTGCGTTGATTTTGGACATATGGACAGCGCTGATCGAACCTTCTCTTTCGCTATGACCAGGTTTCTCTCATTTCGGGCTTTCTCGGCCTGCTCCATTAGAGGATTATATTTCGCCCGGGAGGTTTTCAACTTATCCTTGGCTACGTTCAGGCCTTTCGCAGACGGCCAAATGTCTGCGGCCCGGTTAAGCGAATCCTCTGCTTCGCCAAATTTTGCAGCCGCAATCGCTGCTGTTGCCCCTTCAAGCAGATCAAAAAACGCTAATTGCTCTGTTTCTACTGCCTTCAAGAGAGAATTCGCCCCAGGCGAATTAGCACATAGTCCCAAGGCCTTCTTTATACTCTTAGCTGCCTTTCCCAATTCATGAGTGTCCACCGCCAGTTTTGCATCAGCCACTAACGCCAGGTAAGAATTCTGTATTCTTTGCAGTTTCTTCTTTAGTTCCGGAACACTGTCGTTGTCGCTGTCCAGTTGTTTAATCTGCTCTATAGTCTCACTTGCCTTCGTAAATTTCGCCCAGGAAATCTGATGATGAGCCTCTTGGATCAGATTTCCGGTCTTTTCAATGGTCTTGCAAAGCTGCCGTGAAAGAGCCAAAGCCGTCCTGCTATTGGGAGCCTGCAACAGGGCCTTTTTCACACATTCATATGCCTGCAGGATCATTTTCGATCCTGCGAGCTTCAATGCGGTCTCATAAGCTTGAGTGTAATCTCTCTCCTTGCGAAGACACTGCCTAAACTTTTGGGCAATAGCCCTGCGGTTGGGGGCCAATTGCAGACAGCTCTGCAAGAGTTTCTGGGCCTCTGTAAACGCTGCCTCAGCCATGAATATTTCCGCTCTGTTGGTTGTTTGGATAAGAGTTGTTCTGGTATTTTCCAGATTCTTTAGTTGTTTATCGGCAACCCGATGCCTGGGGATCAGGTCGAAGACGTCCTTCCAGGCGGCAATGGCCTCCTCGATTTGGCAGACCTCCACCGAAATATTGGCCTTCTTGGCCAATGGTACAATACGATCTTGTTTGCGATTCAGGTCGGCTATTAATTCTTCAGCACGTTTGGCATAATCACCAGGGCCGTCACGGAACACCAGTTCGAGAAGTTCAATAGCCTCTGGGGGATCTTCATCTTTGAGCTTTTCAATCCTGGCCTTACGTTCTTGTAATAGATAATATGCCGCCACACCCTGCCTGGTGCAGTAAGGGCAGTCTTCTTGATCAAGACGAACAGCTTTCGTACAGCGAGGACAGTGGCGAAAGAACGAAGATGACAAAGCCTGATTGCAGTTGTCACAATCTAATCTCTTGGGATCGATATTGATATGTCCACACTTGGAGCAGGCAACATCGACACTAAGGGCAAACCCTCTCCTCAAATTATCCAGGTCCTTAATTAATTGGCCAATGTCGGCATATCTGCCTTCTGGTTTTTTTGCCAAACACCTCTGCACTATCGTCCCCCACGGTGCCAGTTCGCCTTTTAGTTTCGGTGGTAACGTGTTCAAATGCTGCTGCTTCAATTCATCCGGGGTGCCCTGAAAGGGCAGGCTGCCATCCAAGATTTCAAAAAGGACTATTCCCAGGCTGTATATGTCACTGCCTTTTCCCACAGCCCTTGACCGAGTGGGATCAATCTGTTCGGGACTTATATAGTGTAAGCTACTGGTGCTTATCGGCAACCCCGAGGAAATCCTGCGAGAGAGTTCCTCTATGTTTTGCGATATTCCAAAGTCTGTTACTTTTAAAGTAACCTTTCCGTCATCCATACATAGAAGAATATTCTCGGGTTTGATGTTTAGGTGGGCCAAGTCCTCAACATGTAAGGCCTGGATACCCAAACAGGCCTGTTTGAATAAATCCAGCCCTTTAGATATACGCAGCTGGTTGTTATTCTTGATGCTATCCAACCAGCTCCGAAAACTTCCTCCATTTGCATGTTCCAAGGATAAAAGTACCAAAGAAAGCCCCCCATAATCAATCTGTTGAACGTCATATGTTCTTGTAATATGGGCAAAGTCATTGATTCTGTTGCCCAATAACACCTCCCGTCGCAGCTCCTGAAATAACTCGTGCGATATCTTGTCGTTGTCGGCAACTACAACTTTCAAGGCAATGTCATAACCTAGCCTCGTATCATGGGCCAGATAAACGGTGCCCTTACCACGGCCTAGTTCGCGAACTACGCGATACCTTTCGATAAGCAACTCGCCCTCTGTGATCGGCATGTCAAAGGGCTGGCCATCTAGACCTGAGATGTAAGGGCCTTCTTCTAGCCTATCCAGCCGAGAACCATTCACACCTTCAAGTATAGAGGGCCCCTGTTTTCGCTTCACTCTGGACATATAGTGCCGAATAATATCTTCAGCTAGAACCTGAGCATTCGGATATCGGTTCTTAGGGTCCTTCTCTAAACCTTTGAGACATATCTTCTCAAGGCTTTTCGGAATCTTCGGGTTAATGGCTCTGGGGGATTTAGGTGCCTGTTTCGTTATAGCTTCGAATAGCTCCGCTATGCTCTCCTGGGAGAAGGGCAATTGTTCGGTAAGCAACTCGTAAAGCAGAATGCAAAGAGAAAACACGTCTGTTGCCGGTGTGATCTTGTAACGCTGTGTAATCTGTTCTGGTGAACTAAAAGGCGGTGAACCACGATAAATATTCCCTTCCACAAGCCCAGAGACATGGGATTCTACAGAGATGCCGAAATCCAAGACTTTGGGTTCCAAGCGGGCATTGACAAGAATATTCGAAGGCTTGATATCTCTGTGCACTATGCCTTGTGTATGGGCCGCTGACATGGCCCCCAGTACTTTTAAAAATATGTCCAGCTTCTGGTCTAGGGGTCTGCCTCTGCATATCTCCGTCAACGGTACTCCTTCAATCCACTCCATGATAATAAATCGTACGCTGCCTTTTTCTTCAGCACTGTAAATTGTAGCTATATTAGGGTGCCCAAGTTTGCCCATCAAACGAGCTTCACGCCAACGCTCCTCGGTAATGTTTTCGTCGCTCAGCAAAAACTTTATTGCTATCCATCTTCCAGTGTTGTCATCGGTACCATGAAATACATGTCCAGCTCCTCCTTGACCCACTTTTCGCATCACATGATACTGTTTTGGCAAAAGTGCCTGCGCTTGTTCTTTAGTGAAGCTCTTTTCAGATGTAGGTGAAAGGATCTTTTCTATTGGGTCATGCAATGCCCTCAGTTCCAAAAGAAGCGACTCATTATCACGAGCCTTATTCATCCGGGAACGGCATTTCGAGCAACTCTTGAAATGGGCATTGAGATTAGCTAGATCGGTATCACTCAATTGACCCTGAATATGTTGTTCTAATTGTTCCGCGCTGGGACAAGCCATGAATCTACCTAATCCTTACCGTTGAACTGCTTTGCAAGTTTGCGTATTTTTGCCAAAACCCTATGCTTGGCGACACAAACAGCATTAGGGGACATACCTAACTCCCCCACGACCTCATTGACAGGCCTACCCAAAATAGCGTAAAGCTCAAACGCCTTGATAGTTCGTGGTGCAAATTTCCCCCGTACTTGTTCGAGAGAACATGTCAGCACCATCTTATGCCATTCAGTATCCCACGTATGTCTAAGGGCATCTTGCTCTTGTATTATATTCCAAAACGAAGTACCTGTTTTATTGACCTGCACCGACTGCTCGCGAGGAAGGCGTCTCTGGAAATTTCGTATCACATTTCCGGCTATACCGAAAAGCCATCCTCTAAGCCGACCCATTTCTCTGTCGTATTTATCGTCCCGAAATGCGTTAATAAACTCCAGCATCGTCTCCTGAGCGGCATATTCGGC
>SDBV01012048.1_pt1 | contig 11116 bp, 7 predicted proteins | sample 2277081 | NCBI WGS metagenome assembly SDBV01 (sample SAMN10402039, study PRJNA504765) | marine sediment metagenome | isolation source: marine sediment core GS10_PC15, 223 cmbsf | place: Arctic Ocean: Southern Knipovich Ridge | collected 2010
GGCGTTGGAAGTGATCCGGAACATACGGCCGAATCCACCGGTAGCGAAGAGGACCGCTTTGGCTTTGAATACATGGATCTCACCGGTTGAGAGCTCGACTGTTACGACGCCGTTGCACCTGTTTCCCTCGACCACCGCATCGACCACCTGATACTCGTCGAAAAACGACACTTCATTCTTGATACACTGTTGGTAGAGGGTCTGGAGGAGCATGTGGCCTGTTCTGTCGGCAGCGTAACAGGATCGGCGAACGGGAGCCGTGCCGAAGTCTCGGGTATGTCCGCCGAAACGTCGTTGGTCGATTAGGCCTTCAGGAGTGCGGCTGAAGGGTAGTCCCCGGTTCTCCAGGTCGTAAACGGCCCGAACCGCCTCTTCGGCGAGAATGTTGGCCGACTGCTGATCGACGAGATAGTCGCCTCCCTTGACCGTGTCGAAGGCGTGCCATTCCGGCTTGTCCTCCTCCACGTTGCCCAGTGCCGCTCCGATTCCCCCCTGAGCAGCCCCGGTGTGGCTTCTCATGGGATACAGTTTGGATACGACAGCCGTTTTTGCCGTCTTGCTGGCCTCGAGCGCCGCGTAGAGCCCGGCTCCTCCGGCCCCAACGATAACCACGTCGTACTCGTGAACCAAAGGTCTCTCCTTACCGCTTCATGCATTTATAGTTTACTTGTGATGGTGCCAAAAAGCAACATCGAATGATGGTTGCTGACAACAGGGGTCGGAAATACTCCGATGGTTACTCCGACGCTAAGGATAGAGAGAATGAACGGACTTCGATTCCGATCAGAGCGGCTTTTTTGCATTCTTTTGATTCTTGCCACAGGCATAACATGCGGAGCCCGGGCCCAGGTTGGAGCACAAACCGACAGTCCCGGATCCATGGTCGAGGCCCAGTACCCCAACACCTTTTCGCGGGGACAGGATTTCCCTCTGGCTTTGCGTTAAAATCAACTGTGTTGCAGGTCGAGCCGACTGTGTTGTAGCTCAAAACTGAGCGGTAGCTCAGTCCGGATACATTTGTTACATTGGTACGGTAAGATGATGCCGCTGCGGAGGACGTAGAGATGAGAACGAAGCTGTTTTTCACGCTTTCTGCTGCACTGCTCGTATCCGGCCTGGGGTGGTTGGCAGCAGAGACTCAAGAGGAAGAAAGGGTAAATCTGGCAACAGAGATCATTCAAAAGATGAGCAAAAACCCGGATCAGGCAATTCCCGTATCCTACATCCAGCGGGCCCATGGAATCGCCGTTATTCCCAAGGTGATCAAAGTGGGACTGATCATCGGTGGCCAGCACGGTAGGGGCATCATGGTTGTTCGCAAAGCAGACGGCTCATGGAGCAATCCATATTTTCTCTCCCTCTCCAGCGGCAGCGTGGGGCTTCAGATAGGGGGTCAGAGCGCCGATATTGTGCTTCTGTTTATGACAAAAAAGGCGGCCCAGGAAGTCAGTAAGGGTAAGTTCACAGTAGGAGTCGACGCAGGCGCTGCAGCAGGACCGACAGGCAGGCAGGCAGGAAAACATACCGACACCGGATTCGAGGCAGAAATCTACACTTATGCCTGGAGCAGGGGTCTCTTCGCAGGTTTTTCGGTGGAGGGAGCGGTCCTTTCGATTGATAAGAGCTCAAACGGCAGCTATTACAGTCAGGGCGGCATCAGCGTCAATGAAATCATTCGCGGTGGCAAGACGCCCTCATCGGCCCGTACGTTCAAGAGCACTCTGACGAACTACTAGCGAACGTCTTCGTTCGCCGCGAACGTCGAGGCATACGCCTTGGCGTATGCCAGCGATCGTACTCGTTCGCCGCGATCGTACTCGTTCGCAGCGATCGTTTCGATCGCAGCGATCGTCAAGACCCGTATTTCAATCCCGTGGAGTGATCTTCAGAACATGTGCGTATTCACCCGACTTCTCCGAGGGAAGCTTCGCTCTCAGCTGGCTTGTGGAATGAGACCACTTGAGCGGTTCTCTGAACCCCAGGAGCTCTACGGACCCGATGCGGCCGGGGTATAGTCTGAGGTTTCTGCCCAGGGATCTGATCCTGACTTCTCCGTTTTTTGGCCATCCGAGAATGAAGGCGTAGAGTGTGTTCTCCCGGGTGGTAAAGCGGATATCCGCGCCTGTGAATTCTTTGCGTAACGTGTCGGTAAAGGATCCTTTGGAAACCTGTGTCGGCCCTTCGCCGTACACCTTCCACGGTTGGCTATCGTAAATGGCTTCGCCATTCTGAGCCAGCCACCCTCCGATCTCTTGAAGCAGCTGCTCTTCCGGTTCAGGTATCGTACCGTCCGGCCGGGGTCCGATGTTCAGAAGCAACGCGCCGTTTTTACTCACAATATCGATGAGATCGCCAATGATGGATCCTGCCGTCTTGTACTCCTGATCCTTGACGTATCCCCAGGAGTTCTTGCTGGACCCCGTGTCGGTCTGCCAGAAGGTCGGGCGGATGTCACTCAGCTGACCACGTTCGACGTCATATACGGCTGTGGCCTTGGGAAAGGCCTCCTTTTTGTAGTTGATTGCCACACCCCGGTTCCAGGCCGCAGCCCTGTTATAGTAGTAGGCGGCGAACCTTTTGAGGTAGGGCTCGAACACAGGCTGCTCGATCCACCAGTCGAACCAAAAGAGCTGAGGCCTGTACCTGTCCACCAGCTCGCAGGAACGGAAGAGCCAGTCCTCGAGAAACTCTTCATTGGGTTGGGTGTCCCGGGGCTGCGCGGGGCCATAGAGGTCGTTCAGGCTCGTGTCCCGGACGTCGCAGTCGAACTTTGTACCTCCGTTGAAGAACCACCAGTGCTCGGCTCTGTGGCTGGAGAGACCGAAAACGAGCCACTGCTTTCGTACCGCTTGCGCGAGCTCTCCGATGAGATCCCGCCTGGGCCCCATTTTTACGGAGCTCCAGCGGGTGTAACGGCAATTGTACATGGCAAATCCGTCGTGATGCTCTGCAACGGGAACCACAAAACGTGCGCCGGCTTTTCTAAAGAGCTCAGCCCAGTGATCGGGATCGAATTTTTCGGCGGTGAGATGGGGGATGAAGTCTTTGTAACCGAATTCAGTGTGGAGTCCGAATGTGCCCATGTGATACTCAAACTCCGGAGATCCCTGCTCGTACATGTTTCGGGCATACCACTCGTTGCCGAAGGCGGGAACGGAGTAAATCCCCCAATGGATAAAAATCCCGAATTTACCGTTGACGTACCACTGAGGCACCTCGTAATGCGAAAGCGATACCCACGTCGGCCTGAAAGGTCCATCGGGAAGCTGCCAATCGGGTTTACCGGATCTGGTTATCTGTGTTTCGCTCATTGCTTTAAATATCTCCTCCATGCAATTCCGATTCAATTTTTTCCCATTATAACATGATTTTGTGCATGATCTTCCATGTCTCAACGGAGTGAACTATCTCTTGACAACTCATCGGGTTTTTCTAGAGTATGGGAACCATGAAAAAGATCGGGATCGTCGGCTGCGGAACCATTGGCCGCTATCTGGCAGAGAAGATAAACGCTGACCTCCGTGAGCAGGCAAGTCTTGTGGGCGTCTGCGATGCCAATGAAAAGGCCGCCAGAAAGCTTGTCGAGGGCCTCTCTCTGAGGTGTAGGATTCTCGGTCTCGAGGAGTTGATCCGGGCAACCGAGCTCGTCATTGAATGCAGCGTAAAAGAATCCGCAGCCGAAATCTGCAGGAAGGCCATTAGCGCGGGCCGGGACGTCATGGCAATGAGTGTCGGGGGACTCATCGATGATCCGGATCTCTTCTCCCTCGCACGGAAGAAGGGGTGCAGTATCATACTGCCCAGCGGAGCCATCTGCGGCCTGGATGGGATCAAATCAGCGGGCATCGGCGAGATCAGAAGCGTGTCCCTGACGACACGAAAACCGCCCCAAGGTCTCCAGGGAGCACCTTTCATCGTTGAAAACGGAATCGATCTGGATTCCATCGTTGGCGAGAAGATTATTTTTGAAGGCTCGGCCGAGCAAGCTATCGGCTATTTCCCCAAAAACATCAATGTTTCGGCTCTGCTGAGCATTGCAGGGATCGGGGCACAGAAAACCAGGGTGAAGATAGTGACCTCTCCGGACTACACGCTCAATACGCACGAAGTGGAAGTCGAAGGAACCTTTGGCAGGCTCGTTACAAAGACTGAAAACGTACCCTTTCCCGAAAACCCGAAGACGAGTTTTCTGGCAGCCCTCTCAGCGGTGGCCACCCTAAAACAGATTCTCGACAGCTCTATAAGATTAGGCACCTAGTAGAGATTTCCAATGATTCCGATCCCGCGTTCTTACCACGGGAAGATCCCAATGATTCCTATCATGCGATCTTAATGAAAATCCCGGCTCTCCACGGATTCTGGCTCCCAGCTGAGCTTTGGGACCCAGCATGATTCCACAATGAGGTGCACCACTCCTTCCTTGGACTGGATCTTTCCCGTTACTCCCAGAAAGGAGTTCGTCAGAAGCAAAGTCCGATACTTCATGAAGACCTTCTCCCAGAGAACCAGATTGACGAATCCGCTCTCGTCCTCCAGGGTCATAAAGACGACGCCGTTGGCGGTTCCCGGACGCTGTCGGCAGATCACTATGCCCGCGTAGGAGGCGCGGGAACCGTCGGGCTTGCATGCCAAACCATGGGCGTCGGGAAGCCCCTTGCGAGCGAGCTCCTCTCTCAGCGGCTCGAGCAGATGTCCCAGGGTGCTGTGCCCCATCGTGGAGTAGTCCCATCCGACAGACTCCAGGGCGCTGAGGGAGGAAAACTCGGGCATCGCCTCGCATTCGGGCAGCAGCAGAGAGGGGCTGTCGGCTGGCTTCTCGATGGAACGTCTGCCTCTCGTTCCGGATACCTGCCATAGAGCCTCCCGACGTTCCATGCCGAAGCAGGCGAGAGCCCCGCTTTCGGCAAGGGTAGCCAGGGCGCCTTCATCGAGTCCTGTCTTCTCGATGAAATCCGTGGATGAGCGAAGCTCTCCTTCCCGGGTCAACCGGATCCGCTCCCAGTCACCCTCCCCGAGACCCTTGACGAAACGAAGGCCCATACGAATCGCAGACTGGTCCTTTGTGTGATCCGGTGTCACGAGAATGCACTTCCACTCGCTGGTAAGAACATCAACGGGCAGGAATTCCACGCCGTGCCGCTTGCCGTCTTCGATGATCGTTGCCGGGGAGTAGAAACCCATGGGCCAGGCGTTGAGCAGGGCGCAGTAAAACTCTACAGGGTAGTGACACTTCATCCATGCCGTACAGTAGGCGATGAGGGCAAAGCTGGCGGCATGACTTTCCGGGAAGCCGTACTCGCCGAAGCCCCGGATCTGGTCGAAAATCCTCCGGGCGAACTCCGGAGCAATCCCCTTTTTCACCATACGCTGGATGAACTTCTGCTCGTGCTTGTCGATACGCCCGGAGCTTCGCCAGGCCGCCATATCCCGTCTGAGCTGATCCGCCTCTCCGGGTGTGTAGTCCGCCGCAATCACGGCCAGGCGCATGACCTGCTCCTGAAAGAGAGGGACTCCCAGGGTCCTCTTGAGCACCGGTTCGAGATCCGGATGGGGGTATTCGACACTCTCTTCGCCGTTGCGCCGCCTCAGGTAGGGATGCACCATGCCGCCCGTGATGGGTCCCGGGCGAACAATACTCACCTCGATCACAAGGTCGTAGAAGCAGCGGGGTTTGAGGCGTGGAAGCATGGCCATCTGCGCCCGGCTCTCGATCTGAAAGACTCCAACCGTATCGCCGGTGCACACCATCTCGAAGAGCTCGGGATCGTCCGCCGGAATCGAAGCCATGGAAATGTCCAGATTTCTATGCGCTTTGAGCAGCCTGAATGCGTAGTCCAGATGGGTGAGGGCACCGAGTCCCAAAAGATCCATCTTGAAGAGATTCATGTCCTCTACATCGTGCTTGTCCCACTGAATAACGGTTCGATCCGGCATGGTGGCATTCTCAACTGGTACTATGGTAGGCACCGGCTCGCTACCCAGGAGAAATCCCCCGGGATGAATAGAGAGATGTCTGGGGAAGTCGATGATTTCCTGGGCGAGGGTGATGAGATGCGAGTGGACGCGGTTGCGGGGATTCAATCCTCCCTGCCTGATATACGGGGAGAGATCCCCTCCGTAGCAGGGAATGAGCTTGGCCATCCTATCGAGCTCAGTGGCAGGCATACCCAGGGTCTTGCCCACGTCCCTTATGGCGGATTTCATGCGGTAGCGCACAAAATTAGCCACCATAGCTGCCCGATCCCGGCCGTATTTCCTGTATACATGCTGGATCACCTCCTCGCGCCTGCGGTGCTCGATATCCAAGTCGATATCGGGCGGCTCGGCTCTCTCACGGGAGAGGAATCGCTCGAAGAGAAGCTCCATGCGTACGGGATCGATGGCCGTTATGCCGAGACAGTAACACACCGCTGAGTTAGCAGCGGAACCCCGTCCCTGACAGAGGATGCCGTTCTTCCTGCAGTAGTCAACGACTTCCCACATGGTCAGAAAATAGCCGCAGTAGTTCAGTTCCTCGATCAGGGCCAGCTCTTTCTCCAGCTGCTTCTTCACCCTGGTGGAAACGAGGCCTCCGTAACGCCCCCGCGCTCCCTCGAAGGTAAGATGCCGAAGCCAGTCAGCGGAGGTGTGACCATCGGGAAGACTCTCCGATGGGTAGCGGTACTGAATCTCGTCCAGGGAGAAGGTACAACGCTCGGATATCTCCACTGTGCGAGCAGGGAGGAGAGGATCATCCTGAAAGAGGGCCGAGAACTCTTCGGTCGTTTTGATGTCGTGCTCTGCATTGACCTTGAGCCTGGTGCCTGCCTCACTCAGAGTGACGGTATGTCTGATACAGGTGAGCACATCCTGCAGCATTCTCCGACTCTTGCAGTGGTACAGAACCTCGGTCGCTGCTACAAGGGGAAGCTGGTACCGGGCTGCGCGACTGCGCAGACGTGCCTCGTGGACAACCTCCTCTGCGATTCTGTGTCGGGAAACGAGACCGTAGAGTCGATCCTCAAAGCATTCACGGAGCTCACCGATGGGATCCTCCGGCCTCTCCTCCCAGTTGAGGGGGCTCTCTGCCCCCAAGAGGCCGATGGTCCCTCTCGCGTGCTGACAGACCTCCACCCAGCTCACTCTGGACTCTCCCTTTGCACAGCGGAGCCGTCCCTTTGTAATGAGCCGGCAGAGATTGGCATAGCCCTCTCTGTTCTGGGCCAAAATCACGATACTCGACCCATCGTCGATGGTGATCTGAGAACCGATGATCAGGTGCAATCCAAGCTGCCGGGCCTCGACGTGAGCTCGAACGGCACCGTACACTCCGTCTCTGTCAGTAAGAGCCAGAGCAGGAAGGCCGTACTGATGACACCTGCGGACGAGCTCCCCGGGATGACTGGCTCCCTCGAGGAACGAATAGTTGCTCTTACACCACAGAGGGGCGTAGGGCATTACTCCACCATGCCGCTGATCATCCAGCGGCGGTCCGATCTGTTGTAGTAGAGCCAGAGCAGCTCACCCCTCTCCGTCTCGGCAAAGTAATAGTCCCTCTGAAAGTCCTCCTCCCACCAGCGTCCTGAAATGACATACGGACCGCGGAGCCTGCTCAGATCCTTTCTCTCCTGGTTGATGGGCTTGGGTTGCCTGAATATGCGCCTGATCATGCACATCGGTTCACTCTTTCCGTCGAACTTGGCAGTGCTATGCGACTGCACGGTAGCAGTTGGCTTCTCGATTGTCTCCCAGGAGTAGCACTTTTCCGGCAGGTAGTCGTTCTCGAGTCTTGCGCGCTGCACCGCGTCGTTGCCCAGAACCGCTCTGATACGGGCAAAGACCCGGGCGCCTTTGGCCAGGTCCCGGCGGGGCTTTTTTTTAAAGAGCTCGAGCTGGATATTCGTGGCCCTGACACAGGAAGCCGAGAGATTGAGGGCGATGATCCCGGCACTGAGCTGGAGGGTGTCGATTCTGATCTGGAAGAGCTCTAAGAGAATGGCCCGGTCCAGTGTAGGGGCCGCAGGGCGTATGATCTCACTGAGTCGCTCACCCTCCTCTAGCCTGAAATTCAAACGCAGCAGGACGACAAGCTCCTGTCTCTTGTCCGCATCCGAGAGCAGGGAGTCCAGGCAGTCTTCCAGATGAAAGAGCAGCCTCGCGCTGTTGGTTTCAGGTACGAGGAGTCTCTTTGAAACATCCCGCTCCTCAGAGAGTTCTAGAGGTTGAAGGGGAAGGGCAAGGTCGCCTGTCGCAAACCGATAGATGCGCTCGACATCGGCTCCGAACCTCTTTTTGATCGCTTCGGGTGAGAGGCGCAGAAAGGAGCCTACGTTTTTTAAGCCAAGTTTTTCGAAACGCTCGTAATAGACGGGTTTGAGCGGAAGAATATTCAAGGCAGCCTTGAATGCCGCATTCCTCTCTGCTTCAGGGCAGGAGAAGATCCGGAAACCCTTTCCGGTCTTGGCTGCGGCGTAACTTCCGAATCGTGTGAATCCAACGGCTACGGTGGCTTCGAAGTTTTCCCTTTTGAGAGCATAGAGAATCCTTTCGATCCATCTCCTGACCGTGGTGTAGAGATGGGACAGGCCCCGGGCGCCTATCCAAAAGATTCCGGGTTCTTCGCGCGAGACCTCGACCTCGGGACTGAAGAGTTGGAGGCATCGAGTCAGAGAGTCTACGGCGGCATCGATCTCCCAGCGGGAAACGGTCCCGGCTCGAAGCTCTCCTGTCATTGCCAGCCCGGTTGCATAGCGCATTCCCGGGACAACACCGCAGGTTTCGGCTTTCCTGTTGACCGAAGTGATGGTTCCCTGGGGGCTCTCCTTTGTGACAACACCCACGGGAAGGTTCCCCCACTCCCGATGTTTCTTGAGAAGGAGCTGAAGGGGAAATCGCTTAACGTTAACGCAGGCCAGCCGGACCACGACAAACCTCCGTGTGCCTCCATCCAGGGCCCTTCCGCTTGTCTTTGAGGATCTGTATCCTGCAGGCGTACTCACCGGGCCCAACCCGTTCCCTCACAACCTGAGCGCGCAGCGAAACTATGGAGCCCAGGGAAGGCATGGTTTTCTCTTTTGTTGTGAGACAGATGAGAGCCGTGTCGTGCAGATGCGTAAGCTGTACGAGACGGCTCTGAAGATTGGCGGGTAGATTATGATTCGTTCCCAGGTCCATGATGATGAGACCGAAGCAGGAAGAGCGGATGAGCCAGTCGGCGGCTCGAGCGGAGGAGGGAGCGTCGTGTGCCCATACAACCGGCAGTGCCTCCAGATCAACACCACTCTCCGCCATATCGGGGGGATAGAAGGAATGGGCTGTAGCTGATATCCAGGCCACAGGTATACCCGAGCGTTGTGCCTCCAGCACGAGTGTGCCGGCCATGGTGAGAGGTGCTGTTGCGCCAACCCCGCTCAGCTCGGTAAGCCGACCTGCAAGCTCTTCAAGAGCCCACCAGTCTCGCTTTGTCTCACCGGCTATTCCGACCGGCCCTTCCTGCATGTCTGTTGCTCGTATCATGTGTGTAAAAGGCTTGGAGATCTTCACTTTCACGTCCTCATCAAAAAGTGTTCCTCAGGGCGATTGCCTCGAAGTAGCGGCGGACTTCGATTACCTTACCGAGTATGGTAAGCTCATCCGCCTCTGGAACAATGGGCTCAAATGCGGGATTGGCCGGGTGGAGCTCGGGACGTCCCTCTTTGATTCTGAGAGTCTTGACAGTAGCCTCATCCTCGACCAGGGCCACGACGATATCCCCTGATTCGGCTGAAGGTTGTTGGCGTACGATCACGATGTCACCGGGAAGGATTCCGGCGTCCCGCATGCTATCCCCACGGACTCGAAGACCGAAGAGCTGATCATGGGGATGGGATGCCTGCACATCGATGTAGCCCTCCAGGTCCTCGATCGCGGTTGTGAGCTCCCCTGCCTGAACCCTGCCCAGAAGGGGAACGGCAAACGAGAGGAGCCCTGGTCTGTCAGGAATGCGGTAAGCTCTGGATTTTTTTGGCTGCTTCTCCAGCAGGCCGTCCCTTACCAAAATGTCGAGATGCTCCCTTGCCGTTTGAACCGAACGGAACGAAAAGGCCTCCTGTACCTCCCGCACCGTGGGGGGATATCCTGCGAGGATCCTGCTTCGGACAAACTCATAGATTTTTTTTCTGGTTTCACCCGGCTTCGTATAGGCCATTGCGTTCTGCTTTACAACCTCTACACATCAGTATACCATACAAATGTATGGTATGTCAAGAAGATTATAGCCTTTTGTTGTGTGTTGGGAAATCTACAGATGAAGCTCCAGAATATCCTCGTCCATTACCGTCTCGTTTCGAGACACTGTGATGGGATCCGATTTTCCCCTCCAGAGACGCGCAAAGCGAAGGTTTTCGAAGAAGTCCTTATGAACCAGGGCACAGATATCCTCGATTGTCTGCCCCGCAAAGACTGTGTAGGGATGATCCATATCCGGCTTCTGGCCCGGGATCTTCGTATAGACCCGTAAGACCCTCAGCCACCCAATGATCATCTCGGGGATTGTGTCTACGTTGCCCGATTCGCTACAGGAGATCGGTATGATCTCGAGGCTCTCACCGATCTGCTCCTGCAGAAGCCCCAGACGGTCCTCTGCGCCTGGCGCATCCCGCTTGTTGGCCAGAATGCGGCAAGGGACGGCATCACGATCGTTCTCTTCCTGTTTTTGAACGAAATGAACATGACGGGATGAGAAGGCGTCAAGCACCGCATCGATATCATCGAGAAGCGTATCTCGGGAAAGATCCGCTACCAAAAGCGCAGCGTCGGCGCCCCGTACAAGGCTGAGGAGGTGCATGTGGATGAACTCGGCTGTCACCGCCGGGCAATCGACAAGCTGGATCTGTATATCTTTGTAGGGAATCATACCCGGCTGCATGCGACTTGTGGTGAAGGGATAATCGGCGACCTCGGGATGGGCGTTGGATAGTGCCTTTAGGATCGAGGATTTTCCGCTGTTGGGAGGTCCGACAAGGATCACCTGAGCCGCGGCACCCTCTTTCGTAATATCGACGTAGGCGCCGCCTCCCCTCCTGCCGGTGCTCTGTTCCATCTGCTTACGCAGTCGAGACATTCGTCTCTTGAGATCGGCGTACAGGTGATCAGTCCC
>SDBV01012049.1_pt1 | contig 11115 bp, 7 predicted proteins | sample 2277081 | NCBI WGS metagenome assembly SDBV01 (sample SAMN10402039, study PRJNA504765) | marine sediment metagenome | isolation source: marine sediment core GS10_PC15, 223 cmbsf | place: Arctic Ocean: Southern Knipovich Ridge | collected 2010
ATGTAGTGTAGTAAGAGAATATGTTGGCCAACTTGCCATTTGGATATCATCAAAACCAATAATTGATAGATCACCTGGTACTTTCAGATCAAATAGCCTCCTGGCCACATCCATCGTAGCCATGGCCATTAAGTCATTTGCGCAGAAAATTGCATCTGGCTTTTCATCATTACTCAATAATTGCTGCGCGGCTTTGTACCCAGAGTTATAATAATAATCTCCACTTTCACGAGCAAAAACATGGCTTTCACGTTCGAGCAAACGCTCTGTAAACCCTTTCTCACGATCTCGATTCGTTGAGCTGCCCTCTTGGCCTGCCATATAAGCAATCCTTTTATGACCGCCATCAAGTAGCGCATCGGCAACAATCCTTCCCCCTCCTTCGTTGTCGCAAGTTACTGCATTGAGATTACCTTGAAGTGGATAGCGGTTATATAGAACAACAGGGGTCCCATATGACTCACACTCGTCAGCAAGTGTTGATGTCAACGTAGCTGAAGTGACAATAATTCCTGCCACCTGATACTGTAAGGCCATTGGTAAAGTAGACTCGATTTCAGCTTCATGAGGAACATTCAAAAGTAGGGACCAATATCCCCGCTGTTGTAACTGTACAGAAAAAATATCAATCAGTCGAGAATAAAAGGGATTTTTAAAATCCCCCACCACTAAACCGATCATTTTCGTGGATTGCTGAGTAAGACTCCTGGCAATCACATTGGGGCGATACCCAATTTTCTCAGCAGCTGCCAAAACTTTGCTGCGTGTATCTTCAGAAATATTGGCTCCCGGGGTAAATGCCCTTGACACAGTTGGTTGAGAAACACCTGCCAACTCAGCCACCTGGTGTGAAGATACCCTCGGGTGACCCTGGCGAGACTTTGATTTCTTCGATCTCGACATTACAGCTCCAGAAAAAAAGAAAATCATCCTGACCTGAATTGAAATCTTGAATTATTTATGGTAATATTGAATACGTATTCTGAATACGTATTCAATATAGCACATCATTTTTATTTCGTCAATATTCAAAATCAAATCTGCCAGTTATCAAAAGAGAGGTAATCATGGCCAGATATATTAAAAAAGGAATCAGTGAAGAGGCATCCTTTGCCGCTGATATGAAGGTGAAAGAAATTGTTGAAGGAATACTCAACGATATTCGCACCCGTGGCGATGAAGCAGTGCGTGATTTGTCCATCCGGTTTGACAACTGGAACCCAGAGAGCTTCCAATTGAGCGCCCAACAAATTGAAGATACGATTTCTTCCCTCCCCCAACAAACCATAGACGATATAAAATTTGCTCAAAAACAAGTTCGCAATTTTGCTGAACACCAACGTTCAGCTTTACAAGATATTGAAATCGAAACTCTGCCCGGGGTGATATTGGGGCACAAAAACATCCCAATCGACAGTGTTGGATGTTATATTCCCGGTGGACGCTACCCAATGGTCGCCTCAGCCCATATGAGCGTAGTGACGGCAAGAGTTGCAGGGGTTCGCAGGATCGCCGCCTGCACTCCACCGATTAATGGGAGGATTCCAGCCGCGACTGTCGCTGCTATGCATTTTGGTGGGGCGGACGAAATCTACATTCTTGGTGGTGTTCAAGCAGTTGCATCTATGGCCCTTGGCACAGAGACGATTAAATCTGTTGACTTCCTAGTCGGCCCCGGCAATGCCTATGTAGCAGAAGCCAAACTCCAATTATTTGGAAAAGTAGGGATTGATCTGTTTGCTGGTCCCACAGAAGTTCTCATTGTTGCCGATGAAACTACAGATGCTGAAATGGTTGCTACTGATTTACTTGGTCAAGCGGAACATGGGCCAACATCTCCTGCTGTATTAATAACCACCAGTGAAGAACTAGCAAATGAGACCTTGATAGAAATCAAAAGACAACTTGATGTTCTTCCCACCGCGGACATTGCCAGCATCTCCTGGAAAAATTACGGTGAAATCATATTGGTCGATAGCCTTGAAGAGGCCTGCAAAGAAGCTGATCGCGTAGCCAGTGAACATGTGCAAATAATGACCAAAGATGATGATTACTTCCTAGAAAACATGGTGAACTACGGAGCGCTGTTCCTGGGGCCACGTACAAACGTTGCTTATGGAGACAAAGTCATTGGTACGAACCATACCCTGCCTACTCTAACCACTGCGCGTTACACAGGAGGATTATGGGTCGGTAAATTCATTAAAACTGTAACCTACCAAAAGATTTTGACGGACGAAGCCAGTGCTCACATTGGTGAGTATTGCTCACGGCTTTGCGCGATAGAGAACTTCTGGGGCCACAAAGAGCAAGCGGACTTGCGTGTCCGCAGATATGGAAATTATGATGACTGATACTTCTATGCAGAATCAGGTTGCAATTGTCACAGGCGCAGGCGGCGGCATTGGGTCAGCGATCAGTCGCCGGCTGGCGAAAGCTGGCGCCAAGATCGTCTTGTTGGACAATAAAAGCAAGGATGAAACCCAGGCAGTCGCTTCAAGCCTGGTTGGAGACGGTCATATGGTAGTGCAGGTTTCTGTCACCGACAGCTCAGCCTGCCAAAACCTGGCAAATAGGGTTGCCGAACGATTTGGAAAAGTAAATCTATTGGTTAACAACGCGGGCATCACAACTCCCGTCGCCCATGATGACTTACATGGGCTGACCGATGAATGGATTGATAAAATTTTCCAGGTCAACTGGCGTGGCGCCTTTGCCATGATCAGGGCCTTCCAACCCTTGCTGGAAAGGGGAGATGGCGGTACAGTGCAGAACCTCTCCTCAGTGGCTGCCATCACCGGCGTCGGAAGCAATGTGGCGTACTGCGCTTCGAAAGCCGCATTGGATTCTCTGGCGCGCTCCCTGGGACGGGCGTTGGCTCCGAAAATACGGGTGGTGTCAATTGCTCCTGGCTGGGTGCTGGGCGAGTATACCAAAAGTATGGACCCGGCCTATGTTCAGCTGCAAGCGGAGGCAACTCCGCTGAAACGACTGGCCACTCCGGAAGATGTGGCAGAGACGATCTGGGCAGTGCATACTAAATTAACTTTTATAACCGGATGTATCGTACCTGTAGATGGAGGCAGACCCTTAGGCATATAGCCGTTCCTTTTATATATGCAAATGCTTGTCCAGGTAGATCTGACGAACGACAATAGATTGCGTAAGCAACTCGGAAGTGACGCGCTCGGCCTTGGACTTCAACACCTCAGTCAGAGCTGTGTCTTTGATGGATTAATAACAGTTAAAAATTCGTGAAGAGCTATTTGATAATGGAATACTAATTTTATTCAGGGCACGGTGGTATATTTCCGGAGCTCATACAGAAGAGGATGTTGATAAGACGCTCGAAATAGTAAATAATGCAATGAAGAAAATTCTTTAGAAATTGAGTTGAAAAATAATGACATGGATAGTGGTGGTTTCAACAAACTGCCATCATCCTATGCTTATGAGAAAACAATCCATCACGATAAGATGGTTGCTTTCGCACCAAAGACCTCAGAATTCAATTTGATTATATCGAAATTATGATTGGAGGATAATGATGAAGGATGCGTATTTTCACCGGGTAATGACACAATCCCCAACGATGTTTTGGGTTAACAATCCGACCAGGGACCAAGCTGATTTAGCTCTGTCACATGGTGCTCTCGGATGTACTAACAACCCCTCTTACACACAGAAGATGCTCGATCACCCCACTGAAGGGGAATATGCATCAAAAATACTTGACCAGGTATTAGACGAAGTGCAAGATGACCGTGCTGCAGCAATTGAATTCCAAGCTCGAATGGTCAAACCGGTGGCAGATAAATTTATGCCGCTATTTGAATCGAGTTATGGAGAACATGGATTTGTCAGCATCCAGGGCGATCCATTCGCTGATGATGTTGTGGAGGATATTGTCAACCAAGCGATAGATAATAGGAAAGTAAGTCCAAATATTTGCTGCAAGATCCCAGTGACAGAACCTGGTTTGGAGGCAATTAAGGAACTTGTCCCCCAAAATGTGCCCATGAACTCAACAGAGATATTTGCCGTGAGTCAATTCTATGCCCTGGCAGAAACTTACGAAAGGATTGCGCGCAAGTCAGGTCAGTTTCCCATGATATATATGTCACACATCGCTGGTATTTACGACGATTATCTACAAAACTACGTCAAGGAAAATGACGTTCAGATATCTCCTGATGTGCTCCATCAAGCTGGATTAGCTGTGGCGCGCAAGGTTTACCACATCATGACCGAAGGTGCATTTAAATGTGTTTTCATCGGTGGGGGTGCGCGAGGATTGCATCACTTCACAGAAATGGTCGGAGGGCGTGTGGTTGTAACCATTAACTGGGTGGGAACTGCGGATAAACTGATCGAGCAAAATCCCCCAGTGGTCTATCGCCTGTTTAACCCCGTTCCCCAAAAGGTGATTGATGAATTGATGGAGAAACTACCGGATTTCAAGAAAGGCTATTTGGACGATGGGCTCAGCATTGAGGAGTTTGAAGATTTCGGCCCAGTGCAGCTCTTTAAGAGTGCTTTCACCACAAGTTGGGGTAAGATCCTTGAGGTTATCAATACACAACGTAAAGTTCTTGCCTAACAATGGTCCTTCAATCTTAATTCAGGAGTAACTATTTATCCAAAATATTAGAAATGATCTTAGGATGTATTGCTGATGATGTAACTGGTGCCACTGATCTTGCTCTCATGCTTTCAAAAAATGGAATGAGAGTACTCCAAATATTAGGGGTACCGAGTGGTGATGCACCTTCAAATTCTGACGCAATCGTAATCGCATTAAAAACAAGAACCGCCCAGAAAAATTCCGCAGTTAATAAATCAGTCGAAAGTGCAAAATGGCTGAAGGAAGCAGGTGCTAGGCAGTTTTTCATTAGATACTGCTCGACATTTGATTCAACCGAGGAGGGGAATATCGGACCAGTGAGTGAAGCGCTTCTGGATTTTCTGGAATCATCATTCACAGTTGTATGTCCTGCATTTCCTGAAAATAGCAGGACTGTATACATGGGTCATCTATTTGTGCACGGCCAGCTTCTATCCGAATCAAGCATGAAAGATCATCCTCTAACACCGATGCGGGATGCCAATCTGATCCGCTTTCTAGGAAAACAATTAAGCGATGCAAATTCGGTGGGATTAATTTCCATCGGAACTGTAACACTTGGTCCATCAGCGATACGATCACGTATCAATGAACTAAAGCAGGATGGATATCGTTTTGCAGTGATAGATGCAATTGAGGATAAGCACTTACTTTCGATCGCAGATGCATGTTCAGAAATGAAGCTAATCACTGGAGGCTCAGCGGTTGCGATGGGATTGCCGGGAAACTATCGCCGATCGGGAATTCTCCCCATTCAATCATCTCCTTTGGAGATGCCAAAGCTACTTGGACCGGTAGCAATTCTGTCTGGTAGTTGTTCAACAGCCACACAGGAGCAAATAAGTAATTTATCTGAAAAGGTAGAAGGCATTTTTCTGGATCCAATTTCACTCGAAAATGGAGGAGAGGAATACTTCAAATCTCTACTTGGTCAAGTGGAACTTGCCCTATCTCAAGGTGTGGTATTAGTTTATTCAACCTCAAGTCCTGACAAGGTTGGGATGATCCAAGCTTCTTTGGGGAAGAATCAAGCTGAACAGAAAATTGAAGAAGCTTTTGCGAGGCTTGCAGGTTATCTTCAGAATAGAAATGTACAAAACTACATCATTGCTGGAGGGGAGACTTCAGCAGTTATTGCTGAGGCTTTGAATATCAGGAAAATTTATATCGGTCCCGAGATTGATCCTGGAGTACCATGGACGGTTTGTTATGAGCACAAAGAGCCAGTCTTGCTTGCCTTCAAATCAGGTAATTTTGGAAAACCAGATTTCTTTATTCACGCCATGGAGATGTTGAAGTGAACCAACCCAGTGAGAGTGAACTTCGAGAGAGAATTGTTTTCCATGCCGCGTCCTTGTTCCAGAGAGGTTATGCGCCCGGAACCTCGGGGAACATTAGCGTCAAGCTGGAGGATGGGATTTTGTTGACCCCGACCAATTCCTGTATGGGATATTTTGAGCCAACTGAACTTGCAAAGGTCGATTTTAATGCAGTGCATGTGTCTGGCAGAAAACCCTCAAAAGAAGCGATATTGCATCTCAAGGTCTATGAAGTAAGGCCGAAAGCTATGGCTATTGTTCATTTGCACTCGACGTATGCAGTTGCAGTGAGCTGTCTGGAGGACCTAGATCTTCAAAACGCCATTCCCGCATTAACTCCCTACTATGTGATGAAAATTGGATCACTTCCTGTCGCTCCTTACCATCCCCCAGGGGATAAAGAACTAGCAGAGGAAGCGGCAACTCTTGCTGAGCTCCATGCTGCTATCCTTTTAGCAAATCATGGCCCTATTGTGTCTGCCGGATCATTAGATGCAGCTGTTTATGCGAGCGAGGAATTAGAAGAGGCAGCAAAGATATACCTTGTTACAAGAAACTTAAATGTTCGGAATCTTTCCCAAACCCAGACAAATAACTTAAATATCTAAAAAACTGATTTCCCTAATGTTTTTGATCAAAACTTACTGATTATGCGAAAGTACAAGCACCCCCGGTGCGAATAGCCTGTCCTGAGCGAGGTCGAAGGGAATTGAATCCACTCCACGGGGGCGCACAACCAGCGCTGCTGAGAAGCCGGGGACCCTCCTTATGTGGATTCGGCACAGTAAAGTTAGATTACTCCAGGCATCTGAAAAAATAAGTCCCCATGTTGCACAAAAAAGGAGATATTCTTCGTTTAGTATCCTGCCTGTAGCCCATCCACATCTAGCAGCCATTGATCAAATCGGGAATCTTGAAGATCAGATCTGGCTCGATTAAACCAATAATCAGCATAATCTTGAAAATCTTCATCAAGTTTTGAAATTTCTTCTTGGGTAGTGCCCCACATTGCTTCGTGAATCTCAGACATTGGTTTCATTAGTTTTAATCGAGCAAACTGTTTAGGTGAAACATGTCCAAAATATTCATGCAATTCAATTTTATCCTGCTCATCTGTGAACATATGGTGTTGAGAGAAATTTGCAAGATCAAAGAATAAGTCCCCCATTCCAGCATATTCCCAATCTAATATCTTCAAATCTCCAAATTCGTCCAAGAAGTTGAGGTTTAACAGATCGTTATGACATGGTGTAGGAATGTAGGGTTCTTTTAGAAAGCTTTTTTCAACTTTGTTTATTTTCTGAAGGAACCAATCAAAGTCATTGGGCAAATTACAAGAGTATCGTTTCGAAACTGATCTGAACATTTCAAGGCGACGAAATACATTAAACTCACCATTTAATTCTTGGCCATGATTATGATAATTACTGACCTTTTTTACTACACGGCGAATATTTTTTGTTTCCGTCATAATTACTTGAGGAATTATTTTTCCGTCAACAAACCTGGTTACTAAATATCCCTCGGGCTGAATAAAATATAGTACCTCCGGAGCAATACCTAACCTACCAGCATCAAGGTTAGCAGCATATTCGATGTCACGATGTATACCTAAGATTTCAGTGTCTGCTCCAATTATTCTGATCACACAAGATTTCTTACCATAATCAACGCGGAAATTTTGGTTTGTGATCCCCCCGTCTAATTTGTTGACAATCAAATCCTTTGTATTAGCAAGAAAAGGCACACGGGCAATTGCTTCTTCTATTGTGAGCATCTCAAATAACTCCATGAATTTGATGCGCGAGTGGTATACCGTTATAGCTAGATGCAATATGCATTATTTTAGATTGAGCTTAATATTTTGTGAGTGATAATCAGGGGATAATGATGAGTCGCTTTTATGGTTTGGGGAAATTAAAAAATTGTTGTACTGGAAACCAATAACTGGATACAAAGATGATGATTCTTACTGAACAAAATCCAATTCAACATGTTGATAGTACCATAGATGATTAAAGCAACCGGTCTCAGATATTCCAATGCAGAGTGGAATTCAGGTCTTCGACGAATAGCTTCTTGGCTTCATCGAGGTACCCACATCAGCGTAGCGGCCATTGTCGTTGTTATCGATCGATCCCATCAAAACATCATTGAAATTGCGCATATCGCACGAGAAGAGTTATATTAAGTAAAATAAGCTTTGGGGATAGACCAATCCTAAGTGAGTTATTAATCAAAAAAACTCATTTGATGAGGATAATCATAGCACGATAAAGATTGCTCATGCTGGTGGGTGCTGTATCCAACGAACTTGATGGGGAAATCTAATTGTCATCGACAGAGATACTCGCTAACAAACGCTGCATTCGCTCTGCAGGTGAGTCTAAATCCCAAAATACTATCCGGGTGAGGTTCCTCTCAACTTCTCCCATATTCCTGCCACCGTACCTCCCATCTTCCCTTGAACCTCAACAACCGCAGATCCTCCATCAAGTGAAACAGACTGACTTACTCGCATTGATGCTTAAGTATCTTAATAATTACCAAAAACCTGCGAGATATTGACCTCGCAGGCTTTGTAGAGCGGGTGGGGGTCGAACCTTACCACCGGGGGATTTTAAGTTTCCCGGTTGAATGTCTATGGAGTATATCTGGGGCTATGGTGTTGATAAATGCCTGATTTGGGGGGTGAAATCGTGTGTAGTGAGCATGGTTTCTATTACATTAAGTAGAACCTAAACTCGGAGGCATCGATAGAGAACCTTCGGTTCTCCCTGGGAGAGCTTCGCTCTCCACGTCCCGTTCGATTGAGCGAAAGATCCACCCTGGCCCAGGGAGGTTGTGTCAATAATCGTGCAAGCTTACGTTTATCTCTGCTCTGACTGGATGCTGAGAAACAAACTGATAGCTGAGTGGCGTACCAGTCTGGAGAAAGATTATCTTTTGGCATGGCCATCACTCGATGATCGGGATTAATCCAGCCTCCGCTCATGCAGCCTTTAGGCTCTATAGTTCGTCCAACGCCTCCATCAATGCACCAAGCAGCATATCCGCATGTTCCTTCTGGAACACAATTGGCGGACGGATTTTTAGGGTCGGGTAGTGTTGCCCGGTGGTTCCAATAAGAACGCCATTCTCGCGCATATGATTCATGATGCAGTCAGCCATCTCTGGGTCAAGCGCGCCATCGGGCTTAACGATATCTATGCCCTGGAGTAGTCCCGAACCGTGTATTTCACCAATCACGGGATAGTCCCTCTGTAGTACAGCCACACGCTCTCTCATATATTGGCCAACTTCAAGCGCATTACGCTGCAAGGCTTCCTTTTCGATCACTTCAAGCACAGACAACCCCGCGGCACAGGAAACAGGGTTGCCGCCGTAGGTATTGAAGTAACCCGTTTCATTAGCGAGGACTTCGGCAATCTCCGGGCGGGTTACCACCGCAGCAAGTGGATGTCCGTTGCCCATTGGCTTTCCCAAGGTCACTATGTCGGGTATCACATCATCGAACTGAAAGCCCCAGAAATGCTGGCCGAGGCGTCCGAAACCACCCTGGACTTCATCAGCGATACAAAGTCCCCCAGCGGCACGTGTCTTTGCAAAAAGTGTTTTGAGATAACCTTTTGGCGAGGTGTAAATGCCATCACTAACGAAGGCTGTATCTAAGATCAGCATCGCCGGCTGATGCCCATGCTCGCCCAATGCCGTGATCGCACTACTTATGCCGGAATCCGACTTGCGGAAAGCGGTATTTGAGGTGGGCGCAAATAGAGTCTGCACGTGCGATGGCAATTTCTTTTGAGGAATTAGTTCGGTGCTAAACTGAGTAGTGGCAGCACTGCTGCCGTGATACGAGAATTTGGTTATCAGAACGCCACTATTGCCTGATACCAGTTTCGACATCTGCCAGGCAAGCTCGTTGGCTTCTGACCCGGTGCACACAAACATGCAGACGCTCAGTGGCTCTGGCATCCGTTTGGTGATCTGCTCTGCCAGCTCAAGGATGTGCCCGTGCATATAGCGTGAGCTGGTATTCAGCTGCCGCGCCTGGTTGGAAATTGCGTTCACTACATGCGGGTGACAGTGGCCAACATGGGCAACATTATTGTATGCATCAAGGTACCGGTTTCCATCACCATCATATAGCCAGACACCTTCACCGCGCACAATATGGACTGGGCGTTTGTAGAACAGGTAGTAGCAAGGGCCTAGCAGTCGAGCCCTGCGCAACAGATGAGATTTAAGCGTTTCATTTGCCTTATTTGGTATCGAATTCACTTCCTCCATTTCCCATAAACTACAGACCCGGAAGAATTTCCTTGTGACATCTGCCGGATCCTGGATGCGCCATGCCTCTAGTGTGGTCCACATCTGTTCGACATTCCCAGCAATGTACTCCTTATTATACGGGTGGATAGTCACTCGCCAGGATGCGATTACGTTCAGCATTATCATACGCGCCGCTATCAGGTCGTAAAGTATACGCAGCTCCGCATCTTCTAGCGGAATTATTTCGTGGTAACCAGCGACAATTTCCGCGGCCGTTCCTACAGGATCGGCATGCCCACAAAGCATTGGTGCGATGGTGGTGGCCAAATCATTGATCAGGAGTGTATGAGTCATATCACCAAAGTCAATAATGCCAACAATGCGTCCGGGGTCATTCTCTGCCACAAGGATATTGTCAGGCACGAAGTCATTGTGAACAATCTGCGCCCGCAGTTTTGGTATCAGGGGAAGAACATTCCGATCAAAGCGATCCAGGAAGTAGCTGACCAGTTCGTGATGATTTGCATCGCGAATATGGGGCAAATACTGTCTGAGCTTTGAAGTATGCTTCAAGTCCCATAGTAGTTCATAGTTCGCTATAGGATGAAAGAATCCTCGTAAATCCAGAACGAGCCGTGCCAGGCACGCACCCATCGGACGAAGCAATGCATGGTCGGCTGGGTCAACCATCGGAGGGATGCCCGGTAAGTAGGTTAGTATGCGTACACAGTGTTCTGTGCCATTCTCAGCTTGAATCTGCTCGATAGCCAACCCGTTTCGAGATAGTAAAACTTTAGGCACCGGCAATTCAGGGTCTACTACGGCGATATGTTCCAGAGCCCTGAGCTGCATATCAATGACCGCTGGATCCTCGGCGCTGTTGGCAATTTTTATTAC
>SDBV01012050.1_pt1 | contig 11113 bp, 18 predicted proteins | sample 2277081 | NCBI WGS metagenome assembly SDBV01 (sample SAMN10402039, study PRJNA504765) | marine sediment metagenome | isolation source: marine sediment core GS10_PC15, 223 cmbsf | place: Arctic Ocean: Southern Knipovich Ridge | collected 2010
CCGGTAAGCGCCCTTCTCGGTAGAAGATCGCGACATGTGACCCGCGGATGGAGACGGTGGAGCCCGGAAGTTTTGAGGCAATAGCTTCACTCGCGGCTTTTACCTGGTCGCGCCCTTTGTGGTAATCGATGTCTTTTCCGGTAAACCAAAGCACGATCGAGTCGCTATTGATTTCAATGCGCGACGAATCGATATCTCCTCGGTATTTACTCACAAGCCGCTTGGCTGTGGCTTTCGTGATTTTTGCCATGATTTTTTAAGAAGGTTCCGTGAAAAGCTCACTAAGTTTGGACATAAAGGCTTTTTCAAATATCTCTTTTTCTTTATGAGACCCCTTTCTCCCTAACACTCTGGTCAGGACTTTGAAGGCGGAGCGATTTGGTCTAAGAACGATTTTCATAATACGCTCTTCTTTCCAATCTCGCCAATATTCAATGGCACTAGCAGAGCCCGCTAAGGCAGAACGAGCCACGTCTAGTTTGGTAGAAACCACTTTCGTTTTCTTCTTTTTTCTCTTCGCCACAACATACTCCAAGGCTCATGATGAGCAGCAAAAGATTTACTCTACCCCATCGCAAGGCGTAGCATAAGGGCCAGGATAATCCGCGCTACTAGCTTCCGGGATTTCATCAGGCCCGCTATTGATGAGCGGAGACAAAGAACAGCCCGCTGACAAACAAGAACTGACACAGCTATACAGAAAAGCGTTGTCCGTGCTACACACCCCCTCCTCAACCGTTTGGTCGTAGTACACCCCACATTCTTGGACACATGACCCGATGACACCCCAAGCCCCACAACCCGGAAGAGCGAGAATACTCAACACCATCAACCAACGCATGAAACACACCTATCGGCTCATGATGAGCCGGTTAAGACACAACCTAACAAATATCCTGCGACTTCCCCTTTCCTCCCTTATCACCAAGAAACGGAAGCCGAGACTTCATAGGCGGAGGAGGAGGAAGCCCCAATACTTCTTCGACCTTGCTCACCCGTTTTCCCAGATACCGGAGATAGCGAACAACCCATAGAGCCCAAATCCCAACGATATGGGCAGCAGGCTCTTGGGCTAGATTGGCGAGATTGTTTAGATACTCCATGACTTTCTCCTACAGTTGCATACCGAAGAAAATGATACCTTGCCCTATTGCCCCCGCCCCTAGATTCGTAATCCTTACACTGTTGACTATAGAGCTAGTCCGAATCTTTTGACTACCGTTGTTTCCCGCAAGTATTCTATTAGCGTAAAGAGCGGTCGCCCCAACACGGAATAGTATATCGTAGGTATTGATATTCGGTTGGTCTGTGAACACTTGCACACTTTTAGAAAAATCTGGAATAGGAATATCAACAGAAGCGCCAATCCCCAAACCAAAAGTCTCTGTTGTTACTGGGTCAGCCCCTTCTGTTCTATTACCAATCGAAATGAACGCGGCCAAGTTTATGGTGGAAATTGTGCTGTTGATGACTTTAACCCTTACCCACGACCCTTGCACTTGTAGGATTTGGCTATGTCTAATATCAAACTCAGCCGCCGCTGGCTGGAACCCCCCGCTTCCCCATTCAATTGTTCCTTTCAAAGCGTCTCCCCCAACGAGTAAAGTGGGGTCGACTCTCGCTCGAATCGTTATAGTAAGAGGAACCCCGATAGGGTCTCCCCCAACCACTTTAGCCTGGGCTACTACTTCTCCATCAGGATTACTAGACACGTTTGGAGGAGCGGGAGGAGGGTTGAACGGCTGGATATCCAACGACGTTCCAATGTTCCCCTCCAGATAAGCATCGCTAACGCCAGGGTGTTTCTGATTACCATTTCCCATAGGACACTCCAAAGGGCTACAGCCCCATAACACAAGAACAAAAAAGAGCCACAATTTCACATCAACCCCCTAGCACGGCCATCCCGGCCCGGCATTATCTCACAACAGGTTTAACTTTTCGAGTTTGTAGTAAAAGTCAACATCGGCCAGCACGCCCAAAGCATTATACGTCTGAATGATTTTGACCGAATCGCTTCCCTGGCCCAATTGAACTGTGAACCGTACCGAAGAAGTCGGAATCACAGTCAACATCATTTCGTTATTGTCCAACAAAAAACCTTCTTCCATTGTGAGTGTATACGACCCATCGCTAGTACGGGCAGACGTTGCAATCCCACGAGAATTGTCAGCAATCCCACTAGCCCCATCGACTACCCCCCAAGCTATTGTTGTCAATATGCTGTTAGACATTTCGTTTCCACCGGCTCATGATGAGCCGTTAGCAATGAACTGTTGTGATTATAGGAGCTTCAAAGCTTCAATTTTGAAACAAAAATTGGCATCGGTGGCGATTCCGGCCGTGTTGAATGTCATCACACTTTTTACAGTATCCGTTCCGGTGTTGGAGTTGGCGTGTAGATTCGCTGGGTCAATTGGTGTAACAGTGATCATCATTTCGTTGTCATCTACAGCGCGACCCTCGGACAACGCTATTTCGTAGGAACCAGCGACTATTCTTTCAGTAGTACAACCCCTTCCCGCTACTAAATTTCCAGTAGCACCATCCACAATGCCCCAAGCGAGGTCGCGGAACAATTCTGACATGATGAATCTCCTGCCGGCTCATGATGAGCCTGTTGTTAAAGGATAACGTTTCTGTTTTTATGGTCTCCAATTTTGGCGAAGCGTCGGCCACTAGGTTTGGTCGCTCAAGGGAGTACACCTTTCAATCTTGAATCGAAACCCTGTGTCTTGCGGATTGTTGAGAAAGTTAAAAAAGAGAAGGATTTTTACTAGATCGTTTCCTCCAGGCGAGAAAAGGAAAAAGCCCGTGCTATTCGGGAAGGCGGTCAAAATCATTTCTTTGTCGTCAACACCTTTTCCTGGGTCTAGGTCAATTCGGTAGTTACCATCAGAGACCCATGTTACTGTGCATCCTTGAACATTCAGCATGATAGGGCCTGGCGCGTTATCGTCTACCGTGCCGTAAGCTACTAATTCCAAAGGGCTTGACATAATCATTCTCCTAAGCGAGTTTTCTGTTTCCAACGGTCTCGACTGTCCAAGCTCTTTTTCTTTGCCCGAGCGTAGGCTATGGCGGCTCGAAGTAAATCTTTCAGACTGTCAGAATCGCGAGAATAGGATACAGCCGCCTGACATAACCTATCCTCGCGATTCTTGACACCAGACATCGTTACTCGGCGCTATCCGGAAAGGTGCTGAAGGATTTTCAGTATAGATTGTTTGAAAAATTGTCCCTCTGGACCCGATGGCATGTAGTTATTGACAGCCACGACGAGGGCGTTGATATCGCCAACCTCCGTCGATTGTACAGCGTCTACCGGATGGCCTTCGGCTTTGAAGGATTTCGGCACTTTGCCCAGGATGACGCTATCGTCACGTCGGGTGCCGGACTCGATCACTTGTGGAGCGGCCCTAATCTGGACATCGGGATTCCCTCCGCTACTTCCGCCGGCCCCGGCCATGAAAACTTGGGAGCCGTCTTGGAGGTCTCCGACTTTCTTCTCTTCTTCTTCGTCTTTCTTTTCACTTTTCTTCGCCATCTTTTCTTCTCCTATCGGCTCATGATGAGCCGGTGTGTTGATTTCAACCGGCTCATGATGAGCCGTTACCGCCTTCGGGATTGTCTTTGGGTTTACCTTCCGGATCATCAGAGCCGACATAGTTATTTGCAATCGAAAGCACTATCATTGCCTGTTGCGGGGTCAGAGCACTTTGAATGGCCGCTAACTGTTCGGGTTTCATTGTCTGGAATAATTCTCTGAGCATCATTGACTGAGGGTCTGTCTCGGGTAGCATTTTCTTGCCCGCCAGTTTGTTCAGCACAACGGGAATCAACGGTTTGAAGTTTTCGAGCAATTGTTTTTGTGTGTCATCTTTGCGAGCTTCACGTAGTATCTCTATCTCCCTTTCGTGTTTCGCTGTTGTCAGAGTTTCGATTAGTTCCGCCGTCTTGAAACGGTCTCCCATCAGAGTTTCAATGACTTGGCTTTGCTGCGACACCATATGCTGGAGACCTTGAAAAGCCGCTCCCCATCCAGGGATAGATGTCCGCAGAATCGCCTCGGTATGTCGCATCGCTTGAGCCATTGCCCCTTGCGTAGTGGGCGGCTCTGACGTTTCTCCCCCGTCTAAATCGCTTTCCTCGTCGTTCCCTCGAGCACGAAAAGTGAAGCGTCCATTGTGTCGCTTGTCTTGGCCGTAGAAAGCCAATACAACGTAGGTCTGGAGACCAGAGCCTATGCCGGAAGCGTCTGCCTCTCCTGCCTCAAATATTTCCTCCGCTGTTGATTCAATATTCTCCTCCGGAATGTCCGACAGAACCGTAAATACCTCGCTACCCAATTTCCCGGCTGCGCCCATATGATGAATGATGAACCGCGAGCAACGTTGTTCATCTCTCTCATTGTATAAATGGCGGCGCAACCAAGCTTCAAGTTTCTTTGGCCTTCCCATGTTTCACCTCCTCAGGTAGGCGAATAGGAGCGCGCCGCTAGCAGCGACTAGCCCCAGAGTTAAAGGTGATACTCCGATGGCTCCTTTGTCCTTTCCCCTTTTTCGGTCGAATGTAATCGATGGAACGGCTGTTTTCCCTCCCTCGCGCAGGAAAGCTTTTCGATAGGTTTCAAATTGTCTACCAAAACTTTCCACCATATCATAGGTTGTATTGAGGCTCCGAGATATCCACCCTTGATGATCGTCAAAGAATGTGTCCCAATTTTTCTTGAAAAGGTCAAAGGATAGCTTGAGAGAGCTAGAGACCTTAGATACCTCCATATCTCTATTCATGACAATCACGCTGTTGTTGATGCGAGTCATCATAGACATGACAGTTGAGGGTGTGAACACCTCGAACAATTCACGACCAATTTCGTCGTTGGCTCCTCGTTGATAATGTGAGATAGGCATTAGCGTTTCCTTCCAAGGGCAACAGCCGCGGCAAGGCCGGCCGCGGCCAGGATGGCGACCAGCCCAAATCCGGACCGTTTTGGTTTGGCTTTCGGTATTGCAATGAGCGGAGGCAAGATAGTTGCTCGAATCGGCGGAGGAACTTTTACGCCTAGCTTAGACAGATATGCCTTGGCGATGTTGGACGCCAAGACGTAATTCTTTGGCGCTTTGGCCGAAGGGCGCACACTGGCTTTCCTGGAGTCGATCAATGCATTAGCTAGTGTAAACGGAGACCCCTTCTTTTTGAGATTGCGCAAGAGGGTACCGACTCCGCGTCTCGCCCAACCGACCCAATAGCCTAATAGCACGAGAGACACCCACGGCAAGCTCTCCCAGTTTTCGTCAAAACCGTATTGGGCGCTGTAGTTTCTGGCGATTTTGTCGAGTAGCCAATTAGCAACCTCCCGCCCCTCATTTTCTGTCAGGATGGATTGCTTGAGCGTTGTTTTGTGGGCCCTGTTATATCCACGCAAAGCAATCGAGCTGAGGCGGTAACTACTTCCTCTCCCTTTGGGGAGCATGGCCGCCATGGTGTCTAGTAATTGGCTCGGTACCATCGGGATTTCCTTTCGTTGCCAGTCATCGCCAACGGCTCATGATGAGCCGGTTAGTGTTTAGTCTTACACACTAGAACGGCTCATGATGAGCCTTTTCCTAACGACGCCGCGCCCTTTTGAGAGACTTCAGCAAAGCGTCATAGGAGCCGGCGTAATACGCCAGGATGAGCCGAGGGTCGGCCGAAAGGACTTCGGCGATTTGTTGCTCGCGGGTTACCGGAGCATCCTTCCTCGTTTTGGACTTGATAGCGCCTTCTTTGATGGCTTGCGTGACAGCAGCGGCGCGGCGAATTCTGACAGCTGACCGTAAAGCCATTCGAGCTTTGACGGCCTTTGGGACACCTGCTTTAGCGAGCCGCCGAACCCGTTTGATTTTGCGAACGGCTCGCCGTCGAACAGACTTTCTTGGCGATTGTAGCGACCCTACCATTTTGAGGGCGGGCTCCAACATCGGTCCGATGTACGGAAGATGTTTCGCAATCGGCATCACTTTTTTGAGAATGTTTCTGGCGAGAGGGGTTTTGAGACCCCTTGTTACTGTCCTGCCAACATCTTTGATAAACGAGCCGAAGTCGAAGCCCATCATATCTTCTGTGCTTTGCTGCTGTTGCTGTTGTCGCCGTCGTTCCAACTCGGCACGGCTCAGCATTCTGACGGTTTGCACGATTGTTCCGGCTCGCGGGTTAGACGCGACCATGCTTTTAAGCCGCCGATAATCATTCATCGCTTCCCGCCTACTGATGAATTTGTTGAGGCGGCGATAAGTGTCGATGCCCTTATCGATGGAAGGGTCTGTTTTCGCAGCACCCTTGAGAAGCTTGACCACATTTTTGTAGTCGTAGCCAAATAATAGATCGTTTGTAAAAATTGGCCGATTACCATTGGCGCGGTAATCTTTGGCGCTGTCCAATTCTCGCTTTAAACGGGTTACCGCGTAAAGGATATCCATGGAACGGCTATCACCAGCCTTCGCTTTGGATTTCAGAACCCTGAATTTTTGATGAGCATCAGCTTTCATAGTCGAGTCTTTTGAGTGTAGACGCTTGAAAAGCTTTTTCGAGTAAGCTCCAGGGCCGGCTCCGACCAAAGAAGGAATGGGAAAATAATCCGCCGTCTCCAAGCATTCCTTCATGATGCTGGAGGCGATTTTCCGGGCTTTCGGTTTGTCGACTTCCCCGCTCATGGCAAATGGTAATGGAGCCATCAGTTCAACAGAAAAGGGGCCGGCCGGAGTATCTCCGGTGAATAAACCTTCAATGTTACCTTCTGGCGTGCGAACGACTGAAAAATTACCCTGAAACATAGCTCGTGTCCTCCTAAGAACGGCTCATCATGAGCCGGTTAAACGTTGATAAATGTCGGGCGGCGTAGCATTTCTCCTCGCATTCCCATTGCTAGGCTGGGATCTTCGATTCTCCCATCAGGCCACTTGACTAGGGCATGATAACGCAAAGCACCGTTGGGCATCTTTCGCCATGAAATGAAAGGTTTTGCCTTGATTCTTGCTATGGCTCTCAATTCAGCAACACGCCAGCAAGCCAAATCCTCGCAATCCCCCTCTTTGCTTTTAAGGATATACGGGATTTCTTGCCAGTTTTCCTGTCCCACTTCGGCGACATATCGGACAGGTGCTCGGTACAACTTTGGTGTGTTGGGGTGAGTGATTAGCCATAGCTCGTTACATTTGGATAGAGCCTCCATTAGCCATAGAAGACATTTCTGCGACCTTTTGCGTGATGTTTCATCGCCCGTGAATAGTTCGAGTCGGAATACAATAGGCGGCATTGACATTCTGTGTAATCCTCTAACGGCTCATCATGAGCCGGCCAGATTATCTGACCGACTCGTCATGAGTCATTTTATGACCCCTGGCCGGGAATGGTAACCGGCCAGGGGTCTAGCCGTACAGCTTAGGAGCTGACAGGGAGAATACGGCTACTGAATGGCCTTTCCGAAGAGGGCCGCGTTGAACCTCAGTGCACCGGCGCTAATGTTTGTGACGTCCAGTACGACATCCATGGAAATTTGCGCGGTGTCCATTCGCAACCGAACGCCGAACGCCGTGGGCGCAAAGGCATCCCCAGGGAGAGCTGCGCTGTTCGTCAGCTGCGAGTTTTTGCCGACCTTGATGTCATTCACTAAGAACGAAGCCGCGATGGCTCCCCCGATCACGAGACGTTCCGGGCGGAACGTTACCTGTGGTCGGGAAATGATTTGCACATTCGCCCCAGCCGCGACCGTACCAACGCTATCGAATCCCATTGGGTATTCGCGGGTTTCTGTTGGGGGCTTCTCGCGAACAATGGTCGCGCTTCGAGCAGCGACTTGAGCCGCGATTGCATTGCGACGTCTGGAAGCGCTGCGGCGGCGGGAACGGATGCGACGTTTCTTGGTAGCTAACGCCTGTCGTTGTCGCGAGCTGCGTAGTCTCGCCTTCCCGCGAACCATTCGCCTCATGGCCGCGCTCATGGGCATAATTCCAGCCCCAACCATGGCCGGGTCAGCTCCCAGCATATCGATATCATCGATATCGTCGATATCGTCGATATCGTCGATATCGTCGATACCATCGCCGAGAAGCAGCTCATCGCCAACTAGCTCGAAGTCATCGCCGAGCAAATCGGCGTCGTCTCCGTACTCATTGTCGTGTTCGCCTTCGAGCAAATCGTCCACAGAGTCGCCCAAGATTTCATACCCACCTAAGATTTCGTCCATAATTCTCTCCATGTAAAGGTTTAGAAGCTAGACACTAGCGGCGAATGAATCGCCCATGGAGAGCCCAAAAACGGCTCAGCGGTTTATCGGAATCCGCTACCGGCTCATGATGAGCCGGTTACAGTTCCGCGAGTTGTTTGTTAGACAGTTCGTCCGTGCCGCGCACGTCGCCGTTTCCCGACGAAGAGGCTTCGGTCTCTTCTCCGCTACCCATCCCTCGCCCGATGCCTCGACCAACGGTGGTCAAGTAGCTGGCGAGCGCTCCATCCCCGAAGGCTTGAAAATGTTTTTTCATTTCGCCTCCGGCCCCAGCCAGGGCAATGCCGTGCAGAAGCAGAGCCGCGGTCAAATCGGGAGGGATTCCCCACACATCAGCGTTTGGATATCGGCCCTGGAGAACGCCTAGACCGAAAGCAGCTCCACCCACTTCCATGGAAGTAACGACACCTTCCATGACACCTTCGGCCTGGGCCAAAGCGTTTTTGGCGCGTGATTGAAGCGATACGACACGTTTTTGCAACTTCATGATATCAGCTTTGCTGATAGAACGGCCTGCTAGCAATGGCATTGGATTTTCTCCTAGTGTGTTAGCGGCTCATGATGAGCCGATTTAACGGATTCTAGGGGATTATAGCATATTGAGGGATTCGACGCAATCGATGGATTCGATGGATTCGATGGATTCGATGGATTCGATGGATTCGATGGATTCGATGGATTCGATGGATTCAGGACAATCGATGGATTCGATGGATTCAGGACAATCGATGGATTCGATGGATTCCGAGTAATCGATGGAATCGATGGAATCGATGGAACCGAGGGATTCAGAGTAATCGATGGAATCGATGGATTCAGAGTAATCGATGGATTCAGAGTAATCGATGGATTCAGAGTAATCGATTAGATCACTCTGATTTGACGATCCTCTTATGTTTTAGATACGCCCGTTCAGGCTCGGATACAGAAAGATGAAAGCGGGGTTTGTCCGATATCCTGTAGTAGATAACCTGCAAAAACTCCGGGCTATCCTTGAGCCATTTGTATACGGCATCCGCAACGGGGAGCCCTCCCAACCATTTTACATCTACCGCGGCGAATCTGTTATGCTGGCTATGTTTGCTCGGCTTCATTCCTCGTTTCTGCAACGCCGCATAAAAGTCGCCTACACTCTTAGGACGACCCCCGCTCAGTATTTTTGGCTTTCCGTATCGATCTACAAGCGGGTCTAGGGCCGCTCCCATGCGCTTGGCGTTCGCCCATTCTACTCTGCTGGGATGATATCGCTTTATCTTCTGTGGCCAATCATAGGATATCAGCATATCGTCTAGCGTGAAGTGTCGTCCAATGGGAGACGAGCGTTGTGGATGTTTCTTCTGTTTCCGGCTCAGACGGCCAATGATTCGACCGGCTGCTAAACCTCCAAGGATTGCGGCGATGGCTATTAAGATGTTAGGCATCTTTATTTCCCCTAGAGGCTCATCATGAGCCGGTTACAATCGGAGGTTTTATCCAACAAGTAAGAGCCTGAATCCCGTCGTCAGTAAATTCCACGGTTTTACCCGGTTCATCTGTCCATCGGGCAAACCCTCGTTTTACTAATTCCCAGATATTGGGACGAAGAAATGGGTTGCCTCTGTTACTGTAAAAAGGTTCGCATTTCAAGTCGAGATCACCCTTGATAACACGTTCAATTGTTTTTGGTTCAACCGGCTGCCAATAATCTCCTTCAACCTGACACGTCCTAACAATCATGGCTGCAGCAAATTCCGCTTCCGTCTTTCCTATAGTTTCTATTAACGGAAGTAATCTAAGAACCACTTCACTTGGTTTAAACGACGTTGCCATGTTTCTTCCTAACGGCTCATCATGAGCCTGTTACACATTAACAGATTCTAGCTCAGACAGAAACCAAGGACGGCTCGTTCCATCGGGATAGAAAAATCTCTTAGGTGTTGTCTTTCCTCGGAAAGTCTTTTTTGTGATCTCCTCGATTGGCATGGTTCGTTTCTTTTTCAGGTTCTCGCGAATTGACATCATTTTTTCAATCTCCACCTCTTGCCCCGACACTACTTTATTGAATCTCGACAAACTGTCTTTCAGCGAAAACCCTTTCGCCTTTACGATATTCCTGACATCACCATCAACAGTGGCAAAAAGATGGTACAACTTCGGAGCAATAAAGTAGCCCTTGTGAATAACCTTTTCTAGCTTCAATGCTCCTAATTCTGTCCCTGTCAGGAAAGTGTCGGTTGTCGCAAAACCGTCAGTGTCGCAGTAGAAAAAGTCTCGGCTTATACTCAGTAGTTGATAGAGCGTTCGCCTGGCGATTGCTGTGATATGGGCTGAGATAGGCACATGCTCATGTGGGACATAACGCTCTTGCTCTTCTATCCATACACCTGGAATGTGCATGTGGTCCCTTCTGTTTAACCGCTCCAGGACTTTCGCAGATGGATTGAGGTGCATCGTTTGTTTTTTAGTATCTTCAGCGAATTTTCCATAGAGAGAGTTCATCATAAACTTGTAGGCCTCCCTCTCAAACTCATCTGTGGATGCCTTGCGACGGTTGAACAGATCCAAAGCATAATCGCGAAAATAGGTGATTGGCTCAAACTCCAGCACCGTATTTACCTTGTTCAGCCTCCCTCCCTCGGAGAGTAGAAGCCCCAAATCAATGCTCGTTATCCAGGTATCCCAACGCCCGCATGGGAAAAATACACGATTGCGTATACGCTTGGGCAGAACGGGTAGATAGGTCTCCGGCACACTGACATTTACATAGGCGAGGAAAGGCCGACCCTCGACATCCTGTAGCAAAGCGTCCGGCAAGCGCCGGTGAGTTTGAATCAGATTGCCCGGAACCGGGAAAGTCATGGCATAAGG
>SDBV01012051.1_pt1 | contig 11113 bp, 8 predicted proteins | sample 2277081 | NCBI WGS metagenome assembly SDBV01 (sample SAMN10402039, study PRJNA504765) | marine sediment metagenome | isolation source: marine sediment core GS10_PC15, 223 cmbsf | place: Arctic Ocean: Southern Knipovich Ridge | collected 2010
AATCTCCTCCTGGAAAATCCGCTATCACAAACGAGATTGCCGCGCTCCCTTCGGTCGCTCGCAATGACGCTTGAGCCAATGCTGGACGCCGAATACGTTACCGAACTTATGAATCAGGGCACTCAGCGAAACTGAGAGCGTAGTGCCGATGCATTTCCCTTATTCTTGCATAACGTGTAAAATTCAGCAAACGCCATGAAGATGCATGCAATTTTCTTAAAGCTACTTGTAACAGCCACCATGATGCTCGCTTCCGGGCAGTCAATTGCCGAAGAAATCCGTGTTGCAGCTGCAAGTAACTTCACGGATGCCATTAGATCCATTGCCAAGCGCTTCGAGGCGCGCACGGATCACAACGTGACGCTGATTCTTGGCTCCACCGGAAAGCATTACGCACAGATCAAGAACGGTGCGCCGTTCGATGCCTTCTTCTCCGCCGATGTTCGTCGACCGGAACTGTTGGAGAAAGAGGGCGTTGCCTTGCCCGGCAGCCGGTTTACCTATGCTGTGGGCAAGGTGGTTCTGTGGAGTCCTAAGGTGGGATATGTGGACCCAAACGGCAGCGTTCTGGAGCGCGGCAAATTTCGTTATCTGGCCATTGCGAATCCCAAGCTCGCTCCGTACGGCAAGGCAGCCCAGGAGATATTGCAGGCGCGTGGGCTATGGGATGGACTCCCTGGACGCATCGTGCGCGGGGAGAACATCGGTCAGACCTTCATGTTCGTGAAGAGCGGTAACGCTGAATTGGGCTTTGTGGCTTACTCGCAGGTGAAGCGACCGAATCAGCCGATCGAAGGCTCTTTCTGGGAAGTACCGCAGGCGCTTTACACCCCCATCGAACAACAGGCCGTATTGCTGAAGGACAGCGGGGCTGCCCGCGCTTTTCTGTCGTTTGTGCGGAGTGATGAGGCATTGAAAATCATCCATAAATATGGATACGACACGCCATAATGCTCACTGAAGCCGATCTCACCGCCCTTTTGATCACCCTGAAACTGGCGGCGCTCAGCACCCTGGTCCTCTTGTTGCTGGGAACACCGCTCGCCTGGTGGATGGCGCGCACCCATTGGCGGTTCAAGTTTCTGCTGGAGGCGGTGGTCGCCGTGCCGTTGGTGTTGCCGCCTACCGTGCTGGGCTTCTATCTCCTGATTGCCCTCGGTCCCCATGGCCCTGTGGGCGGACTGATGGAATCGCTGGGTGGCAGGCCGCTGGCCTTCACCTTTACCGGCCTGGTGATCGGCTCGGTATTCTACTCGATGCCTTTTGTGGTCCAGCCCCTGCAAGCTGCCTTTACCGCCGTCGGTCGCCGCCCGCTCGAGGTGGCCGCCACCCTGCGGGCATCACCGCTGGATCGATTCTTTACAGTTGCCGTGCCGTTGGCCCGTCCCGGCTTTCTCACCGCAGCGGTGCTCGGGTTTGCCCACACGGTGGGCGAGTTCGGCGTGGTGCTGATGATAGGCGGCAACATCCCCGGCGAGACCCAGGTCCTGTCCATCGCCATCTATGACCATGTTGAGGGCCTGGAATACGTACACGCCCATTGGCTGTCCGGCGGACTGCTGCTGATGTCTTTTCTCATGCTGACAGCGGTATACGCCCTCAACCGCCGATTCAGGATGGGGCAACCATGACCATCGAGACCAGATTTCGTATCGACAGGGGCCACTTTACGCTGGATGTTGACCTGAGCGTTCCCGCCCAGGGCGTCACTGCGCTGCTCGGCGCTTCGGGCTGTGGTAAGACCACACTGCTGCGCGCGATCGCCGGGCTCGAACGCCATCCCGGTGGTTTTCTGAAAGTGGGCGATACGATCTGGCAGGAGGCCGACCGTTTCGTCCCGCCGCACCGACGTCCCCTAGGCTATGTTTTCCAGGAGGCCAGTCTGTTTGCCCATCTCACCGTGCGCCGTAATCTTGAATACGGCGTAAAGCGGGTGCCGAAAGCCGAGCGTACGATCTCGTTGGAGCATGCCATCGACCTGCTGGGAATCGGCCACCTCCTTGAACGCAAACCCGACACCTTATCGGGTGGCGAACGGCAACGGGTGGCGATCGCCCGGGCCCTGGCCGTCAGCCCCCGGTTGCTGCTGATGGATGAACCGCTGGCGGCCCTGGATCTGAGCCGGAAGCAGGAGATTCTGCCCTATATCGAGTCACTGCATAACGAACTGGACATTCCGGTCATTTATGTCAGTCATTCCCCCGACGAAGTGGCGCGTCTGGCGGATCATCTGGTGTTATTGGAAGCAGGCCGTGTTGTGGCGACGGGCGCTATCCATGAAATGTTCACGCGGCTAGATCTTCCCCTTGCACATCGCGCGGATGCCGAAGCGCTTATCGAAGCGACCGTTGCCGGGCACGACGAAAACTATCATCTGACTTACCTGGATTTCGCCGGAGGTCGTTTTACCGTGACACGCAAGGAATTGCCGGTGGGCACTACCGTACGAGTGCGGGTCGCCGCGCGCGATGTCAGCCTTACCCTGGCGCCACAGTCCGATACCAGTATCCTGAATATATTTCCCGCAACCATTGACGAGCTTATCCCCGAGGGGAAGGCCCAGATGACCGCGCGTTTGATTGTGGGAGGCGTCCCCATGTTGGTCCGCGTTACGCGCAAATCTGTCTCGGTACTGGATTTGAAACCCGGGAAGTTGGTGTACGCTCAGGCTAAAAGTGTCGCCTTGCTATCCTGAACTCGGCAACATGCATGATCGTGTATAAGATGTGCGTGTGGTACGCGTAAAGATCCGGCATTTCTGCGCCGAATCCCGGTGCACTCAGCGCCACGAGCATAAGAACTCCTCAAATATACTCTAATTTCAATACGGTATCCTTGTTTAGCGATTGCGCATATTTCCCATTGCAAATATTACGGGATCGTCCCCACTCAGCTTTTCGTCAATATAGAAGCAGCGATTTGCGCCGTCAACGCTCGAATTACCGTGGATTTTTCATCGCCTCGGGGCATTGCAGTAAAGGTTGATCCCTCATTCAGTTCGACCTGTCTGGCCGGGGCAAGAGAGCTCGACGGCCTATTCCCGGAATCTGGAATTGCAGAGAGACGCGTACTAGTGAGGACAAGCGGATTTATGCAATAATAGTTATCTGAAGATTGTTTGCGAGTTTTTGCCGCTTCGTGCATCCATGCCTGGAGTTTCCATGAAGAAGGCTCTCTTTACCCTGATTGCGATTGTGGTGGTTGTCTCGACCTTTGGTCTCAGTATGTACCTGACCCGCGATGCGGGAATGACCGCCTCCGTTCTTCCTCCTGAAACCACGGCCCGGGTTCAAGTCTGTGAAGTGGTTCGAGGTTCGATGAAGGAGTTCTACAGTTACCGAGGGTCTGTCGAGGCAACGGAACTGGTTAACGTCGTATCGAAGGTAACCGGGATCGTAAAGGAAATGAACGTCCATCTCGGTGACAAGGTTACCGAAGGCGATGTGCTTGTAACCATTGACGACGCGGAGTTTGTCCAGCGACTGAGACAGGCAGAGGCCAACGCGCGCCTTGCGGCCGCGCAATTGGAGCGGGATAAAATCCGCCGCGACTTAGCACAAATCGACTATGAACGGACACAACGTCTTGCGGAACAGGGACTGGCCCCGGAGCAGCAGTTGGACGCCGCGTCCGCAGCCAGGGATGCGGCAAAAGCCGAGGTTGATCTGGCAAATGCTCAGTTGGCGAGAATGGATTCCGGAGTCGATGAGGCGAAACTCAATATCGAGAACACCCGAATAGCTTCACCGCTTACAGGCTATGTTGCCAAGCGTCACGTTGACTCCGGCGCACTTGCCTCCCCTACCGCGCCCCTGCTTACTCTCGTCAGAAACGACCCGGCAAAGGTCGTAGTCCATATTCCTGAAAGCGACATTCGGGTCGCGGAAACAGGTCGACAGGTGCAAGTATGGATAGCCGGGGGGGCGACCGAGTTTACGGGAGAAATCGTCCGATTTGCCCCGACACTGGACGAGATGACCCGGACCACTGTCATAGAAATCCTGGTTCCGAATCTGGATAACCGGCTCCGACCTGGAATGACGGCAAACGTTTCCGTGCTGGCCCAAATCGAACCCGATGCCCTGATCGTCCCAGAGCAGGCCCTGTTTCAAAACAGCAGTGGGATGACCGTTTTCCGCATCACGGAGGGGAAAGTTTACTCGATCCCTGTCAAAGTCGGAATACAGGAAAACGGCCTTGCCCAGATCGTATCCGGCCTGGAAGAAGGAGACCTCGTCGTCCTCACAGGCCAATTCCTCATTAAGGACGGCGACGAAGTGGAGACGGAACGTCTGGCATCCTCGCCATCCGACGCATAGAGAATATCTGCCGTGAAGCTGACCCAAACAGCGGTTGATCGTCCTATCGCAACCATCATGGCTGTGCTGATTGTTATCGTAATCAGCTCGGTCTCCCTTTTCCGCCTTCCTATCGATCTGATGCCCGACATCACTTTCCCGTCTCTTTCTATCGCGGTCACCTATGAAGGAGCGACTCCGGAAGAGATCGAGACTCTGGTCGTGCGGCCCATCGAAGAAGCCATGGGATCTGTCGAAAATGTCGAGCGAATGGATGCGACCTGCAGCGAGGGCTCCGGTCTTGTCCAACTCCGCTTTCTCTGGGGCACCGACTTGGACGAAGTGGCGGACGACGTGAGACAGAGACTGGATCGAACACGAGGGCGTCTTCCCGATGACGTGGAGCCGCCCGTTCTCTACAAATGGGATATGAGCATGAGTCCCATCATGTTCCTCGGCGTGTCCTCAAGGACGATGGGAATCCAGGATCTCCGTCACCTGGCGGAGCACGACTTGAAAAACCGGCTGGAACGCGTTAAAGGGGTTGCCGCAGTTGAAGTTCAGGGCGGATTACGCCGGGAGATTCAGGTGAATCTTTCACAGGAACAACTGGAGGCTCTTGAGATCTCTCCCCAGTTCGTTGTCCAGGCTCTCCGCGCCGAGAACGTAAACCTACCGGCCGGCGAGGTTAATGAGGGTGACCTGAAGATTCTCATGCGCACCCGAGGACAGTTTGGGACGCCGGAAGAATTGAAGAATATTGTCCTGGCCACAAGGAACGGAGTCCCGATTCACCTTCGGGACATCGCCGAAATCCTCGATACGTACGAGGAAGTGCGCCAGGTCGATCGGGTCGATCGGGCTCCTGGAATTACCCTGAGTGTACGCAAGCAGTCCGGCAGCAACACGGTAAAAGTGGCGAACGCGGCGACAAACGAAATCAAGAACATTGAGGAGGCCTATCCCGACCTCCGGATGGCCATACTCTGGGATACATCCAAGTTTATCAAGGACGCCATAGCGAACGTTCAGTCCGCGGCAATATTTGGAGCCATTCTGGCGGTCGTCATCTTGTTAGTCTTCCTTAGAAACGTCCGCTCCACTCTGACAATTGCCACTGCGATTCCGATTTCCGTAGTGGCGACGTTTGCCTTGATACATTTCGGGGGATTTACTCTGAATATTATGACCTTCGGCGGCCTCGCCCTGGGAGTCGGGCTTCTGGTAGACAACAGCATCGTTGTCCTTGAGAACATCTTCCGGCACCGCGAATCCGGGGAAAGCTCCCGGGCGTCGGCTCTGCAAGGCACGAAGGAAGTGGCCACCGCCATTACCGCCTCGACACTGACCACTTTGGTTGTGTTCATACCTGTTGTCTTTCTGTCCGGAGCCGCCAGTGTTATGTTCAGTGAATTGGCTTACGTCGTGGTGTTCAGTTTGACTTGTTCCCTTCTGGTTGCCCTCACGTTGATTCCCATGCTGACAACCAAATTGATGAGACTGGATTCAGCGGCAGGACGATTCCGTCTACCGCTTATGGAGAAAGCCTATCGAGGCAGCGAGAGGTTTTTCAACCGAGTGGACGAAATGTATCGAAGAGCGTTGGATTTCTCCCTCAGACACCGAGGCTGGATTGTCGCGGGAGCCCTGACTCTATTTGCGGCTGCGATACCCATGTTCCGGATTGTGGGGTCCGAGTTCATGCCTACAACAGACCAGGGGGAGGTCAGAGTATTCGGCGAGATGGCTCCTGGGATCCGGCTGGAGAATTTAGACGCGGCATTCACTAAGGTCGAGGAAATCATCCAGGAAGAATTCGGGCCGCAGATCGAGAATATGCACACGAGCTTCGGACTTTCGAGCTGGTGGCGCGGTGGGGTCACCAACCGCGGCAGCATTCGACTGAAGCTTGTTGACCCCGAACAACGGGAACATACCAGCGAGGAGATCGCTCGATTGCTCCGGGAGAAGCTGGAGGACATACCGGGTCTTCAGGTTCGTACCCGGGCCACCGGGGGTCTCTGGATTTTTCGGAGGCTTCAGTCTCAGGGGGAAAGACTCTCTGTCGAGGTTTACGGTCACGACCTGGAAACCGGGTACAAGATTGCCGAAGAAATACAGGAAAAACTGGAAGAAATCGAGGGGATATCAGATGCCCGTCTGGCCCGACCGGCGGGCCGGCCAGAGGTGTCCCTTCGCATCGATCGGGGAAAGGCGGCGGAAGTGGGCTTGACCGTTTCGGAAATCGCCCAAGTCATCCGGACAAACTTCGGCGGTGAAATCGCTACTCTGTACCGTGAAACCGGCGATGAGTACAACATTCGCGTCAGGCTTCAGGAGGAAGATCGTCGCCGGTTGCATGACTTGCGGTTCCTCTGGATTGTCACCTCCTCGGGAGAGCGCGTGCCCGTAAGCAATTTTATCACGCAGAGCCGGGCAATCGGCCCCACGCAAATTGAACGCGAGAACCAACAGCGTCAGATCAGGGTCGCGGCAAACCTCGACGTCGGATACAGTCTCGGCGACGTGATGAAGCATGTCCAGGCCAAAATGAATGAATTTCAACTTCCGGAGGGATTCTTTTTCGATTTTGGCGGCGAGTATGAAGATCAACAGGAGGCAAACCGCGAGCTCATGATGGGGCTGATCCTCGCCATTGCGCTCGTGTATATGGTGATGGCCGCCCAGTTTGAGTCGCTCCTGCACCCCCTGATCATCATGTTCGCCATCCCATTCGCGGCGATCGGCGTCCTGCTCGCCCTCCTCCTCACTGGCACCACAATTAATGTTCAGTCCCTTCTTGGTGTCATCATGCTTGCCGGCATCGTCGTCAATAACGCCATCGTTTTGATCGACTACATCAATATGCTTCGAAGGACCCACAAGATGCCTCTTATTGAAGCCGTCATGTTAGGTGGCCGGAGACGACTTCGCCCCATCCTCATGACGACTTTTACTACCGCGCTGGCGCTCATGCCCATGGCCCTCGAAATCGGCACGGGAAGCGAAGTGCAGTCGCCCATGGCACGCGTCGTCATCGGCGGCTTGCTTACCTCGACCCTGATCACCCTCGTTTTCGTTCCCACCCTCTATACCATTGTCGAGGAACGCCGCGAGCGGAAATCTCGCCTAGACATTTCCCTCACCGAAAAAGCAGCCTGAATCGCGGTCCACTCCGAGAGAATTCGTCAGCAGCGTACTGTTAGTTCCTGAAAACCTATGAGGAAAATCGAAGGGAGCTGTCTGTGCTCATGCCCGGGCGCGGCCCCGTCACACTTTTTCCGGGACAACGAAGGGTTCGCGATACTTGCGGCGCAACATGCCGTTGGCAATCCCGGCCAGCCAGCTCTTTCCCGTAAACCGCTCGTCCTTCGGGTCAAAACCGAGGCTGACCCAGCAAGTCCACGGCTCTTTTCTGAAATCGACATTCCAATCGGCCAACTGTGCGCTGAAGCGTTCGGCGACTCGCCCTTGCTTCTCATCCCCCTTATGGAAATACAAACGATATCGAAAGGTCAAGCCCTCCCCGGATGAGATGTTGATTTCTTCGGTGCCCTCGGGATTCTGGCGCTTTGGCGAGGATAGGGAGATTATTGGAGCCGAATCAGCGCAACCCAGTCTTTCTCCGGGTGGGATGGCGGATTACCCAGAGGGATCTCTCCAGGGCCGTCGAGAGAGCCACCGGGCGATAGTTCACCCCCAGCGCGTGGATTGTACCAGTGGACTGTGAAGGAACCTTCCGGCAGACGAATGGCGGCATCATGCGCTTTCCAGAGATAAACAGCATAAACCTCTCCGGGTTTCGCCAAACACCACGCGCCTTCCCCCCTGACCAATGAATCGTCGCTCTCCATCTCTTGGAAGGGCAAATAACGCTGGAAGAACGTGAGGGCGTGGCGAGTCTGGGCCCACATGAGCTCCCGCGATCTCCAATCCTCGCAATTCAGGTCGTGATTAGGGTACCCATACCCGAATAACCACTCGCAGCCTCCGCCACCCGCCATCAGGTTTCCCCACAGTGCGTAACGCCGCACGTCGTCATGGTCTGGATCCTCGGAGTCGGGCTTCAGTCCCACCTCGGGAGGGCCGAACTCGTCCATGCAGACAATCCACGGCTTGCCGGCCTGAGCTGATCGACGAACCCATTGCAGCGTCAAGTCGTGAGTCCGTTCCATATCCGCCTGGAGAGACGCGCCGTCGAATTGAGGAAAGGCCAACAACGGCGTGTAAATCTCATCGTGCCTGTCGGGGAAAGTATGCGCGACAATCGGGTGATCATAAGGATCCAAAGAGCGGATATATGCCGAAAAAGCCTTCTGCTGAGCAGTCGTATTGGTATTCTCCTCCCCCAGATTCCACACCACCGCCAGATGGTGCGCGAACCGGGCAATCAGCTCGCGAAAATACAGCTTCCGCTCGGGGCCCAATTCGCCACCGTCCAGGAGCTGGTCATTCTCCTCCTCCTGGGTGATCACATGAAGGAGGAGCCCAATCCGATCCATATGTGAAAACACCACTTCCCATTGATCCAGCTTGCTGCAATCAAACCGGAAGCGCTCGTCGCTATCCGTCCAGGGCCACACGTCTTCTCCATCCCCCTCGACATTCATCGTGAGGAAATACACGGAATTCATCCCTTGTGCCGCCAGGTAGTTCAGAGCTCCGATCAGTCCCTTCCCTTTTCCATTAAGCCATGTCGGATCGCCGGGCTCCCAGTCCCGCAGATGAGGCTCATAGCGGTGCGTCGGGGGTGTTCCATCGAAGTCCACGTACCCAAGGAAGTTTTCCGGGCTGTCCGCCCCTCCTTTCAGGAAATACTCGCCGCTGAGAGCGAAACGAAGGTAGCGCTCCCCCACATACCGGAGCATTCCTTTCCCCAGGAAACCGGGCGCTTCGCTGTCAGCCGACCCAACAATAAATTCTCCCTCAACACCGTCGAGTGCTGCCGGTATCCCTGCCTCAGGATCCGTGAGAATCGCAATCCCAGGCCCTTGGCGGAACGAAACGCAGTAATTCCACACGCCCTCACGGCTGGGCACGAAATGCACGCGCCAAATCGGCCCTGTTCCCGCGCCCGTTTCTCCTGCATTCCCGTCGGCGGCAAAATATCCCGGCACGATGAACTCATCAGCCCTCGAACTGAAGGTAACTGTCAGTCGGTAATCCAGGAAGGGATTGGGTGTCCCCTGCTCTCCTGTCTCCGGCCCCTCAAAAGACAGCGTGACCGGCTGCCACGCCTTCAGCGATCCGGAGACTGAAACGTCGCCTTCCTCCGCAATCCCGTCCGGTGCCCAGGAAATCCCCAGAATAAGTACGAGCACCACGCCTGAAAATCGGAAATATCTTGAGAATGGCTTTGAAAACATTATGTACTCCCGGACTCTGAGTGTTTGAAGAGAGCTCAGCAGGTCCTCCCCGCTTCAAGCATCCCTTATCTTATATCCTGCAATCACTTACCGCAACTCTGGATGATTCTTGTTCGCAGGACGCAACCGTGTACTACGGTTATGGAGGCGACGGGAAGATGCGGGAGAGAGACCCCGTCGACGGTAGTTACCGGTGGTTTAATTATGCCGCCGAATGGAATATGATCAATTGAGAGGACGACCAGGGAGTCTTGCGGATGACGATTATTCCGACACTGGGCATATGCCTAGTGCATCAAAGACGATAAGGCAGGTCAAAAATAGGTGCCTGTCCCCTATGTTACAAATCCTAATTGGGTATCACTCGTAAGATGCAAGAAATTCCCTCTTCGATAGTTGGCCAGTTTTCGGATGCTTTTGCGGGAAAGAATAGAGGCTTCTCAGGGCGCGAAATCACCGAATACTTTCGGCAATACTCCAACCTAATAACCCAGTACGATGAACTCGGCATGAAACCGACTAGAGCCGATCTATTTGCTGGCTCAGTTGGTGCCTTGCCCCCCAAGTTCCAATATTACTCGCTGAATGACCTGACCTTCTTCGAATACAAATCCAAATATCCGTACCCCCCACCCGAAAAACGTGAGAGATTAAGAGAGGCTTTACACAACTTAGCCTCTAAGACTCCAATCGGCCTTTCGTTCTCACGAATCCGTGAAGCCGTCTTTCGCGAAGATTGGATCACATGCCAGACTCGACTTCTGTCTAATCCGGCAGCGGCTATTACATCTGCCCGCACGATGCTGGAAACGCTGTTGAAAACGATAATCTCAGAACGAGGAGCGACTCCGAATAGCTCTGGGGACCTTGGGAGCTTAGTGAAGCAAGCGGAAGATGTGCTCGGATTTAGACGCGGTGAAAGGCAAGAAGAACATCAGGTATTTTCCGGCTTAGCGGGCGTGATAACCGGCATCTCTTCAATTAGCAACAAGGCCGGTGATCGTCATGGAACAATAGGCGGAAAAACCATTGATGATCCTTACTTCAGCAATTTATGCATCAACGCAGCCGGAACTATTGGATTAGCTTTTATAGAAATGCATTTGTTTTCCAGCAAATAAGATACCTAATAACAGGCTTCAGACGGACGCTCTACTTGCACTGAGCCGGAAACGGCAAGGTGCTCTGAGAAAATAGTAGAAAATAGGACAGAAAATAGGGGACAGAAAATAGGGGACAGAAAATAGGGGACAGTCACCTATTTTACACGACTTCAATCGTAGTCAATCCCGGATTTCCGAGATAAGGGACCCATTCGTATAGTGCGGAGGTCCCAGGCAGGTCCGTATGGAAAATCTTGCCTTACATCCGTTAGTCTTAAATGGTCCAATCTGGTATCCTGTAGAGTGCTCACCGGTTCAAATGGAGATTAAGAAGATGATGGCAATG
>SDBV01012052.1_pt1 | contig 11113 bp, 12 predicted proteins | sample 2277081 | NCBI WGS metagenome assembly SDBV01 (sample SAMN10402039, study PRJNA504765) | marine sediment metagenome | isolation source: marine sediment core GS10_PC15, 223 cmbsf | place: Arctic Ocean: Southern Knipovich Ridge | collected 2010
AATGAAAGTAAGATTAAATGCATGATCCTAAACAAAATGAATCAGTTAGGACTTCCTCTTAGTTATATTGCATAACTGTAATTGATAATGGCTAATCTTGCTCAAATATTACTTATGCAACAATGCCCTACTAAAGTTATAAATAAAACAGACACCTCAAAACTGGTATTATTTAATAAATTCATAGATCAAATTTTATTTTATTCAATTAAATTTTTAAAGATTTTCTTTTGTTTATTAAGTTTTTTTAATAAGCTGATATAATATTAATTTCAAAAAGAGCTCTAAAATGATTGATGAAAATAAATTACATTTGCTTATTGAAAAAACAAAAAATAGATCTACCTCTGATCTAGAAATTGAAGAAATCTTAAATAAAGCAAAAAGATCTGCTTTAAAACCATCATCTGAATTTACCCAAACCATCACTCTAGAAGATGTAGCAACACTTTTAAATGTTGATTCAAAAAATGAAGAGCTCATGCAAAAGATTTTTGAGACTGCATTAGATATTAAAAGATTGATCTATGGAAATAGAATAGTTTTATTTGCACCACTCTATGTCTCTAATTACTGTATTAACTCTTGTCTATATTGTTCTTTTAGAGCAGAGAACGCAAAAATCGAGAGAAAATCCCTATCAGATGATGAGATTGTTGAAGAAGTAAAAGCTCTACAAAGACAAGGCCATAAAAGACTTGTTATGCTAATGGGAGAACATCCCAAGTACACTTTAGATGATTTTATTAGACATATCCATTTAGTAGCTAATGTAAAATCAAAACCTTTTGGATCTATTAGAAGAGTAAATATAGAAATTCCAGCTCTAAATATTGATGAGTTTAAAAAGCTAAAAGCTACAAATGAGATTGGTACATATATCCTTTTTCAAGAAACCTATCATAGAAAGACTTTTGAAAAAATGCATACATACGGACCAAAATCTGATTATGATTGGAGATTAGATACCATGAGTCGAGCATTGCAAGCTGGCGTTGATGATGTTGGAATAGGAGCTCTATTTGGTCTTTATGATTATCGCTTTGAAGTTTTAGCACTTTTAGAGCATGCAAGATTTTTAGATGAAACATTCTCTATTGGGCCTCATACTATTTCAGTACCTAGAATTAAAAAAGCTGAAAATGCTCCTTGTTCTACTAATGTACCATATCCTGTAAATGACTTAGATTTTAAAAAGTTAGTTGCGATCATTAGAATAGTAGTCCCATATACTGGCATTATACTATCTACTAGAGAATCTCCTGAAATTAGAAAAGAGATCTATAAGATGGGGGTATCTCAAATATCTGCTGGCTCAAAAACGGATATAGGTGGATATAAAAATAAAACTAAAGACGTGAACGAAAAAAGCTCTAGCCAATTCTCTTTAGCTGATGAAAGGCCTACATCAGAAGTTATTCATGAACTTATTGAACTAGGGTTTATCCCATCTTGGTGCACCGCTTGTTATAGATCTAATAGAACAGGAAAAAACTTTATGGATATTGCAAAAAAAGGTGAAATCCAAAATCTTTGTCATCCAAATGCACTCATTACTTTTGCTGAATACTTACTAGATTACGCAGATGAAAAAACTAAAAAAATTGGATGGGATCTTATTGCAGAAGAGAAAAATTCAATTACAAATGAAAGTAAAAAAAACTTTTTAGAAAAAGCCTTAGAGAAGACTAAAAATGACACAAGAGATCTCTATATCTAACAGAGAAGATATATTATATTACTTAAAAACAAAGTCAAAAAAAAAGATTCAAAATCTTTTTTTAGAGGCAAATGCCCTTTTAGAAAAATATAAAGATAACAAAGTTCATTTTAGAGGTCTTATTGAATTTTCTAACGTATGTGAGAAAAACTGTCTATATTGCGGACTTAGAAGAGATCTAAAAATAGAGCGCTATACAATGACAAAAGAAGAAATCTTAAACGCTGCTAAATTTTGCTCAGATAAAGGTTACGGCTCACTATGCATACAATCAGGCGAGATAACATCTCAAAAAAGATTAGAGTTTTTAGTAGATGTAATTTCTTCAATTAAAAAAGAGTATAACCTACAAATGACACTCTCCTTTGGAGAAATACCAAAAAAAAGCCTTCAAAAATTATTCGATGCTGGAGGGAGAAGATATCTTTTAAGAATAGAGACCTCTAATGAAAAGTTATATGAAAAGCTCCATCCTAAAGATGGTAAGCACGAGTTTGCAACCAGAGTAAATGCTCTAAAAGATTTAAAATCTATTGGATACCAAGTTGGAACAGGAATTATGATTGGACTTCCTTATCAGACATATGATGATTTGGCAAATGATCTTTTATTTTTTAAAAAGCTAGATATCGATATGCTAGGCATGGGCCCTTACGTTCCTCATCCAAAGAGCCCTCTATATATAGTAAAGCCCAAGCTAAAAGATGCATATGCCCTTAGTATTAAGATGGTTGCTTTAGCAAGACTCTTTCTAAAGGATGTAAATATTGCAGCAACAACAGCTCTTCAAGTTTTTGATAAAAAAGGTCGAGAAAAAGCTCTTCTAGCTGGAGCGAATATTTTAATGCCAATTGTAACACCTACAAATCTCAGAAAAAACTATCTAATATATCCTGACAAGCCCTGCATAGAAGATACTAAAGAACAATGTTTTAACTGTTTAAATGGAAGACTCAGATCTATAAATAAAGAGATGGGCAAAAATGAGTTTGGAGACTCTTTCCATTTTTTTAAGAGGACAAAAAAGGTATGATACAAAGAACAAATATAGGAATTTTTGGCATGGTAAATGCTGGAAAATCCACTTTAATGAATCTTTTAACTCAGCAAGTAACTTCTATTGTAGATCCAACTTTTGGAACGACAACTGATATCAAAGTATCTTTGATGGAGATCCACACTTTAGGACCTCTAAAACTTTTCGACACAGCAGGCATAAATGAGAAAAGCTCTCTTGGGATAAAAAAAAGAGATAAAACGATAGATTGTTTAAAAAAATGTGATTTAGTTCTTTTGGTTATCGATCCAAATCTAGATTTTGATGAGAATTTTGAGATTATCAATCTCTCTCAGCAGCATAATAAATCCCTAATACTAATCTTCAATAATTTTGAAGGTAAAACAAATCCAAAAATATCACCAAAAACATCAAAAGTAATCCCCTATCCCCAGATATCTTTAGATCTATCAAATAAAGAAGCTAAAGATGAGATAGTTGATTTTATCTTGAAAGCTTATAAGCCTAGTAAAAAGAAACAAACACTTTTTCCTCATCTTAAGAAAGATGATGTAGTTTTTTTAAATATCCCAATGGATGAAGAGACTCCAGAAAAAAGACTTCTTCGCCCTCAATCATTTGTGCAAGAGCATTTACTTAGAAGATTTATCTCAACCTACGCTTATAGAATGGATCTAAAAAAAGCTAGAAGCATAGATAAAAAAATCTCAAATGATGAATTTTTACGTTTTCAAAAGCAGTTAAAACTTTTACAAAATCAAAACTTTTTAAAGCTGTTAATAACAGATTCTCAAGCAATAGATATCGTTCATAAATGGACTTTAGATGAAAAGGGCAAACCCCTCATTGATATCACAACTTTTTCAATAATCATGGCAAATGAAAAAAATGAATTATCAACCTTTATAAATGGAATCGATGCTTTTAAAACTTTAAAAGAAAACGATAAAATTTTAATAGCAGAAGCTTGCAACCACAATAGAATCAAAGAAGATATAGGAACTTATCAAATCCCCTTAAAACTAAATAACTACTTTGGAGAGGGTAAAATTCAGATAGATCATGCATTCGGAAGAGATTTCGCATCATATAACTTAAATGACTATAAGTTAATTATCCACTGTGGTGGGTGCATGTTAGATAAACAATCAATGCAAGCGAGAATTAAAGATCTAGAAGAATCAAATGTGCCAATTACTAACTACGGAATAATACTCGCTTACTTAAACTCTAGAGAAGCCTTTTCAAGGGTTATTAAACCCTTTATGGAGCTTCCCCTTAAGTTCAAATCTCTAAAGATTATCTTCTGACTTTGTATATGCCCTTACAATCTTTTGTTCTATTTCAGGTTTATCTCTGAAATCAGTTTTTAAGTTTTCAAGCTTTTTAATATTTTCATAGCCTTCTATAACTTCACCAAAGATTGTATGTTTCATATTTAGCCAAGGTGTCATTTTTGTTGTGATAAAAAATTGAGAACCATTTGTATTAGGTCCAGCATTTGCCATAGCAACAAGCCCCGCTTTATTAAAAGAAACACCTAACTTTACTTCATCTTCAAAATTTTTGTTCCAAATAGATTTTCCTCCAGCTCCAGTGCCTGTTGGATCTCCTGTTTGAACCATGAAATTTTTAATTATTCTGTGAAATATAATTCCATCATAGTATTTTTGTTCAACTAGCTTTAAAAAATTCTCACATGCTTTTGGAGCAATCTCAGGCCAAAGTTTGATTTTAACTATTCCTTGTGTTGTCTCTAAAGTAACAATCTCCTCTGCAATAGCTTTTGTGAAAATAAATGCTGATAAAATGCTTATTACTAAAAATAATTTTTTCATTTAAAAACTCCTAAAATATATTTATTTTTCTTCTTTCTTAACATAGGCTTTTATAATTTTTTGAACGGTCTCTGGGCGATCTTCAAAACCTGTTTTAACATTCTCTAGCTTTTTAACTACATCGTATCCATTTACAACTTCGCCAAAAATAGTATGGTTCATGTTGAGCCATGGAGTCTCTTTTGTAGTTATAAAAAATTGAGAGCCATTAGTGCCAGGGCCTGAATTTGCCATTGCAAGAAGTCCTGGCTTGTCAAAAGCAACATCAGCTCTAACTTCATCTTCGAATTTCTTTCCCCAAATAGATTCTCCTCCAGTTCCAGTGCCTGTAGGGTCACCTGTTTGAAGCATAAAATCTTTGATGATTCTATGAAAAACAATCCCGTCATAGTAATGTTTTTCAGTAAGTTTCATGAAATTCTCTGTAGCTTTGGGAGCAATATCTGGCCAAAGTTTCACTTCTATTAAACCTTGAGTTGTCTCTATACACACAATATTGTTTTCTTTCATAATAAAAATTCTCCATAAATTATTTAGCGTTTTTTAACTTATCTAGATCTGTTGCAATTATATATTTGATGTTTCTTGATATTTTATCGATATGCCAATCCCACCATTTTATTTTGAGTAGATCATGAATAGTAGCATCATCAAATCTTTTTCTAATAACTTTTGCGGGATTACCCCCAATAATTGTATATGGCTCAACATCTTTTGTTACTACCGAATTAGAAGCAATAATTGCGCCATTTGATATTTTTACGCCAGGCATAATAGTAGATCCATATCCAAACCAAATATCATTCCCACAAATCGTATCCCCTTTCGATGCTATTTTCGTTATATCCATCTCTTTTTCCCAGCCTTGAGCAAAGATGCCAAATGGATATGTAGAAAACCCATCTATTTTATGGTTAGCTCCTGCCATGATAAATTGAACATTTGTGGCTACTGCACAAAACTTACCTATTATTAGTTTCTCTTTTGAAAATGGATAGTGATACAAAACATTTTTATTCTCAAAATCATCTCCCCCATTTGGATCATCAAAATATGTAAAATCTCCAACTTGAATATTTTTTTTTGTAATTACATTCTTTAAAAAAACTGTTCTTTTAAGATTTTCAAAAGGATATGGATAATTTGGATCAGGACCCACCATTATAAACCTCAAATAAATTAAATATATTATATAAAAAAAGAACTTAAATCTAAAGCTTTATACAGCGAAAGGTATCACGAAAAGCAAAACTAGAAAATAATGAAAAAAACTACCAGCTAATACAAACACATGCCAAATAGAATGAAAAAAAGGAACTTTTTTATCTAAAGCATAAAATAATATCCCTAAAACATAAAAAAATCCTCCATAGAGAATATACATCATCCCTTTAAATGATAGGGCTAAATAAATAGGCTTTATAACAACTAAAGCCATACATCCCATTAGAAGATAAAATATTGTAGAGAGAACTTCAAACTTTGGTCCAAAAATTGCTTTAAAGGTTATTCCAAAAACTGTGAGCCCACATTGGATCCCAAAAAAAGTCCACCCAACAGCCCCTTTTAGTACTAAAAGAGTTAGAGGTATATATGTTCCAAAAATCAAAAGATAAATGCTTATATGATCCAATCTTCTAAATACTTTTTTAGCTGTTTTATGAGTAAGAGAGTGATATAGAGTGGAGATGACATATAGTAGAACTAGAGATCCGCCATAAAATGAACAGCTAAAGATATGTTTTGCTGATCCTTTAGTAATAGATTGATAAAGCAGTACAATTAATCCAATAATACTGAAAACAGCCCCGAGTCCATGAGTTATACTATTTGCAATTTCTTCTTTAATAGATTGAAATGAGCCTTTGGCTTTTATAAGGGATTCTTTTGCTTTATCTTGTATACTCATACTTAAAAAATATCTTTAAGTTATTTGATCTTAATTATATTTATAAATTAAAATTTTAGCAAATATTTAATTAAAAATCTTATCACCTGATAGAATTAAAATATTTATTATCAAAAATTCAACTAATCAGCACCAATCATTTTAATTTTTCTTCTCTTACCTTTTAGCTTCTGAACTTCTTTTTCTAAATTAATTGTATGGATATTTAAATTTTTATAGGTCCTATAAGAAAAAGTTTTATTGCTTAAATCTTTTACTACAATCCATTGAGTATGATCAAAATTCTTACCATCGGCTGATCTAATAGCTCCATATGGGATATCAACTGTATTTAAAAGATGAAACGCTAAATTAACATTTTCTCTAGTTGTTCTAGTTTTTTTCACAAACTCTTTAAGTAGAGCAATTTTCACAAATCTAGATGGTGGCGTCCAATCTCCTGGAATCCCTAAAAGACCAGAGCCTTCCCCTGTTGGATCTATAACGCTTCCGTCGAAGTGAGCTATTTTTTTATTAACAGCTGTTAAATTTACATAGTTAGACAAATTTGTTACTTGCCATTCAAATTTCGGAGTATTGGTTAATACTCCAACTACGTTATCAATAAAATGCATTTTACCATCTAAAAACTCTATGACCATACTTTTGCCAGAGTTATCATGCAAAGCTAGATGAATGGGAGGAACTTCCTTTAATGCTTTAATTTCATGAAACCATATATATATATTTTCAAGTCCTTCTCTTACTTCATCTAAGTTTTTAAACGATCCTAAGATCCAACTTGATAAATCTTCTACAGCAATAGTCTCCTCAGCTTTATCCTTAGGGATTTTAGGATATTTCGCTCCAGGAAACCAAAGTGTTCCAATTGATAGTCCCTTTTCATTCATTCCATCAGCAATTAAATTTGAACCAAAACTAGTCACTCCAATATATGCATATTTAGAAACCCAAGAAAGTCCCTTTTTACTATTTGATAAAATAGATGTGTGTTTTTCATTTCTTGGATAAATCTCAATAGCTGATTGAAGTTTCATTCCAAACTCCATCGATCTTCCAACAACGACATTTTTCTTCTCATTTACAAGTAAAAAATCGGTGCATGCAAAAGACGAGGAAAATGTTCCAAGAGTAAGAAGAGCTAAGATATATTTATAAACTGTATTTTTTTTTCTTAGTAAAAAATTCATTTTTTCTCCTAGAAAAATTCATTTTATCATTTTGTCTTACCAAAAATTTTCATGCTATTTTCGGTTATACTTATATTTGATTGTAGCTCCAAAAAATTGTCTAAGCTAATAAAATTTACATCTCTTTTGTTAGGATTGAGCCAAAGACATAAGAATTTTCTGTCTTAAAAATAAGTGCTAAAAACTTAGCTAAATATCATTAAATTTTAACTTAAATTACATAACCACCTTGGTTGAAAAAACGCTTTATAATGAATGAATTTAACTCCTATAATCCTAATAACTTTAAAGTAAATTTATTAAACCCATTGCTTTTCCAAAAAAAACTTTTACAAGCTTTGTATTACCCAATTTTTTTGGAATTTCATTATACATACCAAATGCTCCTATTGTCATCGAAATACCTGCAGAAAGATATAAGCATCCAATAAAAATATTGTTACTCGCTAACAAAGGAAAAACTAAAGAACTCCATTCAACTACTTTTTTTACTAAAACTTGAAAATGAGAAGGAAAAGCACATATTGTAAAACAGGAAGCTAAAGTGAAAATTTTCATGAACTTTTCTGTCAAAACAGGAGCATGCCTCTCTCCTATTTGATAGCCTTCTTCATACGTGCGTTGAAGTTTGATTATTTTAGGAAAATTTGCAACGAAACTCATTTCATACCTTGGCTAGATTTATTAATTATCGATAATATAATATTTAGAGAGAAATACATCAATATTTTTCTAGATCTTCTTGCCTAAAAGTCTGTAATGAAAAAAAAGACAGTTAGTTTATATGGGGCACAGCTCAAGCTTTTAATTAGTGCATTTTCCTCCACTTTTATACCTCCTTCAAGGTAAGCGACGCTTATTTTATACTTGATCTTTGGGTTTTTTTTTGTAAGGTATTTTTTCTTTTTTTTTCTTTGGTTTGAATAAATAGAAAATAACAAATAAAGCTAAAGCAATTATAAAAGCTGCGATCAAATTTGATAAATTAATTCCATAGCTATAAGAAGTTTTCATAGCTGTTTTTATTTCTGCTTGAATAGAAGATGGAAGTGTTTTCAAAGCATTTAATGCTTTAGTCGTTTTGGATAATAATCCTTCAAAAACATTTGGATCAATATTTTGGGTATCCGGATTTTTTTTTAAATTAGAAGTAAAAAATTTAAATTGGGAATTTAAAAAAACAGCGCCTAAAACAGCTACTCCAAAACTTGATCCTAAATTATTAAATGAATTTAAAAGACCTCCTGCTATTCCCCTTTTATTTGAAGAAACAGAGCTTAATCCCGAACTAAATGATGCTATCTTAATAAAAACAACCCCTACACCAAAGAATAGTAAACTTATGCTTAGTAAAATAATATTACCCCTTGGCAAACAAAATATTAATAATAAAAACGAAAGAATCGTCACTATTTGACCAGTAATAATAGATCGTCTAGAGCCATATTTATCACAAAATTTACCAACATAAGCAGAAAAAAATAACATAGGAATGGCCGATATCATTTCTAATATACCTGCATAGGTAGGTGTAAATTCTAGGACATTTTGAAAATAAATTACCCAATACATCGCCATTATTCTAGCTATAGAAATTGTGCAAAGAGCTATCAAAGCACATAGAAAAGTTACATTTTTAAATATGGAAAAATCAATGAAAGGATGTTTTGCTTTTTTGTCTGAAAAATAGAGAATTAATGCAAAGCAAACAAAAAAGAAAAAAAGCAAAATAGTCGTTAAAGAACCCCAACCAAATGTTTTTCCTTGCATTAAAGCTATTGTTAGACAAGAAACTGCTATAATAAAAGAAATAGCTCCCTTAAAATCAATTTTTTCATTTAATTTGATTGATTTAGGAATAGATATAAACCCAACAATAACACCAATTATGGCAATAGGAATATTAATTAAAAAAATATAATGCCAACTTAAATACTGAGAAAAAAAACCTCCAACTAATGGTCCCATTGTAAAACCTAAAGAAGCCGCTGAAACAATTATTCCAATTATTTTTCCTCTTATCTTTTCTTCAAAACATTCAACTATCAAAGGAAGAGCAGACGATACCATTAAAGCAGCTCCAATTCCTTGACAAAATCGGCTTATTATTAACTGAAGATTATCTTGAGAAATTGCACATAAAAAAGAAAAAAAGCCAAACACCACAAGACTTAAAAGAAATATTTTCCTATGACCAAATATATCAGAAATTTTACCGCTTAAAGCTGCTAATATAGCAATAGCAAGTAGATAACTATTAATCATCCATTGTAATTGTTCCATACTAGAATGAAATAATCTTTGAATAGTTGGAAGAGCTACAGGTAAAATAGAAGAATCTAAGAATATCATAAAATGAGCAATAATCAATGTTAATAACATTAATTTTCTTTTTGTTTTCATCTTTAATTTTTTCTTTAAATTTAATTTAGTATATATCATAATTTTTGAAATTTAAACAATATTTTTTAATTTTATCTTTATACATCTCGGGAGTGACGATTAAAAAAAAACTTTTACAATAAATCCCCAAGTTTTATAAAAATTTTTATAAGAAAAATTTTTTAATAGACGAAGAAAGAGCTTCTTTAACAAAACAACATAAAAAGGAAAGAGACGGTCGAGTTAGAGACCGAATAAAAGCTGTTTTATTACGTGATAAAGGCTGGACATGGATGCAGACAGCAGAAGCCGCTTTGCTTCTTTCCGAAGAGATGCTTAGGATCCACTTAAAAGATTACCAAACTTCAAAAAAGCTTAAACCTGAGAATGGGGGTTCAAAAGAGAAGCTCTCTTTTGAACAAAGTCAAAAACTAATAGTTCACTTACACTCTCATACTTATCTTTATACCAAAGATATTGCTGCTTATGTAGTATCTGTTTTCGGGATAGTTTATAGCGTAGCGGGTATGTGTGATTGGTTAAAAAGAAACAATTTTTCATATAAGAAACCTTCTATAGTTCCTGGAAAAGCCGATAAAGAACTTCAAGAAATATGGATAGCTGAGTATTTTAAATTTAAACAAAATTTAAAATCCGATGAAACAATTTGTTTTGGTGATGGAGTGCATCCCACTCATAATACATAGCTTTCATATGGTTGGATCAAAAAAGGATTTAGAAAAGAGATTCGCTCAAATACAGGAAGACAAAGACTTAATATTTCCGAAGCTGTTGATATTATAGAGGGAAAGCTTCATATTTTTTTAGATAATGCTAGATATTACAAAAACCAAGCGGTAAAAAATTATTTAGAAGGATCTAAAATACAGCTTCATTTTTTACCAACTTACAGTCCTAATTTAAATCCAATAGAAAGACTCTGGAAATGGTTAAAGCAAAGAGTGATTTATAACACTTATTATGAATATTTTGATGACTTTAGGCAAGCGATTTTTGGCTTTCTGGGTAGTATTTCAAACATTGATCCGCTATCAA
>SDBV01012053.1_pt1 | contig 11112 bp, 9 predicted proteins | sample 2277081 | NCBI WGS metagenome assembly SDBV01 (sample SAMN10402039, study PRJNA504765) | marine sediment metagenome | isolation source: marine sediment core GS10_PC15, 223 cmbsf | place: Arctic Ocean: Southern Knipovich Ridge | collected 2010
GATTATTGTGTCACCGATATGTCGGTGATTTTCAGATTTTTTCCACTCCCTTTACTGGTATTGTTTCCTGTCTAAGGCCAGTTTTTTCATTCTGCTCTGGAGAGTCGAAGGTTTCATGCCCAAGATATTTGCAGCACCTTTATCTCCGTATATGGTTCCCTGAGTATGGCGAAGAACCTCAATGATGTAGTGTTTTTCAAATTCATCCATGGAGAGGAGTTTTGGTACTTTTTCCCCCTCAGGTGTCTGGCTAAAATAGGCTCCGGAAATTTTAAGAACACCTTTTTTTCAGTTTCCCTATTTGTGGACAACGGGATATATCCATAATTCCAATAGAACAGAACGTGTTCAATATACATTTAATCTTCTCGAAGGTCAGTATAAAGAATGTGATCGATATGACCCTATTTTTTACAAACTAAGTAAATATATGAATACCATGTTGTATTCTTACGGTGATTCTCAGGCAGGGTACATTGTAGGAATTGGTTTCGAAGAAAAACAGATTGATATCAATATGTGGTCAATATCTGAAGGAGAACAAGCCAAATTCAATTGGAGTAGAAGAAAAATGACTAGGAGTAGTGAAATAAAATGTCGCTATTGCACAGACGACTATATTGTTATTGAAAATTGTAATAACATGTTTGTTTTTGATGTCAAAAATGGTGGTTATCGAGTAATTCCTAGTAAATTCACCACGAAGCACCAATTCAATGGGAATTTTCTCTTCGGAGCCACAAAAACGAAAGATAAAGGTCAGTCATTTACCATTTGTCATTTACCAACGCTTGCTTTCAAACAGTATTTATTTGAGAAAGGGACTAAAATTGTCATGTCATACATTAACGACCAACAGATTCATGTTGTGACTTATTGCGACGATAACGAAAAAAATGAACTTTGGACTTTTGGATAACTTCATGAAGCCTCGAATCCTCTTTCGTCCTTTTCGTCTCCTAAATAACAAAATTGCAAGTCACTTATTATAAACCATTTAAAAAAAACATCCTGTTCATCCTTACTATCCTGTTATCCTGTTCTCATGTGCTAAAAAAACAGGATAAAAGGATAGTAAGGATGGACAGGATGTGGTTATTTCCCGATAGGGGTCCTAAGAGGACTGGTTCGCTTTGAATCAAAAAAATAAATATCATTTATTTTTCAAAATAAGTTAAACTTAATTTCCAATTTCATTGAAAATATTTTCCAGGAGATTATGATATGGAATCTGCTTCCCTTCAACCCATGCAAGGTCCACAAAATATAATACAAACGGACGAAACCACAGCCTCATATCTTCCCAACGAAATTCTGTTGAAAATTTTCGCCGAGCTTAAATTTCGTGAGCAATCAATCGCGTCACTTGTGTGCCGAAAATGGCATCAAATTTTGACAGATCCTTATTTTGTTGAACTCCATGAATTGAGATGGTTGAAAAATTGTCGGCTTCTCAACAAAAAACCCATTTCTTATAAACCCCCTCTGCATGAATTTGAACCTTTAGAATCAATAGATCCAGGATACTCAATCGGTAGAACCTGCCGTCACATTTCAGGACGAGCTTTTCTCTTGAATCATAAAACATCAGAATTTAAGGACTTGGGTAACACGTTAACACTCTCAGCCGCAACTGAAGATTTCTTAATTTTTTGTAAAAAGAATTACTGGCGGGATTATCGATCCATCGTTTATTTTGCTGAAAAAAATTATGAAGGTGAATTAGGTTTATTTTCACTAAAAGAAAAATTAGAGGTTTCTAATTTTCTCACATGGTACACATTTCCCGACAATAACATCTGTGTTAGGGACAATTGTAACGATCAGATAACTCTCATTCATTTAAAAAAAAATCATGACAATATAAAATACACCATTCATAACTACGACGGTCCCAAAAAAATAGAACGCACTTCTTTATGGTTATATCCATCAATTTTTCTGTTCCCCTATATCTGGATGACAGGACATATCATAGATCATTCAGATAATTCTACGGAGCGCATACACTATACATTTAATATTCTCAAAGGTCAGTATGAAGAAAACGATCGATTTGATCCGATATTTCATTGCGAACGCGAAGTCTTTCATTCCAGTTTGTATGCCTACGGAAATTCTAAAGCAGGGAATATTATGCAATACACTTATCCCAAATTCCCAAGAAATACTGATATTTTCAGGCGATGGTCAATCTCGAATGGGAAGACTGCCAAACTCAAATGGAGTGCAACAATCGTGGCTGAACCCGGAACAGTATGTCACTATTCTTCCGACAAGTATTTTGTTATTATCATGCAACGTCATAAGATAGTAGCCATCAATGTTAATGATGGTGGCACTCAAACCTCCCCCATAGATTTCGATTTATTTTGCAAATTCATTAAAGGTAACTTTCTTATCGCAACTTCAGAAAAACCGGCCATAACTATTTGCCATCTTCCATCATTGACTTTTCAACAGTTCCCAATTGACCAAGAAAACAAGATCATAGCATCATACATTGCCGGACAGCAATTTCATGTCATCACTTATAAATATGAAGATTTCAGATACGAAGAAAATGAGCTGTGGACTTTTGGATAGCTTCTTCTCTGTGTCTCTGTGTCTCTGTGGTGATATATGCAACAAAGGCATTCAGAATCTAAAAAGACCATTTAGCAAAACACCCGCTTGGCACTGGAAGCACTTCCTCTTCACCCTCCAAAACCATCTCGCCACATTTGACCTGCCCCCCTTCAAACATCTGCGAAACAAGATGCTTTAAGACAAGTGGAGTAAATCCAGGACTGTGACAGGTGATCAAGAAAAATAAAGGGTCATCAGAAAGTAACTCCCGACAACAGTGAAGAATCTCACTTAAGTCATTTTCAATTTTAAACACTTCACCCTTGGCTCCACGCCCAAAACTAGGAGGATCCAAGATAATCGCATCGTAACGATTGCCTCTCTTCAGCTCCCTTTTCAAAAATTTCTGCGCATCATCCACAATCCACCGTATGCCATCCAAACCATTCAACTCAGCATTTTCTTTCGCCCAATTCACCATCTTCTTCGAAGCGTCCAAATGGGTCACTCGAGCTCCTCCCTGCGCAGCAGCTAAAGTCGATCCACCCGAATAAGCAAATAGATTCAATACATGAATTTCACGTGACTCTTGAGACACTAAGTCCCGAATCCATCGCCACGATGGTCGTTGCTCAGGAAAAATCCCCAAATGACCAAAATCAGTCAGAGAAAGTTTGAATTGAATCCCTTCCACCTGAACCGTCCAGCTTTCTGGCAATTTTTTATTGAAAGTCCAATGACCGCCAGGGTCACGTGTAAAAGAAGCATCGACCTGTTCAGAACAGTTTTTCAAATCCCATGCAGCCGCTAAAGAAGGGCGGTCAATCAGGAAAGGCCCAAACCTTTCTAACTTACGACCATTCCCGCTGTTGATGAGTTGATAATCTGGCATATATACCCATTAAAGCGTATAATATAAAAAAGGCACGATTTTCGTGCCTTATACATTTAATGATTCACTAAAATTAATCTTCTTCTTTGAAGCGATACCCAACTCCACGAACCGTTTCGATCCAGTCGAAGTTTGGTCCCAACTTCTTACGAAGCGACGCAATGTGAACGTCGATATTACGGTCCACAACAAAAGCCTCATCTCCATGGAGATCATCCAATAATGAGTTCCTTGTCATCACCTTCCCCTGATTCGCCACCAGACGCTTCAAAATTCCAAATTCTGACAGTGTCAAAGGAATCAACTTATCCATCTTACGCAACTGATAACTATCAGAATCCAATGAAAATTTCCCAAATGAGAAACGCTTTCCTTCAGTCTTAGGCTCTGCGCGTCGACGCAACACAGCCTTAATTCGTGATAACAAAATCTTAGGTGAAAAAGGCTTTGTCACATAATCATCTGCTCCAAGCTCCAACCCTAAAACCACGTCTAATTCTTCACTCTTAGCCGAAATCATGATAATCGGAATCTGCATCATCTCAGGATGATTCTTAATCTTTCGACAGACATCCAACCCATTCATCCCCGGCAACATGATGTCCAAAACAATGATATCGGGCATTTCCCGCTCAGCAGCTATAAAACCATTGAGACCATCATTTTCTATAAATACCTTATAATCAGATGTTTCTAAGTTCATCTTGATCATTTCTGCAATATCATGTTCATCTTCTATTAACAGAACTTTAATCTTTTGCATATTTTACCTCTCTAACTTATGTATTATTATAGTGAAATTTGTAAATCCTATCAATTTATTTAATCATTATTTAACATAAAATTTATAATTATTGGATTAAAGTTATATTAAGATAATGTAAATAATCTTTTTATTTACATAAATAGGGCTATAACCCCAAAATTTTAGGGATTTAGGCATTTATTTTCTCTTGATGCTCTTGGTAAACTCGCTTATATAACCGTCATATGGAGGCGACCATGGAGCCAGGTGTCAATATTCGCAGTCTCGAGGATCGCAATAGATTCGATCTGCTACCCGATGAAGTGATGATAAAGATTTTTTGGTACTTCAAGCCTTATGAGATGAAATCTATTGTTTCGGTCTCTCAACGCTTTTCTGAAATCGGTCAAGATCCTACATTTCTGGGATATTATGGTCGTTATGACAATAGGGCCCAAAATCTTCTTAAAAAAATGGAACGCAAGGGGTGGAAAAAGGGAAATCTCACGGAGGAAGATAAAATTGTTCTAAAACATGCGAAATTCATGATTTCCAATAACCTCTTTAATAAAAGCCTCCCCTTCATACAAAAACACTGCCAACACCTCCAAAACCTGGGACTCAATCATGGAACCAATCAATCCATACGCTTCCTCCCAAAAAACTTAAAAACTCTAGTCATTAATAAATCCGGAAAAATAACCGATGAGGGGGTGGCCCAGCTGGCCAATATCAAAAGTTTAACCTCAGTCAATTTCTTTAATAGCGAAAAAATAAGCGACCTTGCCATGATACATTTCTCAAAACTTGACAACTTAACAGCACTCTCATTATGGGACTGCCCCCAAATTACGGACATAAGCCTTCCATTTTTGGGAAAGCTTGAAAGGTTATCAAAACTCGTTTTAGTCGGGGCGCCTATTACTGATAGAGGCATTGCGAAGTCCCCATGGATGAAAAAACTGACAATTCTCAACTTAAGTAACTGCAAAAATTTGACCGATGAAAGTTTGAAAACACTACAAAATTTTCAACAATTAGAATCCCTCAACTTGTCGGGAAATGATCATTTTACTTCCGAAAGTCTGATAACAACATTGACAAAATTAACAAAACTTCAAACACTTAAACTGACCTTTTCTCCTGGAGTTGATGACAACCTACTTTCCCACTTGGCCCACTGTGATCATCTCGAATACCTTGACATCGGCAGTTGTGCTATTACCAATAACGGCTTGCGATACCTCTCGGAATCAAAAGGGATCAAAGAGCTCAAACTCAACTATTGCTCCGAAATCACTGACATCAGTCTCATATATTTGGCTTTCATGGAGAAGTTAGAACGTGTTGATTTAAGGCATTGTCACGGCATTACTGAAGATGGCCTCTCTCTATTAATAAAAAAGAAAGGCATAAAAATTCTCATACAAAATCAAAATATTATTTAACTTAGAGCATTTTTCTCTTTATTTTTATTAGTTAATAATTTAAAATTACTTTTTATAACCTTAAAAATCAGGGTTTTATGATCTTAGTATTGGTTCTTTACGCTCTATTTGCCAGTATCTTCACGATTGGGAAGACGGCATTGGAATTTTCACAGCCATTTTTTTTAATTGGGACACGTATGGTCCTTGCAGGAGCTCTCATTCTGCTTTACCAGTGGATATTTGCTCGGGATCAATTGAGTATCCGCAAGAAGGATCTTTGGAGAGTCGGTGTTTTGGGATTGATAGCCATCTACCTGACCAATGTCTGTGAGTTTTGGGGTCTTCAGTATTTAACCTCATTTAAAACTTGCTTTATCTATAGTCTTTCTCCGTTTGCATCGGCAGTGCTGTGTTATTTTTTACTGAAGGAGAAGCTGACGAACAAAAAGTGGTTAGGTCTGATCATTGGTTTTGTCGGATTCATTCCTATTTTGATGACTCAGGGGGGGAGCGAGGAGTTATCGGGTCAGTTCTTTATTTTCTCATGGGCAGAAGTTGCGGTGATTGTGGCTGCGGTGAGTAGTGTTTATGGGTGGATTTTATTAAGTCAGCTGATGAAACAGGGGTATTCTCCATTATCCGTCAACGGAATCAGTATGGTGTTAGGTGGAGTGCTAGCCTTAATTCATTCTTCTTTATATGAGCATTGGGATCCGATTCCCGTCATGGCCGATAAGTATTTAGAATTTGTCGAATGTACGGTCATGTTAATGGTCATTTCGAATTTACTCGCGTACAATATGTATGGCTATTTGTTGAAGCGATTTAGTGCGACGTACATGTCGTTTGCCGGGTTCACGACTCCGATGTTTACAGTGTTGTTTGGGTGGTTATTCTTGGGTGAAGTTGCCACAGCGCCATTTTATATTTCTGGTGTGATTGTGTTTATTGGGTTGGCGTTGTTCCATCAGGAAGAGTTGAGGCTCAAGTACCAAGCTGGAAAGTTGAGCCAGGCCAGTGAATAGACGCGGATAAAATTTAACCGCGAAGCGAGCCAGTCCTCGTGGACCCCTATCGGAAAATAACCACATCCTGTTCATCCTTACAATCCTTATATCCTGTTTTTTTTAGCACAGGATAACAGGATAAAAAGGATTGTAAGGATGGACAGGATTTTTTATGGATTTTGTTATTTAGGAGGTCGCGGTTAAATTTATAAATAGCTTATAGAAAAAAATCATCAATTAAGCGAAAGTTAAGAGTCAGGAGACCTGTTTCATGACTCTTTCAGATATCCAAAATTCACTCATCCACCATAACACCGACACAGTCGAGGAACAGACAAAATCCCCCAAAACGAAAATCCGGACCCCCATTCTGACTCAGTTTATTCGCTCCACTCGCAATGACGCTCTCTTTAACTTCTTTTTCATTCTGCTCATCTTGGTCGAATGCTTATTGTTTTTATTCTTTTTCTCTCTTTTAATAAAGTCAGCCATCCTGGCCATCAATATGGCCTTAATATTTGCCACTGGCTTCACATACTTCATCCTCCGCCTTCATCGACAAGCACGTAAACCAGAAAAGATCATTGAGATTTGTGATAAGTTCGAGGAGGAGTTTAACCGCCATTCCGAGTACGATACCGAATCGCCCGAATACCACATCGCCTTGGCGAATGGATATGTCCGTATGGCAAATGCGCTCCATGGAAAAGAATTTCGCTATTATACTCTCCCTAAACTCTTTAACTTCCTCAACTCCAAAGTCTCAAAGCTCAGCCACTGGTGTCACTGGTATGATGTGCATAAAATGAAGGAAGCCATGCTTCTCCGTTCTGTCAACGAATACATCAAACTCATTAAGCTTGAACCAACAAACCTGGAAATTCATGCTGCATTAGCCAATGCCTATGTCATGTTGTCAGGTCTTTATCAACCCCCATCCAAAAGTGACGATGGCATTTGGTCATTGAGTGCTGAAATGATTCAAATTCTTCAAGATAAGTTCACTCAAGCTTCCCAGCTCGCCATCGAAGAATTCAAAATCCTCAATGAATACGCCCCAAATGATCCTTGGGTTCATCAACAATTGGCCTATAGCTTTCACGATCTTCAAATGCCTTTGGAAGAAATAAAAGAATACGAAATTCTTTTATCCCTTCTCCCTCATGAAGATGAGATTCTCTATAAATTGGGAACACTCTATTTTCAGCAGGGAGAAAACGCAAAGGGTTTAGCCATCTATGAAACTCTTAGAGAAAGAGATAGAGGAAAAGCCCATGCCCTTGTGCAACACTACGGTGAAAGACAAGTACACTGCTTACTTAATTTTTACTAGTCTAAGGTTGCAAAATTATTTCCTGTTCGGCATTTATTCAAATACAAGGAAATCCAAAAACAAGCATAACCCGAGTAGAAATATGCAAAAAAACAAATTCTCATATTTATGGATCAGCTTATTCATTCTGATCATTTTAGGTTCAGCTTCAACAACAAGTTATTTTTTCTATAAGGAGACCTCAAATCCTCTTTCGCAAATTGTTCGAGATCAATTAGATGCGCTTAAAAAAGGGAATATTGCTCGAGCTTATTATGTTTACACTTCGGACAACTACCAAGACAATTGGACGCTTGAGAAATTTCGTAAGTGGGTCAGTGCGAACCCAGTTCTGATAAATAGCCAAAATTTTGATTTTTATGGAGATAGCATACGAAATGATCACGCGACTGTGACAGGAGAGTTCACAACTCCGGACAACACGGAAGTGCATATTGTCTACCGGCTTGTCAATGAATATGGAGATTGGAAAATTGACAACATCCAAATCTTAGAAACTCCTCAAGAAATCTCCCAAGAGCGATCACAAGAAACTCCAGACACTCAACAAAATGAAATTATTGCCAGAATCATTCAAGAGCACCTTCTTGATATCAAGTACCAAAACCTGCTAAAAGCTTATAACGATCACCTGGCACCAGAATTCAAGAAGATGATTTCCTACGAAGATTACGAAGCCATTATCAGAGAAAATCCAGAACTCACTGACTATGATCTGATTCAATTTGGAAATGTCGTCAACGATAATGGATTAAAGCGCATTGACATCACTTTAGTTTCTGATGAAGAGAGCCAAAAAATTAAGTTTTGGCTAGCTAAAGTCCGTGGACATTGGATGATTTGGGCGATGGAGGTCAATGGGCCATCAGCTCAACAGCTCTACGAACTGGGCAATGATGTTGCGATCAATGACCAAAAGACCATGACAGGAGATGAGCAAAAAGATGACATCATCATCCTGATCAAAAAACAACTCGATATTGTCAAAGATGGAAAGCTGTCCGATGCTTACAAAAATTTTACTGCTGAAGAATTCAAGGAAGCTACATCGGAAGAGGCCTTCAAGAAATTCGTGGATAACTATCCTGAATTCAAAGAATTCAATTCGATTCGATTCGGCAACAAAACAGAAAATAATGGCATCGTCCTGCAACAAGTAATCCTCACCACCAATAAGGGTGACAGTGAAGTGGACTACTGGATCTCTAAGGAAAACGGAGACTGGAAAATTTGGGGCATCCGTGTGGATGAGTCAGCTTATTATCCGCCGATCAAAGAAGAAGAAAAAGCCGAACTTGTTCAAATCATCAAAGATCAGCTGAAGGCTCTACGTGGAGGAGATACCTCAAAAGCCTATTACGCATTCGTGTCACAGGACTTTGAGAATAATACTTCTTTCGAAGACTTTAAATCCTTCCTCGAAGAGTATCCTATCTTTACCGAGCAGGATGAAGTGACGATTGGGAACGGAGTCGAAGAGAGCGATCTCCGTCTGGTTCGTATTGCTCTTCAATCGGAAGAGGAGACAGCGGAAGTGGATTACCGCTTGATCAAGCAAGATGACGACTGGAAAATCTGGGGAATTCAAATCTTGACCAATGTACAGGATACACCAGAAAACGAAGAAGAGGTCAATAAATCGATTACCAACCAAATCAACGCGTTAAGAGAAGGAGACCTTTCAAAAGCTTACTATGCTTTCACTTCTAAGCAATTCCAAGAAGCTGCTTCGTTTGAAACCTATGAAAAGTATGTCAAACGGCATGAAGAATTGAGCAACAACAAAAAAGTGGACATTGAAGACGTTTCCTTTAAGCCAAACTTTGCAGCAGCAAACGTTTTACTCACATCAAATAATGGGGACAGTCAGTCGTACCTCTACCGTTTAGTGTATGAGAATAACAAGTGGAAAATCTTGAGCATTAAAATGGTCCGGGAAGGGGATGAAATAGCTGAAGCGGAAAACGCCTTAATGATCACCAAAATTGAAGTGGGAACGCAGATTAATCTCAATGGACTTGTAACCAATCCTTCGACAACATTTTTACCAGATGATATGGAACTTACGGTCAATGTTCATCTTCAGAATGGTCAGCCGGGAGATCTTGTCGAGGCGGTTCTTGAGCATATGAAGTCTAGCTCAACCATCCCACCTGTGACCGCGAAGTTGGATAAGGCTGGTGAATCGGTGGTGAATTACATCTTCTCAGCTCCGACCCAAGGATGGCCAACAGGATCGTACAAGTTACACATCACGACTTCCACAGGAGAAAGTGAAGAGTACGACTTCAACGTCAAAAAAGACCGGTGAGATTTTAACGCAAAGAAGCAAAGACACAAAGGCGCAAAGGTTGGTTACCTGATTTGGACCAACCTTTGCGTCTTTGTGTCTTTGCTTCTTTGCGTTAAAATTTTATCTGCGGCCATCTGCGATTATCTGCGGTGAAATTCCACGTATGTTATCATCCCAGTATGAGAATTACCGCTGGAAAATGGCGCAACCAAAAGGTCGTCACCCCCAAAGGAGAACACACAAGGCCCACTCCTTCTCGGGTAAGAGAAGCCATCTTCAACATTTGCCAAAACCTAATAGACAAGGCCGATGTCCTAGACCTATTCGCAGGTTCTGGAATCATGTCACTCGAAGCTTTAAGCCGTGGCGCAGCTTCCGCAACGCTCATCGACAATGACCAAAATGCCAAACGCTCCATTCTTAAAAATATTCAAAGTTTTGAGATAGAAAACGAGACCACATTCCTTTTTGGAAACGTCTTTTCCCTTTTGAAAAGGCTTGCTGAAAAAGGAAAAGAATATGACATCATATACGCCGACCCTCCGTACGAATCGGGTTACGGCGAAAAACTTGTCTTATTTTTGGACCACAACCCCCTTTTGAAAAAAGGAGGTCTTCTTTTGCTTGAAGAGGGCATCGAAATCGACATAAATCCTGAAACTCTTATCCTGAAAGACTGTCGCCGTTACGGAAGAACAAAACTGCATCGATATATCAGGTACTAGTACCCGATCAACTTAGTATTGACAATTTGGGCTGCGTCAAAGCCCCGGGATTGAACGATCATAAGTAGGTCAATATTAATAATATTGACCTACTTATGATCGTTCAATCGCGGGAGCTT
>SDBV01012054.1_pt1 | contig 11112 bp, 23 predicted proteins | sample 2277081 | NCBI WGS metagenome assembly SDBV01 (sample SAMN10402039, study PRJNA504765) | marine sediment metagenome | isolation source: marine sediment core GS10_PC15, 223 cmbsf | place: Arctic Ocean: Southern Knipovich Ridge | collected 2010
AATACAATAAAAAACATACCGGCGGAATCTGTTAATGGAACAAATCCTAATATCAGTGTAGGTGCTATAAAAATAAATAATATTAATCCTAACATCTCCTGTTTGTAAGTTGTAGCATAAATCTTTAAGAAGTTGTAAAAGTATAAAATTGTTAATAAATTAAATGTTAAACTAACAAAATTTAATGATACCAATGGATTTAAAGGTATTATAGAAGCAATTAATGGTACTAATATTCTTGATCTCCATGCAGTTGGAATATTATTTATATTTTCCATTCCTCTGAATACATGTACAAGTGATACATAATATTTTGCATCAAATATATTTTCATCCGGGAAAAAAATCATCCTTAGAAAGGATAAGATGAAAGAAATGTACAAAATTATTATAATATTTAATTTTTTATGTCTCATTATTTTTCCTCATTTTTATTTTTTATATCTCTTTTATTTTACTTATTTTGAAACATTTTCCTTTTTCATTTATTAAATTATGTTTTAAATTTGTAAGCATTTGTTTTGCTTTTTTTTTATCAATATCTATATGAACTATAATTTTTGCGAGTTCGTCTGTTAAAATCCTTATTTTTAATTCTTTTTTTATCATTTTTTTCACATTATTTACTATAAATCATCGAAATCGTCTACAAAATCTCCTCTATTTACTCTTGGTGCTAAAAAGCAATATAATTTACCACCACCGATTATATCAAAAATAAACTTTAGTGGTCGATTATTTTTTAGTTCAATAACCATTTTTTCTATAAAGGGATTTGCTTTCATAATTCTAGATAAAAAATTTAATGAGAATGTCATGATCGATTTATTTTGTATACTAAATTCTTCTAATTCTTTTTCTAATATTAATAATTCCATTTCCCCGATTGGTCCAGATGATTCAAATTCAATTCCTTTATTTTTTATAGTTCTTATTTCTATTTCATCACTGTATATTTCTCCGTTTTTTATAGCGTCAATCATATCTTTTATGTCCATACATATTTTTGAATCATATTTTATATCTAGGAATTTTTGTATTACATAGGTATCAAGTGTAATATCTAAAGTACTTAAACTAAAAGTTTTAAATTTTCCGATATTTTTTTTTCGCATCCGGATTTTTATTTTTGCGATATCCTCACTATATCCAATTTCTAATACTTCTTTAGGAATGATTCTTTTCATAATTTTATCAAGATCCGTTAAATTTATAGTAACTATCTGTTTTTTTTCACATATATATTCAGAAAATGATTTTTTAGGAATTGTTAAATATGCAAATATAATTTTACTTGGGTCTTGAGCAGCGATCGTAAATGCTTCAGGAGTTATTGTTATGTCACACTCATCTATAATCGTAGCGAGCATTTCAATCATATTTTTTAATACTTTTGGATTTTGAGTCTGTAAGAAAAATTCCATTTTAATCACTTTTTAAATTTATAAAAACAAAAACTACAATTATTTAATTCATTTTCTTTTCCTTCTAATTCTGATCCACAATTTGGACAATATTTTATAAATATTTTATAAAAATTTTCTATTGTTTTTTTTATTTCAGGAAAATTATATTCATCAATTTTCATTTGTAACTTATTCAATTTTGATCGTTTTCTTATAATAACCATACTAATATTAAACTGATAATTAATTGAATTATTAATATTAAAGTTGTATTTTTGTAATTAAATCTCCATTTTATAAAATGTAAACAATAATATCCACCCTTTTTTTTAAGTGATAAATCCAGCATTCCATGAATCGATACCGCAAGTCCGAACATCAAAGACAATCGTACGTCCCATATCATTAAAAACATCGGTAAGATTATTAAATGAGTCCAAACACTTCTATGATTTCCTTTTTTAAATTTTAAATCTGAATCTGGAAATAATGCAGAAATAAACGCCCAGAACCATATAAATCCATAATTTAATTCTTCAAGTGGTAACCATAATAGATGAAAAATTATCAATGATATAAAAAAATGTGGTTTAAAATTCATTTAATTCTCCTTTAATATTTTTCTTATTTCTTTAATCGCTTTTTTTGATTGATGACTAGAGCTAATCCAGTTCCTTTTTCATAAAATATGTTTTGTAATCTTTCTTTGTTGTTTTTCTTAATGTGTTTGTACCGCCACATTTTTCACAAATTTCTCTCATTTCCCATAAAAATGAACCACATTTAGTACATATGTGAGAATTTGTTTGTTTAAAATATTTCCATTCAAGTTTCATAATTTTTCACCATCTAATAAATATTGAATTCCTTTATTTAATACCCATCTACTATCTTTAAATAATCCTAATGCCCTATTACAATTATAACAAAGTAATCCTCTTATTTTTCCAGTTTTATGATCATGATCTATATGAAGATCATTTTTTAAATTTTTTCTATTTATCCCACATATATTACAACTAAAATTACTTTTTTCAAGCAGATCATGATATTCTTTTTTTGTTATGTTATATGTTCTAAATCGCCATATATCCATTCTACACTCTTTACAATAAACACCTAAACCATCCTTTCTATTCTTTCTTTTTCCAAAGTTTTTTATTGATTTATGTTTATTTTTATTACATGCAGAACATATTTTAATTGGATTATTTTTTCTATATTTTTCTTGATCTTTTAGAGTATATTCTATTTTATTTTCTTTTCTGTATTCTCTATTTTTTTCAAGAATTTTATTTTTGTTATTTTTATAATAATTTTTCTTATATTTAATAGCACATTCCTTACATCTATAAGATAACCCAAGAGGGTAGTTTTTATTTCTATAAAAATTTTCTGATGTAGCTGGATATTCTTTTTCACAGTCCCAACATTTTTTATTTTCCATTATTTTCCATCCCTTAAACGTTCCATACAAGCAAAATATTCTCGAATGCAATTACCACAAAAACGACAGTGAGTATCTCCCATTTCTCCCTCAATTTTCCCGCAAGAATAGACGTATTTATTATACTTAAAGTTATTCATTATTTTTTTCCATGCTTTTGTAGTGATTGCATAATATTTATTGAGTGTTCTGTCTCTGTAAATATAATTTTTTCTATGAATTGGTAGTATTGATTCGATTTTGTGGTATGCCATAAACGTCAAAACTATGGGAACTTTTCTTTGGGTGTAATACATAATCGCAGTTTTAACAAGTTCTAAATTCCAAGTGTTCACCCTTATTCTGATAAACATCAAATTTTTCGGGATTGGATGTAGTTTATAGAAGCTGATATCGGTGAAATTTCCGGGATTTATGGTTAAAACTATTGGTGCGTCAAATACTTCTAAATTCTTCGGAATTGAAGTATTATAGAATTTCATAGTAAATTGTTTTGTTTTCGAAATAACCAATGCTTGATTATTATTAGAATCGTTTCCATCATTTACCCTTACTACTCTATTATATAATTCTACATTTCTAATATCAGGCATATTTGGTGTATTTTCATTTAAAGGTTCTAAATAACTTCTTCCTCCATTATAAAAACAATCTGCACAATCATTAGGACATTCTCCCTTTTGTGGTATACAACCATACATTCCCGAACCCTTCATTTTTGGATTTTCAATATATTTGTTCATAATTTTATGTCTCTTTTTGTTGTTCTATTTCTTTTTTTGTAAATTATTTTCCAAATCTTTTACTAAATTATTTATTATCTCTAATTCTTTATTAAATATTTCCAAACTTTTTAATGTGGGCATTGTCTCTTGTCCTTTCTTATTAAGAAATGTTTGTTTAGTCCAATATTGAAGTTTTTTTATTTTTTTATAATTTTCTTTATATTTGTTCATAATTTTACCTCATTTTTAATAAATATTCTTTTAATATTTTTTTAATATACGAATTTTTATTTTTATTTTTTCGAACCCAAAATGGTGTATCATTAACAAAATCATAATATCCAACATAAAACACATCACACATTTGCCAACAAAATGGATGTGGTGCGTTACACAAAACAGTTATTTTTTTATCTAAAATATAAGCCCAGTCCATTTCAATATGAGTTCCAGCCATTGCGGTACGGGTTGGAAACCATCCAAAATATTCATCACATTTTACGACTAATTTCCCATCTTGATTAAATATTTCTTCTGAAAGTTCTTCTGAAGGTTTTTCATAATAGTGTTCGATTTCATATTTTTTTAACATTTTTTTTTCTTCGGCAAAAGGATTTATAACATTGTACTGTCTTTCAGTTAATAATTTTATGATCATTTTTTCTCTTTTAGATTTCCATTTTTTTTTTGGATGTCCAAAATATATATTTTTTCTTTTATCCGGTGACATGATTTCTCTTTTAATTTTCTGTAAATAACTTATAATTTCTTATTTCTTTTTTTCTTTGATATATAAAAATATTACATATTATCATTATTAAAATCTGTCCGATGATAACTACAAAAATACTAGTATAAAAATTTACTATTTTATAAATTATTAAAATAGTTGTTATACTCACAATGAATGCTAATATTACAATTGATATAAAAAAATTTATATCTTTCATTTTTAAAATGGAAATATTACTTTTTTAAGTTTTCTTGTTTTGTTTAAATAAAATACTATTAAATATAAAACTATCCCTAATATAGCACCAATTACATCGAATAAAATATCTTTGACATCAAAATACCTCGTTGGGACAAAAAATTGATGTATTTCATCAAGAATTCCATAAGTTATTGATATTAATCCTAAAATATAAGGTTTTATCTTTGGGAATCCGAACATTAATAACATACTAAATAATCCAAATTCACCCATATGTAGATAAGGATTCCAAGAAAATTTAGGAATGCCTGGTATTCCGGGTATCGTTTTTAATTCAAGTGAAGATATTATAAAAATAATCACTGTAAAAACAATTACAGGAATCATTTTTTGATATTCTTTTTTTATCATGTTTATTTTTCGAATATTTTAATTTTTTTTTCTATTTTATTTATTTCCTTAATAATATTTAAATTTTTTGTTTCTTTAAATAGTATTTTGTATGATTTAATTTGTTTTTTAAACTCCTCTACTATTATTTCTCGAGTTTTTTTATCTGAAAAATTATACATTTTTTTTTTTATTTTTTTTTTTATTTATATATTTTATTATTCTTTTTTTACCTTTAAAATCGTTCATTATTACACCCATTATCACGACTATTATTATCACAACAATCGAAAGTAAACTGATATCTATCTTTATTGGTGTAAGCAATGTTGATCTTTCAATCAATGAAAAAGTTCCGCTGTATCCATAATAATTTAAATCACCAAAACAACTTATTTTGATTCTATATTCTTCTCCGTCATTAAAATCTTCTGGATCTATAAACCATTCGAATGTTCCACTATTATTTACAAACATATCAATACTTCCTATTTTTTTAAATCCTAAAATTAGTATAATTATTACATGTTTAAATCTTTCAGGTGGTGTCCATTTTATAATGATTATATCTCCAAGATAAAATTTTTGGTCGTTTTTTGGAGAGGATACTAGTATTGTTTTTTCCTGAGCTTTTATATTTGGTGTTAAAATTCCAAGAATTAAAAAAATTCCAAGAATTAAAATATATTTATTTTTCGAGTTCATATTTTTTACTCTTTTTTTTATAATATAATACTGAAATATATAATAAAATTAATATTATTAATATTATTAATAATATTAATAATATTATTTCAATAATTATGTTTTTTACAAATTTTGGTTGTTCTATTATAAATATAGATGGTATAGGAAAACTCATATATGTATAAAATAATATAAGTAATATAAATGATATAATAAGCAAACTTGTGTCTAATATGGTTTTATTTAATTTCTTCATTATTTTTCTCTTTTTTATTTAAAATATATATACCAATTCCAATTATTATTATAGAAATAAATATAAATATCTGGACAATCACTAATATCATAAACGGTTTGTATTCTAATGTTTTTATGTCTACAAATATATTTGGAAATGATAAATTCAATGATACATATAATATAATTATCAAGATTGTTTCCAATATTAATAATAAATTTTTTATTTTTTTCATTTTTTATCTTCCACAAATTTTTTTAATTTTTTTATCGCACCATGAGCATTCAATTTCAAATTGTGGTCCAGCTAGATTAAAACTGTCTTTTTCTAACATTTCAAATATGGTTTTTGCTTTTTCAATTGTAGAATCAAATATTTCTTTATTAAAAACAACTGGAAACCATACTCCATATTTTCTCCAAATATCAGAAATATCAGTTATTTTTGAAATGTATGCTTGTAAATGGATTTTTAAAACCCATCCTAATAATATTTCACTAAATCCTAAATATGTATTTAATTGAATATAATGATAAGGAGCAATATTTTTATTATATGCTGATACAGGTACATTAGTGGTTTTTATTTCTATCAAAAACATATCTGTCCAAACATCAATATGTCCTTCTATACATTTATATCCACTAATATCGGTAATATAACCATTTTTAGGTACAACTATATATTTATCTTTTGTAACTTCATACAATAAAACTTTTTCTGTTTTTACTTGAATAAGATTATTTGTTATTCCTAATTGAAAACATATACTATCAATAATTTGGCTTAAAACTTCTGGATGTTGTATTACACCATGATGAATTTTTCCACTAAGCATCTTCATATTTCCTATAAACTCTCCTGGAAAGAATATTCTATTAATAAGTGTTTTTCTAGCACAAAAAGCTAATTCAGAACATCCTAATTTATTTTTATCTCGATCAAAATGTTCTTTATAATGTTCTTGTATAATATCAAAAACATTGACGTCTATATGATATCTCTCTTCTTGTATTATTTTTTCGATTACTTCTCTTTTAGTTGTCATAATTATTAAAAGAAATTAGTTGAGAAATTGTTACATTAACACGATATTTTTTTTTACATTTACTACATTTCCATATAGTTTTAATTGGTAATTCATTTATAAAATTAGCTTTAAATGTATTCATTTTATGTCCACATTTACATCGAAATTGTAATTTACCTTTATGTTTTCCCATGTTTTTTCACATTTTTATAAGTTCGTCTTCTAAACCAAGTTTAGTAATTATTGATAATGAATTTACTAAGAGTTGTACAGTATTTTTTAATATATTATGCTCATAGTTACTCATTTTATATTTTTCTGGAAGTTTGAAAACTTCTGATAATTGTTTTTGTATTTCATTCATTTTTTTTTACCTTTTTTTATAGTTTACAATTTTTTATTTTAATGGGATTGGTTGGATTTTACACCAACATCTCCTTTTAATTCATTTATAAGGCGTATGTTAACTTCAAACTCCAGAGTATTCCTTTTTAATGCGATGAGGCGACATAAATTTAGACCACAATCCCTTTATTTTATTTACTGTAAATTTTTTAATAATTTTATTTTATTCTAATTTTTTAAATAATTTTATTTTTTCATAAAATAATTTATTATTTTCTTGTATTATTTTTTTAGCATTCTCTTCATTTTTAACTGCATATAACATTAAAGTAATTATAGCAAATTCTCCTTTACGATCTCTTTCATATTCAAGAAAATTTTTTAATTCACAAATAATATATATTTCTTCCATTCTATTTTTCCTCTAATTTTTTTAATAATTTTCTCCACTTATCTACTTCATTTATATGTTCTTTTTCATAATAAGATACCATCTTTACTCCATGTACTTTAAAATACCTTCCTTCCACTAAAGATTCAATGTATTGTGAAATAATTTTTTTTATTATACGATTATGTTCTTCTAAACTTATAAATTGTATTAGCGTTGGAATTAAATTTTTATTAGATTCTTTTATCTCCCAATATTATTCATCATATATCCACAAAAAGGACACCAATACACACTATCCTTAGTATGTATCATTTTCTTTCCACATTTTTCACATTTCATTAGATTCATTTATCTCCCAATATTATTCATTATTTTTTTTCTCTTTTTATTATTTTTTTACTGTAAATTATTTGACACGGTAGGATTTGAACTTACGATCTCTTTAAAATCTAAATCATGGAAATTTTTAAGCGAGATGACTAAATTCTCCACGAACTCATATTTAATAAAAAAAATAGTAATAATTATTTAAACATTTTTACTGATTGTGATGCTTCTTTTGCTAGTTCTTTTCTTACTTCTTCAAATTCTTTTATATGTTTTTCAATTAGTTCTGGATTTTGAAGAATATTCATTAAACTAGGCTTTTCAGAATGCGTCCAATCTGTTAAATCGATTGTCCAAAATGGATCATAAAATGATTTTTCACATATCGCAAAAAACTTTTTAATATCTTCTGGACTATATAGTAAAAACTTATGATCTACATTATGCCAAATCCAATCTTTACAATCCGGAATATCTTTGACTTTTTTACCATTTTTAAATTTTCCACCCACTTGAGCTGTAAGAAATATATTTATTTCTTCTGCTCTTCCGAAATTTATTAACGTAAATATAATATCTCTAACCTTATCGTTTATTTCAGACCAATCTCCTGGTGTATTTGGATTAGTTCGATTTGGTTTTTCCAATAACCATTCATCTTTTGCGAATGGTCTTATATCGGTAACTCCATCAAATCCAATTGCTGAATATCTTCGGTTTTCTGGATTTTTTTTTCGTTCATCTTTTAATTCTTTTAATGAAATTCTTAATTCTCTAAGTGTTGTCGGTCCGTCCATTTGATATGATTTATTGTAAAATCCACTTGTGATAATATTTTCTTGTGGAAATCCCATTTTCATGGCTAAAGGTCTAAGTTTATTTTCAAAATCAAAAATTAAAGGTCTTCTTCCTTCTTCATCAACAAATTTTAAAATTTGTTCTGATTTTGAAGTTCCTTCATATCCCCATAATAATATTATAATCGGATATGTTGTCATATCAAATACTAATGGTTTCTTAGCTATTGTTTGTGCTTTTGATATTTTTGGCGTTTTCTTTTTTTTGAATAATGATGGTGGTTTTTTAGTTTCTTCTACTTCATCATCAATAATTTCTTCTATTTTTTCTTCATTTTTAAATAAACTTGGTATTTTCTTTTCTTTTAATACTTGATAAGGTGTTTTTTTATGTGAAACAGTTGATTTTTCATTTTCCATCCATTTAATAAATGGTTTTGTTGGTTTTCCATTTTTTGTTGGGTTTTTTCCTGTTGTTTCTTGATATTTTTCTGCGATAGCTAAATCTATATCGTTTTCTAATAAAATTTTTTCACATTTTGTGGGAAAATATCCTTCATTATCATTTGAAATTTTCATTTTTTCAAATTCTTCATCTTCTGATTGAAGTTGTTTTGTTATTTCATTTGCTGTTTTTTCCCATTCTTCTTCATCAATTTCTTCATCAATTTCTTCATCAATTTTTTTTGAAGATTCTTTAACTATATTTAATCTTTCTCTTACTTCTTTTTTAAACATAGGTGGAATATGACTTTTCTCACCCATTTATTTAATCACCTGCCACACATTTATGTTATATGTTTTTGTGTAATCTTCATCTTCAGTAAGTTCTGTTATTGAAGATTTATTAAGAGCTTTAGCAACTTCTTCTAAATTTTTATAATAACCACTTGATCCTGGAAATCTATATTGTGTTTTATATTTCCCGGTAACTATTGATAACGTATTTGGTCTCATTTTTTCAAATTGAGATTCAGTAGCAAATACAGATATTTGTCCAAGTTTGAATACACATGACCATCTACAATTTGGATCTTCTTCATCATTATTAAATTTAGAATTTGTTTCAAGAGGTCCATTTGTTGGTTCATTTTCTTCATCTAATTCTATCTCTGGCGTTTGGATAAAAAGCCAATCTCTTGCATTATCTGTATATATTTTGTTTTTATTTTTAGGATCTTTGTAATGTTTAATAAACATAGGCATACGATCTTCTATTTCCACATCAGTTAAAATCTTTTTAAATCGTTCGATTTTGTCTAATTGATCTTTTACGATTTTACCTAAATCAGTCGGTATAAATTTTGTCATTTTTTTCCTCCAATTTTTTTTAATTTATTTTTAATTTTTCTTTAATTATTTTTTCTTAAAACACTTTAATATTTAAATGTTTCTATTTTTATTTATTGTAAATATTTTATTATTTTAATTATTCTTTCACTTATAATTTTATTCACTTTAAAAATATATTAATTTCGACATTTTTATCTATCACTTTTAAATAATGAATATGTTTTTCCTTTTTTATTTTTTTCAAACTTTTTTTCTTTTTTTCTTTTTTATTTTCATTCTAAATTTAAATAAAGTTTTTATAAAATATGTTGTATAATCCACTAAATGTTTTATCCTTCTAAATGTAAAAATGTTATAAATCATATCATACAAATATTGAATAAACTCAATAAAAATGTATTTTAAATAATATCGCGGTAAATTATAGAATAAAGGATAATGTCCTAAACATTTGGCACTATAACCAAAACTATTATAATCTTTTTTAGAAAAATTTAATATGAGTTCTACATTCGCAATTTTAACGAACTTTATATAAATTTTATAATGGATCACTTCGTGTCTCAACATATTAACTATATCTTTCATTGGTTTCTTTTTCATAGTACCTCCAGGAAAATTCTCTTTAAACCAATGGTTTATGTCCGCTTTTATTTGATCTTTTATTTCTTCACTTATCATTTTAAAATAAATAAGTATTGTTATTTAAAACATTTTTTTCTTTCTATTGGGTTTACATACCAAGCAGAAGGTTTATGTTCAAAATTAGGTTTATCTCGTTTATTTCCTATATAATCTATCATAGCACAAGCAGTATAAGATGTAAAATGATCTTCTAAATCATTTCCATTACAATGAAAAGTCTGTGCTTTAAATCCAAATTTACATTTACCACATTTCTCATAACCATATTCGGTGCATTCTTCACATTCAGGAAAACCTAAAACTCTCTTTTTAGTTAATTCTCCACAGTAAATACATTTTTTGTTTTTTCTATCAGAGAAATGTTTGATTTTAACAATATTACCTTCTTTATCTATTTTAATTCTACTAACTGGTTCTTTTTCTATTAACATAATTAATCTGTTTTTGAAATACT
>SDBV01012055.1_pt1 | contig 11112 bp, 25 predicted proteins | sample 2277081 | NCBI WGS metagenome assembly SDBV01 (sample SAMN10402039, study PRJNA504765) | marine sediment metagenome | isolation source: marine sediment core GS10_PC15, 223 cmbsf | place: Arctic Ocean: Southern Knipovich Ridge | collected 2010
TCTTAGTAAACTTAGTGATAATTATGCTTGGAAAGTATATTTATCTATATTTAAATTTATTGATAGTTTTTTATGGTAGGGTGATAATATGAAATTAGATGAATTTAAAAAAAGGAATCCACAATTAACAATCTATTTAATGTTTCATATTAACAGGATTAAATGTGATAATCTAAGTCATTATAAGGATGTTGTTGTAATTCTCAGACATAAAAAACTATGTAAAGATGGGAAGTATCGAGGTATCTCTATTAATGGGATAGAATATTGTGGAAAGAATTTGTTAGAAAAAAGAGATCGGGGAAATATAGTTCCTTTTTCAAGTTCAGAATTAAAAGATTTGGAAGAGGTTATTAAAAGTTTTGAGGAGAGGGAGATAAAGTGAATTATAAGGTTTGTATTTACCATTTTTATGTTGATGGTAAAAGATATTATATAATATATAAGAATAGACCTTTTTTACGATTTAAAAACTTTTTAATATCAAAAAAAGAAAATATAATAGTAAAATATAATAAATTTTTAAATACAGTTAAAAGATTAAAAAATAGATTGTTTTTTAATATAAGAAAAATTAAAAAATATTTTACAAGTAAAATTTTATCTTTAAAATATGATATTCAAATAGAAGGATTAAATATAGCTGGGGATATTAATTTTAATGATATTGGAATTGAAAACATACCTGAGAGTATATTAGGATTGCTTAGTATTGAATTTCGTAAGATAAGGGTTATTATTTAATAATTGCAATATTTATAATTATTATAAAATTTATAATAATTAAAAGGTAATATAATGATAAATATAAAAATATCAGAATTAGAAACTAATTTATATAATAGTAACATTGAATTGTTTGATTGGTTAGAAGATGAATTATTATTACATCCTGAGAAAGTTAAGAAGGAGATTAAAAATCTAATGGAAGAAAGGAACATACTTAATATAGGGATAGGTGCTTTTTAATATTGAAAACAAATAAAAAAAATATAAAAAAAATACCTATAATTATATTTACAATTATTATATTTATTCTTTCATCACGAGCCCAAAGAATTCCTATAGGTTCTGGTAAAAGAGGTTTTAATATTCTTTTTATGGTTCTTCATATTGGAGAATTTGGGTTGTTTAGTATATTATTGTTGTTGGGTTTTTGGCCAAAGTTTAAATTATATTTTTTAGTAATAGTTTCTATGTTATATGGATATTTGGATGAGGTACACCAATATTTTGTTCCAACACGATATTACGATATAGTGGATATAGTATGTAATTTTATAGGGGTTATTTTAGGAGTAATTATTTATTTTTCTTTAGTCTTTATTATAAAAGTATTAAAAGCTATAGACGATGAATATAATAAAAAATTTGATTTAATGAACATGTGAAAATTTAAAAATGATTATTATTATTGATAATTAAATGTAGAAATTAAATTATTTTAAATAAGAAGAAAATGATAGAATCAAAAGTAAAAAACAAAATTTTTCAATATCTTGATAAAAGAAAAACCCCAGCTTCTATAAAAGAAATTGCAGTGGGTATTGATATGTCGTATAATACAGTTAGAAAACATTTAAATGAAATGAAATCTTATACTATAGTAAAAATAAAGAGGGGAAATTCTCATTTATATATAAGAGAACCTGTATATTATGATCTAAAGAAATATGAAAAAATAAAAAAATTAGAAATGAATAATTTGGAAAATCGGGGAACTAATAAACCAACTCGTATAAAAGTAGAAAAAGACAATAATTTGATTAGAATAAACTTTACATTTGAAGATACAACTATGAAAAAAGCAAAAGATTTTATGAAAAGTTTTAATAGTAAAAAAGATATTTTTGCTGATAAAGATAATATATTTGTCGAAAAACAAGAAAGATGGGGAACTGTGTATTTTATTAGAGGTTATATGTTAAAATATTTATAAAGATAGATCTTATTTATATTATATTAAGGGAACAGAACGACATTTTTATACAACAAAGGATGAAGTTTTAAAACATGTAAAGAAACTTGAAAGAAAGGGAATTCATTTTCAGGTTTCCATAAATTAATTTTTTCTTTTTTTTTATTCTACTGTTTCTATATAAACATTTAAATATAGTGTCAAATATTTTATTATTATAATTAAATGTGAAAATTTAAAAATGATTATTATTATAAAATAAATAAGATGAAAAAAATTAGTAAAGAAGAATTACTGGGAATGAAGAAACAGGAACTTCTTACCTATTGTAAAAACAATAACATTAAAGTTTATTCTAATAAAAATAAGGCCTATATAACTAATCTTATTTTAAATTTCTATAAATCAGGGAATAAACCCGTTAAAAAAAAATCAATTGAGTATACTAAAAATCAATTAGAATCTATTGAAGATTATAAAAAATATCTTAATAAAAATTATACTGATCCTGGGTTTAAGAAGAAAATGTTAAGTGAATACAAGAAAGATAAAAAGAACATAGAAGTTAAAAAACCTATTAAAAAATCATCGGGAAGATTGAAGCTTTTCATATATGGTTCAAATATAAGGAAAAATGGAATTGGAGATGTAGATTATATAATAGTGACCACATCAAAAAGGAATGCTATTTTAAGGGTACAAAAAGTAGATTTGAAACATCCAAGTACAAAATTAATGGAACAAAGAACGAATACTTTTCCTGAATATAATATATTTCCAAAGTATTATAAAAAAATTAAAGGTTTTAGTCCTTGGAATACACCAGAGATATTATATATGATTGAAACAGATAAAATATTTAGTGGTAAGATTTCTTCAAGGGCAACACCTAAAATACTTAAAAAGTGGGATAAATCTAATAGATTAATATTTATTAAAAAAATAAGAGTTGAGGATAATTTTGATAAATTTTACGATAAGTATGATGCGAAAATAACTGGATTTGATGTTTGGGTTGATGATGATAACGAATATAAGTTAGATATATTGGTAGAGAGGGCGTTAAAAGCTGGATTTGTGGGAAAGCGTACCCATAACCTGACTGAGATTGAACATAAGAATTATGGTTATCAACAAAATTTTAAGTTAAAAAAACCAAGACCTGTTTCACTTTCTTTAGTAAAAAAAATTGAAAGGGTAGTTAATCCTATAAGAAAAGATATTTTCAGTTCAAGTATAAAATATGAAATGAAATATAAAGGGAATATTTATATTCCATTCTTTTATGGAACAACGGTAGAGCGTGTTGAAAAGCAAATTAAAAAATATTTATTAGAAGGTTATAGTATATGGTAGATACAAAAGCATTAGTTAGGAGAATAATAATTCCTAAAATGCGGCATTTAAATTATAAAAGATATACTAAATTTGAAAATGAATTAGGAAATTTATCTCAGGAATCAATACATCAATTTAATAAATTTTTACAAGATGTAGAATATAAAATTAATCAATTAGAAAGAAAGACAAAGAGAGGTTTTTAAAATGATAATAGAGTATGATAATAAAACGATTAAACAATATATAAGATATATTAGTATAAAAAAATTTAAATTTGCTCGGGATGGAAAATACTTATTACAACATGAAAGTAGTAACGTTCAAAGAATAGAAATACATAGAACAAGTATTTATTTTAGTGGAGTAAAAGTTGCTTCTGGTTTTAAAACAGTTGGTGAAGGTTTAGCTTGGATAATTAGAAAGAAAAGAAAATATAAATAGGATGATTTTAATGGGATATTTAGGAGATAAAATTGATATTGAAAGTTTTAAATTTATGGGTTATGAGATAGAAGGAGAAAGATATAAAATAGAAAATCAAAAAAATATTTATTTTTACCACTTATTTATTTATGATCCGAAAGTTTCTACGTCTAAAGAAGTTGGAATGCAGGGTATTACTGCGAGCAATTTATCAGAAGTAAAAAAAATATTAAAAAAAAATTTATAAAATAGATAAAAATCAAATAAAGAATAAAAGTAAAGATAAATTAAGGAGGATATAAAATGGGTAAACCAATGAAAATAGGAAGATTACATAGTAAACATTTTTTAAATGTTACGGGAAAAATTAAAGAACTAATACAAGAATTAAATACCTGGCATAAGAAGGTAGAATATAAATATTTAAACGATGATATTAATATAGCTATAAGAAACTTAAAAAAAGCACATACTAAAACTTTAGATATAATGAAAGTATGGGAAGAGAATAGGGAAGCATTTAAAGGGTATGATTAATTTTTTGTAATTAAATTAAAATGAAATAAAATAAAAAATTAGGATATGAGGAAAATATGGGAAATATAGAACATAGATTTAAAATTTTAAAAGAAGTGAAAGTGATTGGGCAAAAAATAATAAATGTAATTTCAGAAATTGAGAAATTTAATAAGTTTGGATTAAAAAAGTATTCTAATCCTTTAGATTCTTCGGTAAAACATTTAAGAAATGCTATTGGTAGACTTTATACTTTTGATGGAATATATAGAGAGGATACTTTAAGATCAGGTACATAATATTTTTTTTTTATAATAAATTATATAATTTATTTTTTCTTTTCATATTGTAAAAATTTAAATATTGTAAATATTATTTAATTAATAATAAATTAAAGTAAATATAAGAAAGGTGAAAAATTAAGAATGGCAAAATATTCTGAAGATGAAATAAAGTTGATATTTTTTATGGGTGATAGAGGACCTGGTGGACATACGGAGAAAAATCTTAGAGGCATACTTAAAAAAAAATCTTCTATTAATACCCTTTTAAATAAGATGATTGATAGAGATTTAATTAGAAAAGGTACAGGAATAAGTAATGGGAAGAAAACTACATTTTATAATAGTACATCAAAAATGAATAAATTATCAAGAGCACTTTCAATATAAAATAATTTTTTTTTTCTCTTTTTTTATAATTCGAGATTTGTTGTTACAAATCTTGAATTTTTAGTTTGGTTGTTATGTTTAAATCTTATTATTTTAATAGTAAATATTTATAAATGTTATAATATATTATAAATTAAAGAATATAAAGTGTATTATTGAATTTTAAAAATTAAAAAAAAGGTAAAATAAATAAGGGAGGTATTTTAGATGATTGATTTACACGGTAGAAGTATACTTTTGGGGGCAATAATTATTTTTATATATAATATTTTATTCTCTATATTTTCTATGTTTGTTGCTAATATATATTATAAGACTGTATTTTTAATGTTTAGTATATTAAGTAATGCGGTTGGACTTCTTTTTTTGGTTATAGTATATTTTAAGCTTTATAATATAGTACGAGATATATTGGATGAAGATGAGGGGTTAAAAGAAATATTAACAAGTAAACAATCGGATGATGTGGAAGATGATGTGAATTGTACGTTTCCACATTGTGAAAGACATAAATGTAGTTGGGAAGGTTTTGTTGAGGATTGTCCAACTTATATAAAGGAAAATAAAATGTTTCCCGATGAATATTTATTAGAAAAAAATAAAGAGAAGTAGGTTGTAAAAATTTTAACTATTAGAAAGATTATGGGAAGGAGGTTGGAATTTCCCGGTGGATATTTAAATGATTAAAAATTCATATGGAATTATTTATTATTTATTTAATAATGTAAATAATAAACAATATTTTGGGTAAACTACAAAAGGTATTAAGATAAGGTTGAGTAAACATAAGGAAAATGCTGGAAATAATTCAACCCAAATAATTCATAGGGCTATTCGAAAGTATGGTTGGAATAATTTTAAGAAAGAAGTAATTTGTTATTGTGGAGATAAACTTTCATTAGATTTGATGGAAGATTTTTGTATTAATATTTTTAATACAATTATTCCTAATGGATATAATCTTAGGAGAGGAGGATCTCATGGTAAACATTCAGAAGAAACTAAGATGAAAATATCTGTTTCACTTTCAAAAATTAGGAATGGTAGAGATAATCCAATGTATGGGAAAGTTCCTTGGAATAAAGGAAAAACAAATATTTATTCTGAAGAAGTATTATAAAGAATGAGAAATATAAAATTAGGAAAAAAGTTTTCTAAAGAAACAAAACAATTAATGTCAAGTAATCATGTGGATTTTTCAGGTTTAAATAATCCAAATTATGGTAATATAGGAAAGAAGCGTTCAAAAGAGACATTACAAAAAATGAAAAATGGTCAAATAAAAAGAAGAATACGAGAAAGAGAAGAAAAATTAAAAAAAAATAAATAAAAAATAAAATGTTAAATATTCGAAATATAGCTGGAAGAAAATTAGATTTTCCAAATGGGTATTTGAGAAGACAAATAGAGATAGATCGTTGTTTAAATAGTTATGATGATGTTCATATTTCTTATGATTATTATGAACAGCCAAAATCTAAATTAGATCATCTTATAAAAAGAGTAATTAAATATCCGAGACATCTTAAGAGAACTGATGGGGATTTTATAAATAATATTATTGCCCAACATTTAAGTGATTTAGCTTTAGTTTTAGATCCTAATAATACTGTAATTACATGTTTAGATATTTGTAATTTTCTTGATCAGAAAGGGTATCAGAATGGAAAACTTGTAAATAAATTTAGATTAAAGGGATTAAGAAAATGTAATAATATAATTGCGATTTCTGAGTTCACTAAAAGAGAGGTAGTTGAAAAGCTTGGAATTGATGAAAATAAAATTGAAGTTATAAAATGTGGGGTTAACCGTGATATTTTTTATCCTATTAAAATTCGGAATAATACTTGGTATGAATTATTTAATTTTAATAATTATAAGACTATATTACATGTTGGAACAGAATCAGGAAGAAAAAATTTTATTACGCTTTTAAGAGCTTTTTATTTGTTAAAAAAAGAAATGAAAGATATTAAACTTATTAGAGTTGGAAAACCTGAATTTATGAATGAAATTAAAATTTTGGGATTAGAGAAAGATGTTATATATTTAACTGATATTTCTAATACAAATTTAAATATGTTATACAATCAATGTAATTTGTTTGTTTTTCCTTCAGTATATGAGGGTTATGGTCTTCCTGGAATGGAAGCAATTTCAGCAGGATGTCCTTTAGTATGTTCTGATATTCCTGTATTTAGAGAAATATATGGTGGATGTGCTGTGTTCTTTGGTGGACTAAAAAATGATAGAGAATTATCTCGTGTTATGTATTATGTGTTACAAGATATGAATGAAAATGTAAAAAAGGAAACAATAAAAAAGGGAATAGAATTGGCAAATAAAAATAAATGGAAAAAGTTTGCAGATCAATATTATAATTATATGATGAGGGTAAATTAGAAAAATGGGAAAAGAAAAAGATATAAATATAGTATTGTCTAAAGATAAATTTAAAAGTAATAATATTATTGTTGAATTAGCAGTTAAACATATAAATAAAATAATGGAAAAATTAAAAAGAAATAATGATAAAATATCTAATATAATATGTGGAGATTGTGGAAAATATTTATATGAAGATATTGTTAAATCAAAAAAATTAAATAATCCAGTATTATATTGTAAAACTTGTATAAAAGAATGTCAACATAAACGTTTTAAATTGATAAGAGAAATGAATATTTTATGTGAGATTATTTCTGAGTATAAATGTTTAGATTGTGGAAAGGTGTTTAGAGATAAATAAAAATAGGAAGGTGTTTATTGATAATGAGTAAAAATGGCGAGAAAGTAAGTGAAGTGTTTGACTCGAAATCATTGTTTTGTGAAATATGTAAAAAAAATCTTTTAGAATCTTTTAATGAACATTTTCCAGATGCAAATGATTGTGCTTGGGATATAATTAAAGAAGCTATAAAAAATATGAAACTACCAAAGCAGAATTGTGATAAATGTGATTTATATGGAGAATGTGATCACCAAGGAGCATATCAAAAAGATGGTAAATGGTGTTATGAGGGGAAGAAAGAGGTCATAGAACCCTTAGTTGATTCCACCCAGCAGATGGAAGAAGAAGAATTAAAAAAAGAAGAAATGGTTGATCATCCAAAACATTATAATATGGGAAAATTTGAGGTTATTGATGTTATTGAAGATTGGAAACTTGGATATCATCTTGGTGATGCTTTAAAATATATAGCACGTTCACCACATAAAAATAATCAAATAGAAGATCTTAGGAAAGCTATTTGGTATATTGATAGAAAAATAAAAAAAATAAGGCAGTTATTGGAATGTCATAATTTAGAAAGGGAAAATAGGGGGGAGAAAAAACATTATTTTGTAACTTATACTAAACGTATACATTCTGGTAAGACTATTTTTTGTAATGATACAATAGATGAGGAACCTATTCAGTGGATTATATCTAAATGTGAGAGGAAAGAAAATTCAGCAGTAACTTATAATTTAGTATTTTATAAAGAAATTACAAAGGGAGATTATAGGGTTTTTCATCCGGAACCTTAATGGTGATTAATTTGAGACAAAAGATAAAATTATTATTGGAAGTAATTAGTGTATGGATATTTTGTATTTATATATTTTTAATCCAATTATATGTTTTTGGTTTTAGTATTGAAATGTTATTTACAGTATATATTGTTGGAATGATAGTAACATTAGCAATAATAGTTAGTTATATAATATTTGAAAAAGAATAGAAAATTAGAAAAAAATACTAATAAAAAGTAAAATATGAAGGAGGTAAAAATATAATGGGGTATAAAAGAAGTTTAAAAATCTTACGAGAAAGAAAGAATGAATTATCTAAAGAAAAAAAAATTAAGTTAGCTCGTAAAATTAATGGTTATTGGAATAGTCCAATAATTTGTGAAAATTGTTTTGATGAAGTAGAAGGAATAAGTAACAATCCATTATTGGGTCAGTTTAAACGGTTATGTGAGAAATGTAAAAAGGATATTAGAAATGCCTAAAAAAGAACATATATATAGAATTGGTTTGGTAATTGAAGAATATAATGTAGATATTGGATTTTGGAATCATTTTTATCCAATGGAAACTGCAAGAAATAAAAAACAATTGAAAGAAAGTTTGACAAAATTTTTTAATGATTGTGTTAAATATATCGATGAAAGGTTGGAATAGGAGAAGATAAAATTTGGATATTAGTAAATTAGTAGAACTTGAAAAATTGGAGATTAATAAAGATAGTATATATTTTACAAATAAAATAAAACGATGGTGTCAACTTCCATATAAAAATCATAAGAATGGATGTCCAAATTATAATAAGAATCCATTATGCCCACCAAATTCACCAGATTTTAAAATTAATATCCATAATTATAATTATTTTTATTTAATTTATGCTATATTTAATTTTAAAAAATATAAAGAATTAAGAAAATTAGAAAATCCTGATAGAACAAATGCCCAAATTAATTGTGTTTTATATTGGCAAGGATCTATTAAAAAAATGTTAAAAGATAATATAAGGTATATTTTTATTAATAATCATATAATTGCAGTTCAAAATAATTTTTATTTACTTGGATGTGGTTCGGGATTTAATGATAAATTATTAAAAAAATACCAATATAAAATTTATTCTATGGAATCTGTTGGTATTGATGTTTTTAAAACCCTCATGGCTAATGGTATTGATTATGAATTGAAACCTAAAAATAAAATATTGTTAGTTTGTTTATTATGTTCAAAAATTGATTTAAATAATAGAAAGGATGGTTTATTTTAATGAAGAGAGAGGAATTAATTTTGGTATGTAGGAAATGTGGTGCTACACATTTAATAACACCTCCTAAGAGAAAATTAAAGAAAGCTACTGAAATTGAATTAAAATGTTATAGATGTAGTTACAATAATAATTATAAATTTATATATAATGTAAAGATGGATTTTAAGTTAAAGTTAATAAATTAGAAGATGGTAAATAAATTTTGGAAAATTATTTTGGTAATGAAAATATTAAGATAAGGTTTATTGGATAAAATGGTAAATTATAATACAGGAGATGGAACTTATTGTGTTGGATGTAAAAATAAAATACAGGTTTTAAGTCAGTGGTGTAAATTAAAACACCCAACATTTTCTTTAGATGGGTGTAAACACTGTGGTGAATTACAAAGAACTGAAGTATTTGTTAATAAAATGGATAAATGTCCAGATTATATTCCAGATCCAAATTATTGGCAAAAAGATTCATATGGTTAATTATTATGATGATTAAAAAATATATAAATGAATAATGAAGGATGGTGTTTAAAAGATGGATGGTAAAGTAAATAATATATCCAATGGAAAAGATAATATAATAGTTCAGAAGTTGAGTTATGTATTTAAGAATTATAAATCTATGGATAAAAACATATTTATTGAAGATATTGATAAGTTGAGAGGTAAAATATTATTAATTGCAATTACATTAACATTTGCAATTGTAAGTATATCAATTATATTATTATCATACATACTTGATATAATTTTAATATCTGTATTTATATTTATATTTTATTTTTTACTATTATATCTTGCGGTTTCAATTATGACAGATATTATAATTCCCGATAAACTTAAAGTATATTATAAGGAAGCGTATCTTATGTATGGTTATATACAACCTGATTCATTATCATATATAGAGAAAATTGATTATATACTTATGGGACCAATTAATATTATTAATGAATTTGTAATATCAATTACGAGTGATATTACATTAAAAAAAAGAATTTGTTTTAAATGTAAAAGGGAGTTAAATTATAAGGAATATTGTGGAATTAATATGTATGAAATGCCAATAGAACAATTGGAAAAGTTATGGTTATCCCCACATATTGAATTATTTTGTTGTAAACATATATAAGGTATATTTAAATGATAAAAATTAAAATTAAGAAATTTGGAGAAGATGTAAAACTACCAACAAGGCAAAAGGATGGAGATGCTGGATTTGATGCCTATATTAATGAATTTAAAACTACGAGTAAGAAAGGGCATGAAATAATTAAATGGGATCATAATTCGGCTTATTTGTCATCTCTTCAAAGAATTATATGTATGTTGGGTTTTGCTATGGAAATTCCTAAAGGTTATTATGCTCAGGTTGTTCCGAGAAGTGGGTTAGCTTTATGGGATGGTTTAACAATTATAAATACTCCAGGTACTATTGATTCTGGATATAGAAATGAATGGACAGCT
>SDBV01012056.1_pt1 | contig 11111 bp, 10 predicted proteins | sample 2277081 | NCBI WGS metagenome assembly SDBV01 (sample SAMN10402039, study PRJNA504765) | marine sediment metagenome | isolation source: marine sediment core GS10_PC15, 223 cmbsf | place: Arctic Ocean: Southern Knipovich Ridge | collected 2010
TGATTCTTCGCAGACTATGCTATGGGACCAGGACAAAGCAAGGCAGTCGTACGATAGGCTTGTTGTTGTCTCCCGGTACACGCTCGATCTCCGCTCCAAACTGCGTTATCTCCCCGATCCTCTTCGTGTGATAGCCTTCGGGCAGATAGATAACACACCTCAGTCCTGCCAACGACGCGGCAAAGGCGATACGGTCCTTCTGGGTTCCCGTAGGATTGCCCCCCTCGAACTTCAAGAACACCTGCCTCAGTCCGATCTCCCTCTCGATGTTCCGGGCACGGGAAAGACCGGTGTCCCCCACTTCGGACTCAGAGATGTCTTCAAAGGCTTCTAGCCGCTCCCCTAACGGAAGTGCTCTGTTGGAAGCGATCTTACGATGCTCTTCGATCCCTGGAAGGATGCTGGTGACCTCCGGCGTGGCGCTGTCCAGCAGTTCAAAGAGGCCTTCACCGTTTGCCGGTTTGATACTATAAGAGCTCGATGTCGGATCCGATGCCATGTCATCTCCTTCTACGTCAATTTCAAGCTAACTCCGATCCATCGTTTCTTTGTTTTGTCGTTTTGCCATGGCTTTGATCACATTCCTGATCGCACGCAAGCATTTTTTCCATATCCCGCCAAAAGCGCTTCGCTTTAAATCCCTGGCCGCCGAGCGGATCGGATACGTATCTCCATACTTACTCTTCAACTCATCCCAGTGCTTTACAAGCCAGATATACAGATCGGCCTCTGTCCTTTCCGGGAAGAATCTAAGCAGGCATTCCTCTATTATTATATCGACTATCGGCTTATAAACTCTTTCGTACCAGTGAAGGGCCGCATCTTTAAGAGAGCCCGTTTGTAGGCCGTTATTTGATACGTACCCGAGAGTCTTTATATGCGTTATGATATCATCGTATCGCCCTGTCTCTGTGAAAACTATCCTGTAATCCTTCTGGGTGGTGGTGAGACCGGTAGCAGCCTCGAACCTGTTTCTCTCAAACTGAATGACAGCTTTTTTGATCTCCTTGAGGCTCATGCCAGGGTCGATGCCTATCGATGAGCTAATGGAAGTGACCTGGGCTTCTATAACCTGGAAACCTTCGCTTTTCGCCACAGAAACGCGATGATTACCGTCGTGCACGAAGTATACGCCTCCGAGTTTGTAGAGCGCGACGGGCGGAAGAGGATATCCCCGACTAAGGGCCTCATCGACTCTGGTCCACCTGTCTCGAAGCGCCTTGTTCTTAGGCAAAAAGCTCTTCGTAAACTCTCTGTACCTCCCCTCGCTTCCCATTAAAATCCTCATAGGCCTGCGATCGGAAATAGCTTCCTGAAAATGTGTTTCTTTTCGAGCTATGTCGAGTCCATTTTGATTCCCTTTTCATGCTTCTCCCACGAAACACCTAATGGCGCCACATATTTGGGGTAACTGCTACCCAATTTCTGCTTCGCTTCTGGTGAAAATATAGTCTCTGCTACGACTGACTCTGCTCTTTCTGCTTCACGCGAAGCTTATTGATCACCTAGCGACCCCGGGAGTGGCTCAGTAATAGACCCTTCTCTTATCTCGTCCTCAATATACGGAAATCCGGAGCTCCCAGTGTCCCAACCAAAGTTGGGTTTTATAGTAAAGGGCAATCCCATCTTCACAAAACCCCAAAGAGACAGGTTGTGCCCCTGCCTTCTCAGCAGGCCTGTGGCTACATTATTAGCCGAAGCCCCGATAGGCGTGATGTTACCGCCAACGCGTGAGGATTGATTGCCAGCTGCTGCGAGAGAAAGGTGACTATGAATACCCCAACTGTAATCAGTTTATAAGAAGCCATACAGCAAAACGATCACGGGCTTGAGCGCATCTCGTCAAAGAAGGGCGTACGTTTTCTCTCCACGCAGACAGCTGCATAGAGGTACATCGCGGCCGACCAGGTCTGCCAGTCCTGTCCCTGAGGCGACCCGTCCTGGGCCCGGAACCACTCGTTGAATCCGAACCCCACCTGAGCCTCTCTCGCTTTGGCAACCAGCCCTGTCAGAGCGAGGAGCCTTTGCTCGGCCAGGCGGAACCGGCCGGCTGCCACCAGAGCTGCTATGTAGAATCCGCACACGAATGGCCAGACTCCGCCGTTGTGGTATTCGCCGGGATTGTTGTATTGCCGGTATCGGGGCCGCCAATCCGGATCATCGGGCCTCACGTAAGGGAAGAGATTGGGCGGTAGATCAACGGCAAGGTCACCGTTTCGCCGCATCTCTTCGCACTCTGCCTCCACCCATGAGACGATGTCTCTGCCACGGTGCGGGGAAACCAGCCCTGAGAGCACAGCCAGGCTGTTACCCGGAAGATCAAAACGCTCATTGTTGTACACCTTATAGGACCAGAGAGCATAGTAGGGCTTGTGCCGTAGGCGCAAGCCTTCGTGTACGTGACGCTGCTGCGCCCTGCCTGTGATTGTGAGCCGGCTCATCATCTCCCGTAGAGTTTTCACTCTTTTTTCGTCGTGAAACAATTTGAGGTAGCTGTAGACCACCGTATTCACGAAAAGGCCATAACCGAATACCCACTGCTCGTCCCGCCATTCGCTTGTGGGAAGCTGCGCAACGATCACCCGGTCGTCGGGGCTCTGGTACTCCATCCAGACCATCGCCTTGCTCACCGCTTCTTCCAGAAAATCAGCCTCCCCTGTAACCTTTCGGAACAGGGCGACTGCAAGTAAAAACAGCGGGGTGGTATCACTGGCCCCCCGGTCTTCGGCATCATGCACCAGAGAGGGGATATGACCGTGGCTGCTCTGTTTTCTGGCCAGAGTCTCCAATACCTTTCGCAAAGAGCCCAGCAACTCCGAGTTTCCAGAGACCAAGATACCGAGCGAAGAGATCAAGAGGTCACGGGTGTACGGCTCCGGATACCCCCAACCCGCGGTACGCGGAAGCCCATAGTAGGGGCCTTTGCGGTTGTGCAGGAGTACCTCGAGGGCACATTCCTTCGCTTCCTCGATTGGAGAGACGTGTTTCCTTTCCATTGTTTGAAATCCCTTCTTTACGAGATCCTCAATCGCTCGGTGATGATTCGAAGAAAACGCCTTGTCACCACACGATAGTCGTACTCCTCTACCACTCGCCTTCGACCAGCCTGCCCCATCTTTTCTCGCAAGGAAACATCCTTCATCAGCTTCAAAAGATACTCGGCGATATCCTGCACGCTGGGCCGGTAGTCCACGGTCCGGGGGGTCGGAAACACGACTCTCCGAGGAGTATACCCTGACTCTTCGTCTCCGACAACGGTTTCATTGAGCATAATCTTCTGAGCCACTCCTGCGAGAAAAGCCGTCTCTCCGTGAACCAATGTGTCCAGCATGGCCATAGCCTTGATCCCGATCACCGGTTTCCCGCAGGCGTTCGCCTCAACCTGGGGCATACCGAACCCTTCCAGGTGCGACGGGGCGGCGTAAATGTCACAGGCGGCAATCAGGTAGGGCATGAAATTGCGCGAGACCACGTTGGTCGTGTAGACCAATTTACTCTCAATACCGAGGTGAGTAGCCAACTGCAGATCGAGGAGGTTTTGCCTGAGTGTGCGCGGTTGGGGCCATACCTTGCAGATGTATTTCCAGTTCGGCGCCTCTCGATCGATTATGGAGAGAGCCTCCATCACTTCCCGGGCTCCTTTGGAGGCGGCGTCACCTCCCACGGTCAGAATCATGAGCTCCTCTGGTTTCACTCCCAGGGCCTCCCTCACGGCTGCTACTTTGGGATCGTCTGCCGGACGCGGTACGAAGGAATCGGTGTCACAGCCCACCGGAAGCACCTCAAACCTGTCTTCCTCGAGACCGTCCCGGACATACACGTCCTTAACCCAGTTGGAGGTGACAAGAATCAGAGGCAGAGCTTTCAAGGTCTCCTGAAATTCGGCCACAAAGCCGTCGGCCACCAGCCAAGGCAACGGCTGTATCCCGCTGCGCTGAGGGTGGAGAACAAGATCGGGAGTATTACCCCAATAGCCGACCCCCACTGCGATATCCGGCCTGAACCAGCGGTAGTACCACTCCTTCTCCTGGGCCGATTCCAGGTTGACGGCCTGGCAATCCACCCCGAGCTCACGCAAGCCCCTAAAGAGCAGATCCCCCTGTGTGGCCAATCCGCCCGCCGTGGGGGGATAGCTATCATCAACACTTTCATGGACCGTTCCTCCCGCTTTTTCTATCCACCGATCAAGTTCCTCCTTCTCACGAAAACACCAGAAGGCTTCGGTTTTAGGTGTTGTCCGCTCCTCGAATCCTCCCGGTGGAAATCCGTAGAGCTCCGTGATGATCCGGTGTTTCCGCCTCCAGATCTCCCGGGGCAGCTCCACTCTGCGGTGAGCTGCGGCGATAGCCCGAGGAGGGTGGGCTCTGCGGCTGTCCTCGTAGGCAAACAGCCACAGTTGCGGTGCCCGCAATCGGGCGTTCCGCCACATCGATACAACGGCTCTCCCCGTCTCCTCATGCCGACGATGGCGCGTGTACTCCCCATAGGGGCTGTGCGTGATGATGAGATCATAGCTGCGCCTGTCCTGCAGGAGCCCAAGGATGGTCCGCTCGAGCAACCCGCGTGTCAGCGGGCGCTGCTCGGGTCCATCGTCCAGATCCGTCATCGCGCCAACCGCATTCAGCTCTCGGAGGGCCCGGGCGAACTTGGGCGCCCTGTCGGGATCGCTTGCCCGGCACAGTGCAATGATCCTCCACTCCGTATCAGGATTCATGAGGATCGTCCCGCCTGCCCACAGCGTTTCGTCGTCCGGATGAGCTACTACGATCAGTCCGGTGCCGGTCGTCACGATTGACCCCTCTCCAAAACATCATACTCAAATACTCTCTAAAAAAAAAGAGAATACGTTCGGAACCATTTCATCTTGCTGACAAGTGTAAACAGAAGTCAGGTTTCGGGGTAGGTTTGTCGGGTGACATATCCGGGCGGACGGGATTGATCATGAGCAGGTCCCATGATATGAACGGCCTGTGTGTTCCGGATCTTGTCCAGTATCCTGTCATAGTCACGTTGAAGTTGATGCATTTTTCTCTCCAGCTTTTTCTGTTCCGAGGATTTCTCCCGCGGTCGGTAACCGATACCTTCGGAAGGAATCGAATCACGTCTCTGATACCGTCTCCGTTGGGTAAGAAAGAAGGATACTCTATTTCCAGAAGCACCGTAGATTTCCGCGTGTCCAGGGTGATATCCGACAACCCTGCTTCGAACATGTTTCCGGCCAGATTTTGGCTGCTGATCACATAGGAGTATGTCCCGTTGGCGCTCAAAGCTCCGCTTTCGTCTTTCCCGTCCCACTCGAAGTCTCCGGCCGCACCTTCCCATTCCAGATCTCTCACAATCCCCCCAGAGCTGTTTTGCAACGCTCCCGACCATTTCAGCTCCTTCGTGGAAATCCGCTGATATATGGTGAGAGTATCCAGTTTGCCGTCACCTTTAGGAAAGAAAATGGGCGAAGAGACGGAAAGCAGCAACGACGGTGGGAGGTTGTCCACGACGACAATCAGCGGGCGGCTCTTGCCCATGTTCCCCCTGTTGTCGAATACACTAAACTGATACCCCGTTACAGCAATGGGTGTTGTCGGTAGAACCGACATGGGAACTACCAATGAGTCTTGGACACCGGCGGCCACTCCAGGAGAGATATAGGTCTTTTCCGCAAGACTCAGATCAACCTCTATCTCCCCCTTGATCGTCGCACAGCCCGTTACAAGAAGAGTAGTTAGCGTCGAGGAGAAGATCAAAACCAACGCTGTTATCATTCTGACGTATAGGCTTCTCAAAAAAACCCCTTAGTGATTTGGATTCATGATAGATTTCAGCAAAAATATAGCGGATTTGGGTTGTTACGTGCCCGATCAAAAGTTAGGTATTCGGATAGGTTTTGAGCATGGTATTATTCCCCTTGTTCTATTCACATCGAATATAAACCCACCCACAAACCTTACTTTATGGAGGGTTACTTTTTCTAAAAAATGCCTTAACTTTGTCCGATAAGCCAAAGGAATCCACTCAATACGAGGAGCGATAGAAATGAAACAGACGCTTGAGATGTCGCAGGACATGCCCGGGTTGAAGAAACCGAGGAAGTATGATTCAAGCTAGAGCGATAAAGAGGCTCTCACGACCTATCTCAAGGAAATCAATAGGATCCCCATGTTGTCGCGAAGCGAAGAAGCGATGTATGCCAGAAGAGCCTCTGAAGGAGATGATGAGGCCAAAGAACGTCTGGTCAAAGCCAACTTGAGATTTGTTGTTAGCGTGGCCAAAAGATATCGAAATCTCGGTTTGCCATTATCGGATCTCATAAACGAAGGGAACATCGGTTTAATCAGGACAGTGGGGAAATTCGACGCCTCGCGGGGCTATCATTTCATATCTTATGCCGTTTGGTGGATAAAACAATCGATTTTGAAAGCCGCCTCCGAACAGTCCAGAATCATACGTCTCCCGCTCAACCGAGCTAATGACCTCGTACATATTGAGAAGCTCCGCAGGCAGATACCTATTACAGTAAAAGATGGCGTTCGAATAGGTGAAGTCGCCAAAAAACTGCGCATGGATACGGAGGAAGTTAAAAAACTTATCTCTATCTCTCAAGCTCCCATACCCCTAGAAGAGCCGGTTTTCGAGCAGGACGATTCCACATCTTTCGGCGATTTTAGATCTCCTCGATCGCCTCTTCACCCATGAGCTTTCTGCCAAGAGCTCGAATACCTGTTCCGGCATCGATGACGACAACTGTTCCGGCATCGAGCCGCACCTCCAGACAGGTAGTGTTGCCCCCGTAACGGAGTTTGTTCTTTCCCGGTATGGGCAACGATCCACGACATCCCCAAATCGTTATTTCCATAGTGGCCCTCCCTATGACTGCATCAATTCCAAAATCCTAAAGCACTCAGTGACCTAGAGCCACTTCTTATAGTATAATGGATCTGTCATACATTGTAAGAACCTTGATACTCCGTGTGAATCGTCCGATTGTTTGGGAGCCAGAGGTTATCCCGCTGCTCAGAAATCCTGATCCTCGAGTGACGATAACCTTACCGTATCTGTCGATTCTCTTAGTTTCGCATCTTGTAACTATCTTATCCGATGAACAGGAGGGATCAATGAAAAGAAGAATCCTGAAGAAAAAGATGACTCTGGGTACAGCGCCCGGTACTCTGGTCGAGCTGCAGACCGGCGAATTGCCTGCTGTTGGGATCACACGATTCATTTACAACGAAGACCATCTCGAAGAAAAGGAGCTAGTCTCGACCGAAGAGGCAGCCCCTCAGGCTGAGAGGAGTTCGAAAACGTGGATCAACGTCGACGGTGTACACAACGTAGAGATACTACACCGGATCGGTGAACTCTATAACATACACCCGCTGATACTGGAAGACATCCAGAACACCGGGCAGAGACCCAAGCTGGACCGACTAGATGATTTCCTGTTTGTCTGCCTGAAGATGCTCAGGTACGATAGTGAAAACCACGATGTGAACTCGGAGCAGGTGTCTATCCTCTGCGGAGCTAATTTCGTGATCACCTTCCAGGAACGGAGAGGGGATGTTTTCGATCCGGTAAGGCAGAGACTCAGTGAGAACAAGGGGCGGATCAGGCGGTCCGGCACCGATTATCTCGCCTACTCTCTGATCGACTCGATTGTCGACAACTACTTTGTCATTCTGGAGAACATCGAGGAGCAGATCGAACCGCTGGAGGATCGGATCATCTCCGCCGTCGCTCCCGATACACCCAAGAATCTCCAGGATCTCAAGAGGAAGATGCTGTTGATACGACGGGCGGTCGGGCCTCTGAGGGAAGTCATCACCGGATTGGACAAGGATGAGACCCGTCTTATCCACATGTCCACCAGACCCTATCTGAGAGACCTTTACGAGCACACAATCCAGGTCATCGACACTGTTGAAACCTTCCGCGATCTCGTTTCCGGCCTTCATGATATCTATCTCTCCACCGTGAGCAACAACATGAACTCGGTGATGAAAGTTTTGACGATTATTGCAACGATCTTCATTCCCTTGACCTTTATCGCCGGGATCTACGGGATGAATTTCCAACATATGCCCGAGCTCGCCTGGCGGTGGGGCTATCCCCTGGTTGTGGGTATCATGCTGATCGTTGCCATCGGCCTGCTGATCTATTTCAAGAGAAAAAAATGGCTCTGACGGGAGGTAAGCCTCCTGGCTGACTTTCACCAGGAAAAGCTTATCACAACGCTCCACGGCCTCTATGAGGTGTTCGACAAATCCTCGTACCTCGAATACCTGGAGAAAAGGCTCGAGAGGCATGCCGAGCATCAGCGGATCTGCCTGCTTCTACCGTCAAACAGCAGAGCGGGATTTGAAGGTCATCTGGCTCGACGGTCCCAGGGTAAAGAGTGTCTTCGATCGCATCGAGCAGCGTCAGATTCCAATTGGTCGTCCCGGTAAAGGCCAAGGGGTGTGGATGGCTCTGGGCTATATCCTCTCCAGACGAGACCTCGATGTTGTCGCCCTCCACGATTGTGATATCGTCACCTACGACCGATATCTGCTGGGACGTCTCATCGAACCGGTAGCGAATCCCAACAACGACTTCGAGTTCTGCAAGGGATACTACGCCCGAATGTCACCAACCGAGAAAAACATCAAGGGGCGGGTGACGAGGCTTTTCGTTCTGCCCTTCATCGATGCCATGACGGACTTAATGAACGAGCTCGGGCGGGCGGGAGCTGGCACGATTCTTCAGCTACCACAGATGCTTCAAGTACCCCCTGGCCGGAGAGTTCAGTATGACGACTCATCTGACCCGCGGGATCAATACCGCTTACGACTGGGGGATCGAGGTTACCACTCTATCTCAGGTCTACGCTCAGCTCAACGGCAGAAAGATCGCGCAGAGCGACCTGGCCTCCAATTACGAGCACAAACATCAGGATCTTTCCGTCGCAGACGAGAAGCAGGGACTGCACCGGTAGTGGATAAGATCCCATGGGTTCGCAAAGTACAGCTACGACGCCGAGGTGAATAGCCTCGACTTCGATCTCTACAGTGAAGAGTCCACCGCCCGTTTCTTCCGGGAGCTTCTGTGGACGGCATGGCAGCAGAGCAAAGGACCCCACGAGGCGCGGCTGATCCCTTCCTGGAACCGCATTCTCTACAGCATTCCGGAAATCTATACCTCACTTCATGAAGCTGTAGAAGCGGACAACCGTTGAGGCAACCACCGTTGACGACTAGGTTGCCGTTAGGGCTCTGTAGAGCTGGCTCCCTATGTTCTCCAGGGAGTAGACCTCCTCTACGACCTTCCGGTTCCTCTCGATGAGTCGTTTCCGCTTTCCCGGTTCCAGGAGCTTGAGGGTCGCTGTCATGACCGTCTCGTTGCTGTCCATGATCCTGTCCACATACCCTTTCTGCTCCAACCGTAAGATTTTCTTGAGCCTGGCTTGAAGGGATTTATCCGGAGTAGTAAGTTTCTGGCCGATGTCTTTGAAATCCTGCCTGTCTACGACAAGGGCGGTGTAGAGATGCCCCAGTTTCATGCCGGTGGCCTGAAAATCCAGCGTAATAAAGGGGATGCTCCTTCCGATCACAGCGCGATCCAGGAGCCAGGGTTCCAGGTAAGTAAAACCGAATCCCTCGAGTATACTGGTGGTGATAACCAGGTCGGCTATCCGATACAGGTCGCCTATCGAATACCGCCTCAGTTTCGTCGGATCCTTGGGATCGAACTCCCGCTGCAGAGAGACCAGCCCATCCAGTCCGATAGACACGGGAAGCCGGTTCTCCTTTGCGAAGTCTATGAGCTGCTCGGTGTACTGCGCATCGTCCCCGCTGGTCGGCCGAATGCTGACAAGCAGGTGATAATGGTCACCCGATTTGTATTCGGATCGTGAAGACACCCCTCCTGCCAGAAGATTGAAAAGATAAATCAGGAACATGGCCTCTTCGACGTTCTTGCGTCTCACACACCTTACAGGGTATAAAACGAACCGAACGTTCGGATCGAGATTCTCCTTTCTGATGATCTTATCCCGCAGCTCCAGGCCTCTGTCATCGGGTGGAACGATAGACGGATCGATGGAATTGGGGACATAGTAGATGTTCTCCTCCTCGATCCCGTGCTCTATGAGTCTCAAGCGGTCGTAGCGGTTGATGGAGATGTACCTTATGTTCGGGTAGGCCGGAAAGAGCACGCTGTGCCAGTGCGGAACGATGCCCAACCGCGGATGCTGGAACTTCTTGATGTTGGCGAAGTTGGCCGGACGCTGCTGCACGAAATCGTGAAAGCGAAAGATAAACCGCTTTGGTTCCCGGTGGGTGTAGCAGTACTGAGAGTACAGATAGAAGGCGTAGGTTACTACGGGGTCCATACCGATACCCAGGTTTTCGACCATGATCACGTCCATATCCGCAAGTCTTTCCACCAGGTTCTCAGCGAGGTTCGTTCCCTGCCAGATGTAGTCATGGACCTGCTGATCGCCGATCGATTCACCTGGTAATTTTCTCACCTCCGAAGCCGAATCGAACTCATCTATGTTCAGGTAATCCAATGACCCCGGGACCGGTTTGATGAAATCTCTGTAGTCCGGGGAGAGCTTTCCGAACAGGGTGATCCTCAGGGAAGGATCAATGGCCTGAAGGGCTTTGACGTTACGGGATATGACGGTATTCACGCCGTCTTTGGAGCCGATACCGTAATGCCCGATCCCCAGATGCAAAGTTTTGCTCATTTTACGCCTCCAATAGAACTCGCGCGTGATGGTCTTTCATGGGTGCTTTTTTTGCCTTTATCAGCTTTTTGTATAGACCGAGGTGTTTGTCCATAGTGATCGACCAGCCGATCCTTTTCTTGACGTACTCCTTTGCTCTCTTCGAGTACTTCTCCCGTAAGGAATCGTTGCTTATAAGCATAGCAATGGCCTGCTCGAGCTCCTCTCCATCATCAGGGGGAACGACCAACCCGGCCCCGCTCTCCTCTATCTCCGCCTTGAGCCCCTCCATGGCCGAAGCCACGACCGGAACCCCCAGTGAAAAGGAGTTGGCCAGGCTTCCGCTCTGCGAGGCATAGGAGTAGGGCATGACCATGACATCGAAGGAGGCCAGAATCCTTTCATACTCACT
>SDBV01012057.1_pt1 | contig 11111 bp, 12 predicted proteins | sample 2277081 | NCBI WGS metagenome assembly SDBV01 (sample SAMN10402039, study PRJNA504765) | marine sediment metagenome | isolation source: marine sediment core GS10_PC15, 223 cmbsf | place: Arctic Ocean: Southern Knipovich Ridge | collected 2010
GGGCACTTTCGATCCAGCGGTCGGGGCCTTGATCGATGCTTGGGACTTACGGGGTGAGGGGCGGGTGGCGACCGCGGCGGAGCTCGAGAAGGCCATGGCCGCCACCGGTTCGCGCGGGTTCGCGTTCGGCCGGGAGCAGGTAACGCGTCTGAGCGAGGGGGCCTGGCTGACGGCGGGAGCGTTTGGCAAAGGTGCGGCGCTGCGATCGGCGCGGCGGGCGCTGGCCGAGGCGGGAGTGGTCTCGGCACTGCTCGATTTTGGCGGACAATTAGTGGCGCTCGGCGATGGTCCCGGGGAGGAAGGATGGAATGTAGAGGTCGCCCATCCGGCGGTCAGGGATCGACCGGCGGCGCGATTGCGACTGAAGAACGCATCGGCGGCGACGAGTGGGTTCTCGGAGCGTTTCGTCGAGATCGACGGCGTTCGATACGGGCATATCGTGGATCCTCGGGAGGGTCGGCCGGTGCCGGCTTGGGGGAGCGTCACGGTCGTGGTCGAGGATCCGCTGTTGGCCGACCTGTTGTCCACGGCGCTGTTCGTGATGGGGCCGCAGGACGGGATGAGCTGGCTGCAAGAGCACTCCGAGGTGGCCGCGCTCTTCTTGCGGTTGGAGGAGGGTGAGGTCTTTGCGAGCTGGAACCAGGCGATGGTAGCGGCTGGGCTTCGCCTGCTGCCAGAGAAAACTAAAGAGAACTAGAGAGAGGAAGGGAAAGACGAATGTCAGCGTGGCTGCGCCGGAGGGTTCTTTGGCTGTTCCTACTCGCGACCGGGCTCGTAGCGACGCCGGCGTTGGCACAAGAAAGCGTGGAGGAGAGGCTCAAGGCTCTGGAGCAGCAGGTTGAGCTGCTGAGGGCGCAACTGGCGGGTCAGGATAGTGCACTGGTGGCGCGAATGATGGCGCAGATCGATGCCATCACTCGTGAGATCGAGGAACTGAAGCTGGGCCAGGAGCTGGTCGTGGAAGCCGGCGAGGGACGCTATGGTTTGGGGCCGGCGGCGTCGAAGGTCTATGGGGTGAAGCAAGGCGTATCGATCGGCGGATACGGAGAAGTGCTCTATGAGAACTTCTCCCAGAGGCGCGAAGACGACCAGCCATCCGGGAAGACGGACCAGCTCGATTTCTTGCGGGCAGTTTTCTATGTGGGCTACAAGTTCAACAGTCGCTTCGTGTTCAATTCGGAGATTGAGTTCGAGCACGCGGCGACGGGCAACGCGGGTAGTGTCGCGCTCGAATTCGCATATCTGGATTACTTGATCAACCGAAATCTCGCTTTGCGCGGCGGGCTGTTGCTCATACCGATGGGCTTTTTGAACGAACTGCACGAACCGCCGATCTTCCTCGGCACCGAGCGACCAGAGACGGAAAGGTTGATCATCCCCACCACCTGGAGGGAGCTCGGGTTTGGCGCGTTCGGGGAGCCGGGTCCTTTCGCCTACCGGTTCTACATCGTCACCGGGTTCGACGCCATCGGCGGTGGCACTTCGAAGGCCAGCGGCTTCAGCGCGAACGGTTTGCGCGGCGGTCGTCAGAAAGGATCGAAGGCTGTGGCTGAGAACTTCGCGGCGGTGGGCCGCTTCGATTACGTCGGCATCCTCGGCCTCACCGTCGGCGCCTCTCTCTACGCCGGCAAATCAGGGCAGGGAAACACGGTTGATCCCGATGACGCGAGCTCTCAGACGATCGATGCCACGACCGTCATCGCCGATGGTCATGCCAGTTACCGGGCCCACGGGATCTACCTCCGCGCCCTCTTCGCCTACGCTGACGTTGACGACGTCGAGCTCATCAATCAGCGCAAGGGCCTGACGGGCGCTGAATCTGTCGGCGAAGAGATGGTGGGCGGGTATCTGGAGGCCGGCTATGATGTGCTCTTTCGCGTAGACACCGAACTGGCTCTAGTGCCGTATGTCCGTTACGAGAGGCTCAACACGCAGAATACGGTGCCGACCGGCTTCTCCGCCAATCCGGCCACCGATCAGCAGATCATCACGCTCGGCGCGAGCTTCAAACCGATCGCGAACATCGCCATCAAGGCAGACTACCAGATCCGTACGAACGAGGCGAACACGGGAGTGGACCAGTTCAACATCAGTCTCGGTTATCTGTTCTGAACGCATGATCATGAGTCCTTCGAGCGCGGCGCCGAGTGGCGCGATGATCGCACTCCTCTGTTTGTGGCATGTTGCCATGGCTCCGCTTCCTCTGGTCGGCGCCGCGATGCAGGTTCGTCTCACTGTAGCCGAAGCGCTAGAGCTCGCTTTCCCGGACGCGCAGCGAATCGAGCGGAGAACGGCGTTCCTCAGCGAGGCCGATCTGGAAGAAGCTCGCCGACTGGCCGGCAGAGAGGTGGATGTTGAACATTCCTTGGTGACCTACTATGTAGGCGTCGGCGAGTCGGGACCAGTGGGCGTGGCATACTTCGACGCGCACCGGGTGCGCACGCTGCCGGAGGTCCTGATGTTCGTCGTCAGTCCCGATTCGCGGATCACGCGTATCGAGACGTTGAAGTTCCAGGAACCGCCCGAGTACATTGCGCCCGACGGCTGGCTCGAGCAATTCTACGGCGGGGCTCTCAGCGAGCTCTCGCTCAAGGGCGCCGTAGTGAACATGACGGGTGCCTCGCTGACATCGCGCGCCGTGACGCGCGCTGCGCGTCGAGTGCTGGCGCTTCACCGGGTGATCAGGCCATTGGATAAGGACGAGGAAGCGGAGTCACGATGAGCTGTTTCGAGAAATGGAGCGTTTGGATCACATCATTCGCCGTATTCGCGACCGGGGTCGTGTATGGCTGGATGAAGTATTTCATGACGCCGCTGGAGCCGTGGGCGGTGCTCAATCACCCTCTACAACCCTGGTTGTTGAAGGCCCACATCGTCACGGCTCCGCTGTTGGTCTTCTGCGTGGGTTTGATCACCATGCGCCACATCTGGCAGCACTACAAATGCCGCATACCTTTGGGCAGGCGCTCGGGGATCGTGACGGCGTTGATGATGGCGCCCATGGTCATCAGCGGATACCTGATTCAGGCTATCACCCATGAGACGTGGCTTCAGGCCATGGCCGTTTCGCATATCGGCTTCGGCCTCATTTACGGGTTGGGCCTGGCCCTCCATCAGCTGTTCGTGTGGAAGCGCCCCGGTAACCGAACCAGCCAGCTGCCTCAGCTGAAGGAGACACCTGAGCAAGTCCGTGTTCCGGAGCGAGCCGGCGTCGGAGGAGCATGACAGAAGAGCTGAAGAAGAAGATTCGAGATCTGGTAATGGACACGTTCCGGGGATGGGGCGGTCAATGGAACGTTACACCAGTTCCACCCGGTCACGGAAGCGTGCCCGAGGACCAGTGGGAGATCATGGTTCGATCCAACCCCATCGTGCGGGGGAGGGTGAGCGTCGAGCTCGTGAACCTGTACAGAGAAGGCTCCAGCGCCCCCGAGGCTCGGGAAAAGTGGGAAGAGGCTCTGCGGCCGATCTTTGAGGAGGCGAAGGCACAGGCCCCATAAGCCGCTCATCTCTTCAGCATCGTCTTCACTTTTTGCAGTCGCGGCACCGGCGCTGCTTTCAGCCACGCCGCGGGCCCCACAGCTTATCCCGTTGGGCGATCGATCCTTAGCCACCGGTGGACCCGCCGGGGTGGGGGCGGCTCGGGTCTTGCAAATCAAACCCACACACGCGACGCCCTACCCCCGCAGGAATCGGCGGAGTCAGCATGATAACCACGCATGGCAACGCCCGCCTCGACCTCGTGGCGGATGGCTTCACTCCAGCGGCTCAGAAATCAGTTTTCAACGTTACGGTTCTAACGACGGACCCGGGCCTGCGAGCTACGATCGCTACCCTTCTCAACGATGGCCGCTACAGACTGTCCGAGCGCGGCAACGCGCTGGCGCTCTGCGGCTTGCTGTCTTATCAACGGACCGATGCCGTTCTCATCGATCTCAGACTTCCGGTCACTCCGTCCGCCGATATTTCCGCGCTGCTCAACAATACGCGGCGTGATCCCACGATCCCGGTGATCGGGATCTGCCGACGCGATGTAACGCGTGCCGCTCGCATCAGGGCGATCGAGACGGGCGTTTGGGACGTGATCGAGGTCCCCGTTTCGGCGGATGAGCTGATCCCAAAGCTAGACAACTGGGTGTCGCTCAAGCGATCGTTCGACGATGTTCGTTCGGGTATCCTCGTCGACGCCGAGACCGGCCACTACTCTACTTCGGGAACGAAGCGCAGGCTTCGCGAGATGGCCGCTTTGGCTCGGCGGTCGGGTCACTCTCTGTCCTGCGTACTCTTCGGAATCGATTCGATTCTAGATGGCGTGCTGATCTCTTCGGCCCATCTCGAGAAGACCGGCCGCGAGTTTGCCCAGGCTCTCCACGAGCGGAGCCGCGACTCTGATGTCGTTGGTCGCGTAGAGCTATTGAAGTTCGTCGTGCTGGCGCCCCTCACGCCCCGCGCCGGCGCAGTCAAGCTAGCTGAGCGCTTCACATCCTGGTCGGTCACGAAACGCGTTCAGGGAGCCTTCCCGATAACGTTCAGCGCCGGAATCTCTGGTTTCGACGGCAAGGATCGCACGGGTGCACTTAAGCCGGAGGGACTGCTGATATCGGCGAGCCGGGCCCTGCGGGCTGCCCGCGTATCCGGCGCCGCTCAGGTTGCCGTAGCGTGGGGTGGTGGTGGCGCCTAGCCAACACCGTTCCTTCACTCTAGTTTTGGCGAGCGGGCGATAGTATGCCCGCTCCACTTATGTGAGGGCGGTGACGGGGGTTCCCAGATGCGGTTAATCACGTTGGTGTTCCTTCTCATCTCCGCACCGGCTGCGTGGGCTCAACAGCGCGAGCTACCCTTCGACGTCAGCCGGCAGGCGCTGGTATCGCTCGACACACTTCTTATGAGTTGGACGGCCGTCAACAGCCATCCCGGAGGTGTCGAAGGTGACATCTTCTATCAGCCCGAGTCAGTCACGGCGGGCGAATGTCGCGCCCTGGCACTCATCGGCTTGGTTCGCCTCAGAAACCTCTACGCCCAGCGAAGCTCGACGCTTCCAGTCTCCATGCGCCTGAGCGTTCTCTGCGCGGGGAGATACCGAGGCTCACTGGAATACGATGGAGTGAATACTCGACTGGAGATCAGAGAATCTGATTCCGGCGCGATCATTTACAGCGGACGAGAACCTGGGCTGCCGCTCAGCGAAGGGAATTAGCGCTACCAGAAGGACGCTATCGCCGCCCGCCTGGCTTCTTTGCACCGACCCCTCCCCCGCTCGCTATTCCGCTGCGAAATCGGGCAGCCGGATACGTTCGCTCAGCCTTCCTCTATCCAGAACGATGAAGTGATGGTTGCGGCTGATAATCAGGTTCTGCCGCTTGAACTCCGCCAAAACCGTCGTCACCGTCTCACGCGTCGAGCCGATGATGTCGGCCATCTCCTGATGTGTGAACCAGTATGGAACCTCGAGTTCTCCATTTTTTGAACGACCGTAACGATCCGATAACCAGAGAATCGTCCCGGCCAGGCGTGTGGGGACGTCGAGGAAAGCGAGCATCTTGATCTGCTCTCGATCGTGGAGGGCCGAGGCCGCCAGGTAGCGAACGAAATGCTGGTTGAACGAGGGTTCCCGCTCCGCCAGCTCTTTCAGCTGAGCGCCGTTGACTGAGAGCACCTCGCTCGCTTCCGCCGCGGTGGCTGCGAATACCCGCTGTGGCAGATCTGCCAGAACCTCGTGGCCGAACATCTCTCCTTCGGCAGCGAAGCCGACCACGATCTCCTGCCCATCACGATCGCGGTCGCGCAAGCGGATCCTGCCGCGGAACACCAGATGTAGTTCCCCCGCCGGCTGACCGATGTCGTACAGCGGCTCGTTCTTTCGGTACATCCGCACGTTGCCTATGGCGCGGAGATCATCGAGCTCCGCCAACGTCAGGCTCTTCAGTACGCCCCTTGGCCTCCGACCGAAGTGCATACGGAACCTCCATTTTGTAAGCTTCACCCGGATCAACGGCGGCGCAGTCGTCGGCGGTCGTGTCCATGTTAGGGGCACGAGGCCGGAATCCTTGCGCCACGGATCGCCCCGCCTGCGGTGGGGCCCGCGAGCCGGGGCACCGCTCGAGGCGGCGCTAAAACGAACGAAGCTGTTACGAAACCACAAAAAATGCCCTGGTGACTTCCCCCACAATACATCGTCAGGAACGTCTGGGCAAATACATCTGAATCGAAGGAGCGCCGGCATGCTTTGGCAAGGAATCGTAGAAGACATGGAAGAGATTGCCGCCGATAGAACCCACGGCGCTCGCGAGCTGGCCATCCGTTGCGCTCGCGCGATGCTCCGGCGCCTCGCCGCTTCCGAAGTCTCGGCCCTGGAGACGGCCGGCGGCGACGAACGGCGGCGGGCGGCGCGAATCCTGGTGGGATTGCAGCCCGAGATGGCGCCATTCTACCACCTCGCCGCCGTCTTCCACGCCGCGAGTACCCGGGATGAGCTGGTGTCCAGTCTCTCCCAACTGCTGGCTCGAATCGAGGGGGGTGCCGCCTCGGAGCGAGGCGCCGCTCTGATCGCCGAAGGGGCCCGGGTTACGACTTTCAGCCGCAGTGGATCAGTGCTAGCGGCGCTGCGCCTGGCGCACGGGGGGGGCAAACGTTTCAGCGTCATCGTGGCCGAGGCTCGTCCCGGTTTCGAGGGGCGGACGGTAGCTGTGGAGCTAGCGGAGCTGGGCGTCGCCGTGGAGCTTGTCACCGACGCCGCTTTGAGTGCAGTCCTCGGCAGCACCGACCTGGTTCTCATGGGTGCCGACGCCATCGGCCGCGACTTCTTTCTGAACAAAGTCGGCACCCGCGCTGTTTGCGTTTACTCACGCGAGCTCGGAAAGCCCGTGTACGTGATAGCAGATGAATCGAAGCTGCTCCCGGAGGAGCTCTGGAGGACGGTCGGCGACCGCGATCCCCAGGAGGTATGGGCTGATGCGCCCGCGGGTATCAGCATTCGCAACCCTTATTTTGAGCGCATCCCCTCGAACCTTGTGAGCGAATTCATCCTGGGCCCCGGGGCTAGCAGCGGTGCGGTGGTAGCTGAGCGAGTAGACTCGCTGGCTGCGGCGTTGGCTGAGCTGGACCTTTGAGCAGGCGACCGAACCTTTCTTGCGCCGCTGACGTTGCAGATATGTCCGGAAGCAGCGACGGTGCATTGGCCCTACTACCGGAAGCGAATGGCCGAAGAGATGAAGGAGCGGGAGCGGGAAGGGTTCGAGCGCGAAGCGCTGGCCCACCTGGACACGCTCTACAACGTTGCACTGCGGCTTGCTGGCAACGCTGCTGATGCAGAAGACCTGGTCCAGGATACGGTTCTCAAGGCATATCGCGCCTGGGACAAGTATGAGCGAGGCACGAACTGTCGTGCTTGGCTCGTGACCATTCTTCGTAATACCTTCATCAATCAGTTTCGGAAGCAAAGCAAGAAGCCGGTGGCGATTAACTATGAGTCGGTCGAAGATGTCTCGATCTTCGAGGCCGTACAGGAGCAGGATCCGGCAGGTTCGTTCTTTCGTTTCATCGTGGACGAGGAGGTCACCCGGGCGATACAGGAGCTTCCTGACAACTTCAGAATCCCCGTCGTCTTGAGTGACGTCGAGGGTCTGAGTTACGGCGAGATCGCAGAGGTCCTCGGCGTTCCGGTTGGAACCGTCAAGTCCCGCTTGTTCCGCGGTCGGCGTCGTCTGCAGCGCCGACTATACGACTATGCGTTGGAGATGGGGTACATAAAATGACGCCGTTCTGGGAACAGCTGTTGAAGAAAATGATGAAACCGGGGGGCATCGACTGCAGCAGCGTCTTGGAAACGCTCTACGAATACATCGATGAAGAGCTCGAGGACAAAGAACTCGTTGAAGCGATTCGTAAGCACCTCGAAGTCTGCAAGTCTTGCTTCCCCCAATACGAGTTCGAGAAAGCTTTCTTGCGCTTCCTCGGTGACCGCGACCGCGGCAACGTGGAGGTGCCCGCCGAGCTTCGCCGTAAGGTCTTTCAGCGGATACTCGAGGAGGAGAGTCAAAGCTGAACGGCCTTGGCCCCGGCTTGCCCAACCATAACCTCAAGAAGTAAGCTGGGGTGTGGAGATTGACGCACTCAAGCGGCTCCGCGTCACTACGCGCCAGCCCACGTGTGACCTGCTGCGGCAGGCAGCGCCTGGCCTCGCGAGGCTGACGAAACGATGAAACGCTACCCGGCATTTGATCCACCCGAATACGTCCGTTGGTCGCCTGACCCCGAGCTGGTCCGGGAATTCGGAAACGTGGCTTTCCGCGACCCGGCCCGACGCGCCTGCGTCGAATCGCTCTCCGGGGAGCAGTTGCTCGCCCTCTACGCCGGAATGCTGCGTTTTCGCTTGCACGATATCGCTCTCAAGCGTTGGGTGCGTCAGGGGGTGATCTCGAAGGCATGGCTGGGGACCGGCGAGGAAGCGACGACGATCGGGGCGGTGCATGCGCTCCAACGACGTGGCGAGGAGGGTGATGTCGTCGGCCCCATGATCCGAAACGCAGGGGCCTGCCACGAGATGGGCTTGCCGCTCGCCGACATGTTACGGGGATATCTGGCCACGGAAGATTCGCCCGCTCGTGGTAGAGACCTGCACATCGGCGGACGCCAATATGGCATCGTCGCTCCCGTGAGCGTTATAGGCGGACTGGCTCCGGTGATCGGCGGCTACGCGCTGGCGTTCAAGAAGCGAAACGAGCCTCGCGTTGCGCTCACCTGGGTGGGCGATGGCGCGACGAAATCGGGAGAAGTGCACGAAGCGCTAAACTTCGCTGCCGTTCAGCGGCTACCCGTGATCTTCATCATTCAGAATAACCGCGTCGCTCTCGGCACCTACTTCCAACAGCATCACGCCGCTAGCGACTTCAAGGGTTGGGCGAAGATGTATGGTGCCACCGGCGCCGAGTTTGACGGCAACAACGTCCTCGATGCTTACGCCGCGACTAGCTGGGCCGCAAATCTCTGTCGCACGGGCGATGGGCCGGTCTTTCTCACCGCCCACACTTTCCGGATGGGTGGTCATGCGACCCACGATGAGCGCGAGGCGCGCGAGATGTTCAGCGCTGAGACATTCGAGCGTTGGGGAAGGCGTGATCCGATCGGTTGCTTTGAGGAGTGGCTGGTGCAGGGACCGCTCGACTTGCGGCGCGGGGTGGGGGCACGCGTGGCTAGTGGCGAAGCGGCAGAATCGAACCGCCAGCTGCTCGCAGGGGTCGAGGCTGGCGTCGCTGACGAGATCGAAGCAGCCGCCGAGGAAGCGCTGGCCAGTCGTGCTGAAACCATGCCCAGACCGGAGGATACGGAGCTGGATGTCTATGGTGAGTGGCCGGAGAACATCTCGCGCGAGCGCGCCCCATGGTACTGAGCAGGGTAGTGTGCAACAATTCTCGAGTGACGCAACATAACCGGAGGTTTCTGATGCGCCGACTGCTGCCAGCATTCATCCTGACTCTGATCGTAGCGACGAGCGTCACCGCCCAGGAAACGATCGTCATTCGTGCGGGTTCACTGATCGATGGGACCGGCGCTTCGCCGATCGATGATGCGGTCATCATTATCAAGGGTGACCGGATCGAAGCGGTTGGTACGGGCCTCGCGATCCCCGCCGGTGCCCGGGTCATCGACCTGTCGGAGCACAGCGTGATGCCCGGATTGATCGATGCCCACGTTCACTTGATAGGGCGCTATATCGGCGAAGGAAATAACTGGGAGGACGCGAGCGTTCGCGACCTGCCACAGGAAGGGGCGATACGCGGAGTGCGAAACGCGCGCCTCACTCTCGAGGCGGGTTTCACGACGGTCCGTAATGTCGGGGCGGCTCACTTCAGCGATGTCGCTTTGCGCAATATGATCGCTCAGGGCGTCGTGCCTGGCCCGCGCATGTTGGTCGCCGGGCACTCTCTCGGTATCACCGGTGGCCATTGCGACTCCAACGGGTACGTGCCGGGGCTCTTCGAGCCCGACATCAAGCGCGGGATCGCCAACGGTCCCGATGAAGTTCGCTCCGCGGTCCGCTATCAGGTCAAGTACGGCGCTGATGTTATCAAGACCTGCGCGACGGGCGGTGTGCTTTCAGAGGGCGATGCCGTTGGCGTGCAGCAGTACGGCGAGGATGAGCTCGTGGCGATGGTCGCGGAAACCCGAATGCTGGAACGCAAGGTGGCGGCTCACGCTCACGGCACCGAGGGGATCAAGGTCGCTGTGCGCGCCGGAGTGGCCTCGATCGAGCATGGCTCGATCCTCGATCAGGAAGCGATCGACCTGATGAAGGAACACGGTACCTTTCTGGTGCCGACCCTGATGGCCGGCTACGCTGTTGAGGAGCAAGCGCGCGATGGAACGCTGGAGGGATTGCGCGCCGAGAAAGCTCTCTATATCGCTCCACTCATGCGCCGGTCTTTCGGGATGGCCGTCGAAGCGGGAGTTCGTATCGCATTCGGCACCGATGCTGGCGTTTTTCCTCACGGCACGAACGGCCGTGAGTTCGCGCTGATGGTCGAGAACGGCATGGAGCCCATGGCAGCGATCGTCTCGGCAACCAGTTCCGGTGCTGAGCTGCTCGGCCTCTCTGCGACGACCGGCACGATCGAGGCCGGAAAGCTTGCCGACATCATCGCGGTCCGCGGCGATCCGCTAGCCGATATCAGTGTGATGGAGCGCGTTGTGTTCGTTATGAAGGGCGGAGAGGTGTTCAAGATGCCATCTCGCACGCTGCAAACCAGTCTGCCTTAGGGACGCAGGTCATGGAATCACACTCGGAAAAGTTTCTCAAGCGCTTACTGTCGGCGCCGGGTCCGTCTGGCCACGAGCGCGAGCCTGCGCGGATCTGGCGCGAGGAGGCGAAGGCTTTCGCAGATCGGGTTTGGACCGATGTCTCCGGGAATGCCTACGCGCTCATCAATGAGCAGGGCGCCCCTCGGGTGATGCTCGCCGGCCATATCGACGAAATCGGTCTGATGATCAACCACATCGACGAGGAAGGCTTTCTCTACTTCGCCGGTATCGGCGGCTGGGACGCCGAGGTTGTCGTCGGACAGCGCGTCCATATCCTCGCCAAAGACGGCCCCGTGATTGGAGTGATCGGCAAG
>SDBV01012058.1_pt1 | contig 11110 bp, 11 predicted proteins | sample 2277081 | NCBI WGS metagenome assembly SDBV01 (sample SAMN10402039, study PRJNA504765) | marine sediment metagenome | isolation source: marine sediment core GS10_PC15, 223 cmbsf | place: Arctic Ocean: Southern Knipovich Ridge | collected 2010
GCTTTAGATTTGCAGCAAAATTTAACTTTTTTGGTCTTGGGAGTGGGAGCAGCATTAGCCATTCCTGGAGCACTAGTAACAACTACTCAAGCAGTAAAGAGAAGAAAAACCAAAGGGATTACTTCAAAAAAGAAAGGAAAATTGCTAAAATCTAAAGTTAGTGAGACATCTACGGCTCAAGCTGAAAATAGTTCAAATCTAGATGAGGTTCTAAAATCTAAAAACAGACGTAAAAAAAGATAATATATAAAATTTTTTTATCTCTTTCTTTTTTTTAATTAATATTAAATTAAAACTAGTATATTCCAATTTTAATTTCAAACTTTAATAATAAAAATATGTAATTAGAAGTTAATAATACCTTTTTTTAAATCTCTTGAATATAATATTTTTGTTATCATATTAGAATTAAAAAAATTCTTTGCAACTATTATGAATTTGTTACCAAAAGTCTTTAAAACAGAAGGAGATATGGTTGAATTTGATCTTTCAAAAATATTCCTTAGTTTAATGAAAGAAACGGGTATGAACGAAAAAGATGCTAATTACATAACAGAGTTGGCAGCTAGGAGGATTATAAGCTCTGGAATAGAATTTCTTTCAGGGCCTCATATTCGGGAGATAGTCTGCTCAGTTTTATCTGAGCAACATTTTGAGCAAGAAAGGAAATTTTATACAAGAATAGGCATGCCTTTAATGGATTATGAAGAAATTCTTGAAAAGGGACCTAAAGATAAACTGGAGTCAGGAAAGTTGATTAATCCAGAGAAAATACATCATTGGGCAGCAAATCAATTAGCTGAAGAATACACATTATTAAGAGTTCTTGATAATGAGGAATCTAAAGCACATTTATATGGTGATATTCACATTCATAAACTTAAATACTTTGATTTGAGACCTTTAAGTCAAATCTGGGATCCACGGATAATTCTTAAAAATGGATTACCCCCTACCGGAAATTTGGGATCTTATTGTAAGTCAGGACCAGCTCGTAATATCAATACTGCAGTTAATCATCTTACAAAATGGCTAGGAATGACTCAGGCAGAATTTTGTGGAATTCAAGGTTATGATTATGTACCTACCTACTTAGCACCCTATGCTAAAGGTTTAAATGATGATGAGATAAAGATAGCTATGCGGAACTTAATTTTTGAAATTAATCAATTATCATCAGTAATTGGTCGAGATATACCGGTAACGTCAATCTCGTGCAGTCCTACCATCATAAATAAACTTTTTGAAACCCCAGCCGTTTGTCCAAAAGGAGTAATAACAGGCACTTATGGAGAATATAACAAAGAATGCTTAAGGATATTTAATATTATTAATGAAATCTTTAACGAGGGTGACTTTTTTGGGAATGCCTTTAATTTCCCGAAACACTTAATTTATATAAATGAAAATTGGTTAAAAAGGTTTGAAATTGATTATTTTAAAGTATGGGACGAAGTATTTAAAATGAAAACACCTTATATTATTAATTTGTGCTCTAAAAGACTTAAGGGTGAGTATGGGAATGTACGCTATGGAGATAATTATTATAATTATGGAACTCTACAGAACATAAGTTTAAACCTTCCTAGATATGCGTATTTAAGCGAAAATGAGGAAGTTTTTATTGAGATTTTAAGAGAAAGAATAAATCTGTGTTCAAGAATATTAATTAAAAAATATAAGATAATTGAAAAAAGATTAAACTCAAATCTTTTACCATTATGTTGTGGTACTGTGGAAGATCAACCATTATTTAAACTTGAAGCACAAAGTTTAGGGATTTCCATTGTAGGTTTAAACGAGGCGGTAAGATTTTTAACGAATTATGAACTGCATGAAAATAATGATTCATTTTACTTTGGCAAGAGTGTTATAGAAAAAATAAATAAAATTTGTGATGAAATCTCTGAAAATTATAATAGAAATATCATTCTTTTTGAAAGTTATTCAGCAAAGACTAGAAAAAGATTTACTATATTAGATAAAAAACATTTTCAAGAAAGTGTAAAACACCAAATAAATAAGAATGATGTTTATTATTCAAATTCTTTTCATTTTAGAGAAAATATACAATTGGATATATTTGATAAAATTACTAAGTTAAGCGAATATCATTCTTTATTAGATGGGGCGATTGAGCATATTTCATTAGATGAAATCAAAAATGATAAGGAAATATTAAAAAAACTAATTGAAAAAACATGTAGTGATTCAGAAATAAATTGTTTGGCTTTTGACTCTTAGTTTTAGATTCATTTAGAATTTTGCATTAATTAAAAAATAAATCTTTATATTACGATTAATATTTTGTATATAATACAGATTTTTTATAATATAGATCAGATTCAGTATTTATAAAAATTAATGACGGCAAACAAATGGAACAAACCACCAACATTATAAAATCAATAGTGTTAAGTATTTTTGATGAAGTAGGACCCACACCAGTCATATATTGGCCTGTAGATTTAGAAGAATCATCTCGCCTTTTAATTGCGATGAAAACAATTAGTTTGCTAATGGGTGATGCTATATATCAAGATGGGACTGGTACCGAGGGTATTAACTATTTTGGGATATTACCTTTTCCTGATTTAGGATGGAAGGGATTAACTTACTTTTTTTTAATTGCTGATGAGAACGCTCGGGGAAATGCTAAAGCAACAACTATTACGATATTAATAGATGACGATAAAAAAACATTTATCTATGATAATATGAAATATTTAAGGGTTATTATTGATAAAACAGCTACGAAAATACAAAATGCAGAAGGCCTTGAAGAATATAAAAAAATAATGGATTTTTTAAGGAATGAATTATTTGATTTTTGCAAAGAATTAAAAGATCCATTTTCTTCTAAAAGAAAAATTAAAATTATATTTTCTGGCTTAGATAGGGCAGGAAAAACTAGCTTTCTGTTAGCAGCTAAAAAAAGGTATTCCGAAATCATTAAAACAATGCCTACAAGAGGAGTTAATAGGACCGAAGAAAAGATTTTTGACGAACAGAGTTCTCAAATATCTGTATGGGATTTAGGAGGGCAAAAAAAATATCTTGAAAAATTTCTTGAACAAAGTAAATCTTATCTGTATAATGTTGATTTGTTGTTCTATTTTATAGATATACAGGATGTAGATAGGATATATGAATCAATTGAGCTTTTTAAAAAAATTATTAATTCTTTAAAAAATATGGAAGAATATCCGCCAATCGTTGTATGTATGAATAAATTTGATCCTGATATAAAGTATTCAGAAGATATAATAAAAAATTCAAAGTTTATAAATAATCAAATTAGAAAATATTCTGATAAATTTTTTGTTAAAATTTTTCAAACATCTATTTTTGATTATTGGAGCCTTATTTCTGCTTATTCTTATGGTCTCTCACAATTAAGTCCAAACAGAGAATTATTTGAGAAACAATTAAAAGATTTTGCCAACAAAACAGACTCAGAAGCGTTGTTACTATTAAATGAAAATGGAATAATTCTTTCAAATTATTCCAAGGACGAGATATCAAAAAGAATTTTTGAAATTTCTGCTCCTCACTTTCAAACCCTTTATAAGACATTTAAAGAGTTTAAAATATTACAAAAAGATTTCATTGTTTCTTCAGGCATAAGTGAAGACACTAAGAACATAATTTTTAAAAAAATTAAAGTTGATAAATATAATTTATACCTTTTGCTTTTCTTGGAAGACTATCTCGGAATAGAAAAAATAGAATTATTCTTACCAAATTTTACAAAAAACCTAAAGGATTTGATAAGCACCTACATTTAAAATTTAAATTTTGAGATAATTCTAAACTTTAATATTTTCAGTAAAAATTATTAAGAAATCAATCTGAAATTAAGATTTAAAATTACTAATTTATATTTTTATAATATTAAGAGATTTTAAAATAAAAAAAATTAGTAAATTTGATATATAAAGTTTATTTAATTGATGAAGACGGAATTTCTCTTTTGGAAACAACATTTAGAGAATTAGATAATATGCCAGACGATACTATACCATATTATTTTAAAATAATTAATAAAATGATAGATAATATTCAAGAAGCTATGGCTAAAGGAAAAATAGTAAATGATATATCAAGGGTTATGGAATCTGAAGAAAGTACTATAGCAATATATTATCATCAACTCGCTAAAGTTTTGTTTTGTTCTATTTCTGATGCTGATGATGATATTCAAAAAATTAAGGAAGTAATAAAAAAAATTGGACAAAGATTTTGGAAGAAACATCAGTCTGACCTTGAAAATTTTAGAACAATGGCTGAGAAAAATAGATTTCAGACATTTATTGCTGACGTAGAAAATCTAACACTCGGTGGAAGAATTGCTGAGGTATTTCCAAAATTGCTAATTGGTAAATCAGTTTTAGAAAAGATTTTAACAATGGGAATGATAGATGAGCTTGATCTCCAAGTTGCTCTAAAATGTAACGGTAAAAGATCTCCTCTTAGAATAGCTCGTTCATACGAAAAAAGTCGAAATGAAATAACAAACGTTTTAAAAAAGTTAGAACAATTGGATATAATAAAATATTGAATTTTAATTCGCTATTAATAGCGAATTCTTTCTATTAATAGAAAGAATAAAAAGATTAAATTTTAGTGTTTTATTTACTCGATTAACAACTTCACTAATTATAGTTTTTGATTCATTTTGATATAGATTTAATAATTTAAATTTAATCGAAAAAAATAAAAACTTTAGACATTTTGTTTAATTACATTACTTACACCAAAAAAAGCGTTTTATATGGAAAAAACTGAAAATGAGAAAAAGACCTATTTTGCCATGGTCAAATCTCCGGCAAAAAATGCTCATCTTAGAAAAGGAAATGGATTTTCTTTAGCTGAGATAAAAGCCGCAGGAAAATCTATTGCTCTTTTAAGAGAGCATAAGATAAAAGTAGATTATTTTAGAAAAAGTGCACATGAAGAAAATATAGAATTATTAAAACCGTTAAAAATCTCTGAAAAAAAAGGTAAAAAGCGTAAACCGTATGAACCCAAAGAAAAAAAAATTAAGAAAAAACCGAAGGCAAAAAAGAAAGTAACTCCTATTATGAAGAAAGAGATTACACCTGAAAAATCTGTGAAAGAAGAAAAACCAAAGGAAAAGGAGATTCCTGCTAAAAAACCTAAAAAAGAACCTAAAATTGATGAAAAGCCTGCAGTGAAAAAAATTTCAAAAGAAAAAGTTAGAACCAAGGAAATTCCTTTAACAAACTTATCTGGATTAGGAGCAGCTACAGCAAAAAAGTTTACGAAGGTTGGTGTTGAGAATGTTGAACAATTATGTAAAGAAGACCCTGCAGAATTAGGGCAATTAATCTCTGGTTGCACTGAAGCAAGAATAAGTAAATGGATCGAGGAAGGAAAAGAATTATTAAATAATTAAAATTTCTACTTTTCTCATTGTACACAGCTTTTAGACAAATTTATATTTATTATTTTTATTACTCAAACATTTATCAAGTCTTTTTTTTAAAACTTAATCTTAATGGTATTCTTTCTTATTTTTGCGATAATAAGTAAAAGATTTATAACATAATTTTATTAATTTTTAGAATACATAAAAAAATAATAAAATAAAAGGGAACATTGATGCAAAAGAGTTATTATATTTATGAAAAACCGGGATGTAATATTGTAATCAATAAAATGCCTATTTGGTTTAAAGAAATCGAAAGTGAATTTATTGGTGATAATAATAAAGGATCTTTAAACTTCGAAACCTATGATAGTTACGATGAGAATTGGGGTCCTATTGCTAAAATTTCCTTAAGTTGGGATAAAAAAGAGAGATTTAAGTTTTTCCACGCAAAAGAAGTTCAAGAATCTATTGAAATGTTTAATGCTATTAACGTTGTGGTTGTAAAAAAGGAACGTGGTTGGTTAAATAGCCATGAAATTACTACTTTTTATGGGAAAAGGACTAAAATGATTAGAAAAAAATATTATTCAGAAAATTTTATTCATGGTATTCTTTATTGTGATATGACAGAAAGACAATTTAATATTACTTCAAAAATTATAAGAAACCACTACGAAGGTTACAAACCTTATATTTTAGAAGCTTTTAATTCATTTAATTGTCATTAAAGTGAATTCTTTTTTTATTTTTGAAAATTCCTTAAAATTATAAAGTTGGATTTCTATATTTTTTCTAAATCAAATATTTATTTATTTAATCATTAAAGGGAATTTCATTGACATTAAGTGAAGATAATATAAAATTCGTGATAAAAAGTCTTAGAAAAATATTGAACGATTCTGTTAATAATCTTAAAAATACGGCTGATGAAATTTTTAAACTAAGCTCAATACTAGAAGAACTTGAAAATAAAATCTCTGAAGAAAAGCTTCCAAGTGTAATGTCTAAAATTTATCAAGAAAAAGAAGATTTATATGAAATGACAGCATTATATAACCAATTCAAGAATTTAATGGAAGAACAAAAATTTAATAATATGACTCCAGACCAAAGAAGAAAGGCACTTGAAGACATGTCAGAAGCTATTAAAATATTAACAAGAGAGTATGATAAAACTTAATGTTTCGGGCTAGATTGAACTGTCTATTCCAATAGGGAAAAGATTTCCTTCTTCTGAGCTAGAATAAAAAAATTATCTCTATTTGTTGGACCCCCTAATCTATGAAATACTTTAATTTCAAAGTCCTTGATTAATTTTTTGATTTCTTTCTTTGAAAAAAAATGATAAAATCGATAATAAGTACGTTTTTTTTGAGAAACAGTCCATGGAATATATTTATCTCCAAACTCTTCTAAACCTTTATTTTCTTGTGGTTTTTTTTGTATTTTATTAAACATCCTCTTGAACCAATTGTAAATAAAATATTTTCTAAATTTTTTCTGCCACCTTCGCCAAACTGTAATTAAAATTTTACCTCCATTTTTCATTAATTCGAATAATTGTTTGACACCTTCTTCTCTTTTAATTTTACTTTTAATATGATGAATACTCGCAATTAGAAAGATACTTTGAATAGTTTTGGCTCTTAATGGAATGTAATTTAAATCTCCAAGAATAACTTGAATGTTACATAATTTATTCTTTGAATGTTTTACTGAATCTCTTAAATTATCTAAGGCGATTTTTAAAAAATTCAGGGAATTATCGATACCGATCAATTTATTATTTGAATTTTTAAATAATTCAAAATGTCTCCCATTTGCACATCCTAAATCAAGGCAGTTTCCTTTAAATAAATAGCCCTTTTTTTCTAAATCAGTTATAAAACTTTCAAGCTGCTTCCATGGCTTTTTTCTTTTTAAATGATAATCATGGGCAATAGCATTATAATAATAATTTTCCATAGAATAATTATTAAAATAATTATTGATATTAGAATTATATTAAAGTGAAAAAATAGGGAATCTAAAAATGGAAGAACTAGCAATACAATTAGAAAACATTCTTCAATCATTACAATTTGAGATTCGAGATTTCTATAGAAGAAGCTATTTATACATCAAAGATCTTATTACAGAAAAAAAGATAAATTTAAGAAGAAGTCTCTCTCTTGAGAGCGAAGAGAAAATTCATGAAAATATTGAAACTATGATTGATTCTATTAAATTGGCTTTTATGACAATTGGGTTCTCAAAATCTAGATTAACTGGTGATATAATTAAGCTTAAGCAAAATATTTCAAAAAAGAGGAACAAATTATACCCTGATTACCATTCTTATTTTGAAGATAATTTAAAAAAATATATCGATAAAATATTGCTTCAAGTTTTATTGGAATATTTAACAGATATCGACAATAGCAAAATAAGAAATATGGATCTTTTTGATTTGTTGCCTCGTAATTTTATCAATCGTTTAGAAACATTTAAGCTGGAAAATATTACTTCCGACAAAATTAAAAATTTAATAAAAGAACAGAGCTTTAAAATAGAAAATCAGTTTATTCCATCTGAATTTGAAGCTAAAGAATATGAAGCAAAGCAAAAAGAAGAGTTAACAAAAAAACCAGAAACTCAGGTAAAATTAAAAGATTTTGTTAAGGAGTTAGATTCTAAATCTTGGATTAAAACTCCTATAAAATTAGAATCATCTTCGATGATAAAAGCACCATTCAGTGTAGTAGAAAAATTAAAAATATATGAGCCTCCTATATTCCAAGCGGAAGAATACATTTCTCATGAGGCATTAGCTCAAAAAGAAAAAATATTTCTTTCAGAAACATCTCTTGATTATTTTAAGCATTTTTCTCCTATAAATTCTGATATGGTCAGCAAATTTAATATTGATATAAATAATCTTTTAAATTTTAAAGAGATTAAACCTGAATTTTTCAATTTAGAGAATTTATTTTACTATATTGCTATACTAAAGATGTTAAATCTTGACTTTCCTTTTAATAAGAGCGAAATTATAACCATAATCAAAAAATTCATTCTCAACGGAAAAATCTTTATCTTTTCAAAAGATGCAAAACCAGATCCGATAAGTAATTTTTATGGAATGAGTATTCTTTCATCACTAAATATTCTGTATGAAAAGGATATTATCGACGTCAAAGATATTGTATTACATCTTGAAACTGAATTAAATGACTTTTTGCCTGAAAAATTGCATCTAAATTTTTACACAATTTTAGGTTTGAAAATGTTGGAAAAAAATGGAGGGCTAATAACGATTAAAGAACATCTTATAAATCAAATATTAAGTTTAGATATAACTTCGCTTGAAGAATATAATCCAATATTAGATATATTTGAACATTTAGCAATAACAAAGCTATTAGACAGAGAAGCTAAACTTAGTTATTTTAAAGCTTTTTATTTGATAGAAACAAAAAAAAAAATAGGACAAAATAAGAATATTGAATTAACTATTACTACCGCTTCCAGAATATTATTGATTTTGGATCTATTAGAATTAAAAAGGGTTGAATTTAATACATGTCAGCGTTTACTTAAGTATATTACTTCCGTGACAAAATTTTTTGATATAGAAAATTTAAAAAATTATTTTAATTGGATGAGTGATAAGTCAGGTTTTACTGTAGAGTTGCGTATGCTTTTTTGGGCTCTTTTAGCCTCATCTCAATATTTTCTCATCACATTTTAGACTTTTTCATTCAAGTTAAATATTGCTAGTAAAAAATTTCTAACTGTCGGAGTAATCCTTCCAGTTTTGACGGATTCATTCCATTTTTCTACAACAAAATGATTATTATTTATTTCTTCAATAGTCTTTTTTCCCACTTGAATCCACACATCTAAATCTATGAGAGGTGCATCAGGTCCTATCCCTGGACAATATTTTTTTCCTTTTTCTGTATAGAACATTTTAATTTTAGCCTTAGTTCTATCCATTTTATTAATAAAAATTCTAAATGAAAATGGAAATGTCCTGCAAAACATTGGTCTTATCTTATAAATCATACAATTTTTATTAGTCTCATTGTAAAAATAGCAAGCCCCCGATGATTTCTTATTTAATCCTATGAAAGCTAAACCTTTTTCAGTTTGGATTGGTGAAATAACCATTTTTTTTCGTTCTTCCGCTGTAAGGTCTTCTTCAAAAAAATAAAATCCTAGAATTTCAATAACTTCTTCAAGGGTTAAATTTAAATCTTTTTTAATTCTCAAAATATCAAAATATGAAACGTTGACAATAGTATTCTTTGAAACACAGCAATTTGCGCACCGTTTGCATTCAAATCTAAATTCCTTGGTATTAGCCATATTGAAAAAAATCAATGATTATTCTTATTATTCTTGCTAATGTGAAACACAAAAAATAAAGTAACACCTTCCATTAAAAAAAATGAAATTAACACAAAAATTTCAAAGTTAAGAAAATTATAAACCATTAAAATTGTGAATAAACTTCCTGTTAAAATCATTCCAACTATAGGTAAAACAGCATTAGAATTAGTACTTTTTCTTGCTTTAAAATTAGAAAAATTAATAATGAAAAAAATTTGAGCAAATATTAATCCAGCGACTCCAGCTATCGCGAGAGCGCCTCCTGTAAATAAAGTGGGAATAATTCTTAAAATACCTGTAATTATAATAGATATGTACGGAACTTTATTTTTACTAATCCTTGAAAATTTTTCCGGGAGAACCTTATCCTTAGACATCATAAAAGCTAGGCGCGAAGAACCTAGCATAGTCGCGTTTAAGGCGCTAGTAGTTGACAGAAAGAATTGTTATAAAATTAACATAAGACGTATTATTTAATTTGATATGAATTCTTTTTTTAAAATTGAAATCGCTTTACTTCTTTCTTCAAAAGATAATTCATTAACATTAAACCCACTACTATTGTAATTTTCAAGGATATTATCTCCTGAATTTAAATCCATTTTTTTACCGTTATTTCCATTACTCATAGTAGATACTATATAAAACTAGAATTTTTTTTTATACCTAAACCCATAAACATAAAATAAAAATGAATTTATAAATTCGATTGTTTTTCATAATTTTCCTATGAGATAGAGGCATTAAAACCTTGTTTTTATGCATATAAAAATCTTGTGTGTAAAATTTCTAGTTTTATGATTTTTATTTAATGTAAACATGCGAATTCTCGGGAAAAAGGTGAATTTATTATTATACACAATCTAATTCATGAGGAATATAACCATATGATGCTAAAAATCGCTTCTTAACATCTGTTAATTGATAATTTTGAGTCTGTGCACCTTTAGTTTCAATGACGAATGAGGAGATTATTGAACCAAATCGGCATGAATCAATAAATGTCATATCTAAAGACAATCCTGTTAAAATACCTGCTCTATAACCATCTCCAGCCCCTGTTGTATCCTCAATTAATTTTTTAGGCTTACATATTGGAATTTCAATTTTATAGATCTTATCCTTATCATCCTTATATATCAGTTCAGAACCTTCCGCTCCTCTTGTAGTTATAATTGCTTTAACATCTTTTATAATATCGTTTTTTAAAAGTCCGGTTTTTTTCATTATTTGACTAATCTCATATGTATTTCCAATTAAGATCTCTGTTAATTTTAAAACATTCATTAATAGATCCTTAGGGAATAAAGGTACAACTTGTCCAGGATCGAATATCATAGG
>SDBV01012059.1_pt1 | contig 11110 bp, 9 predicted proteins | sample 2277081 | NCBI WGS metagenome assembly SDBV01 (sample SAMN10402039, study PRJNA504765) | marine sediment metagenome | isolation source: marine sediment core GS10_PC15, 223 cmbsf | place: Arctic Ocean: Southern Knipovich Ridge | collected 2010
GATGAATAGATTGAAATAATCTTTTACCAGAACTTTTATCCTTATTCTCAGCAAGATTTAAAAAAGCTTCTGTATAATTCTCAAATTCATTTTTAAATTTGTTGCCATTGCTAGTATTTCTTTTTTCCCAATCGCGTGTACCATTATCTAGCGCTTCTTTTACAGATTTAATTAATATTGTAGACTGAGCATTTCTCATAAAAGAGCATGGGAATCTTTCCCAAGGCACAACAGAATAATCATATTTTGGCGATGAAAGCTCTTCACGGAAAGTATAGTTATAATCGCATGGATCGATTGAATCTTCTCCATTAATGAGATCATGTAAATTAGAGAACTTTGCAGCTTCTACAGCTAAATCTAATGCAAATAAGGCGCAACTACTTGAGTCCTTTTGCAGTGGCACACGATTTCCAGCTATATAAACCTTTTCAACTTCTAGCTTTAGTAGATCTAAGATAGCATAGTGTATGAAATCGCTTTTTACAGCAGCATCTAATAAGAGCGTATGACATTTACCCGTATTATCTTTAGAAACATCCAAAGTGAGATAGTGGTGCATAGATCTACTTCCCAGTGAACGTACAGGAATCATCCTGACAATTAATTGTTTCCGTTCACTGTGTTTGATATTGGTGATTGCTTCAATTAAGTCATCCTCATTTATGACTTCACAATTAAATGTCTTATTTTCTTTTAAAAATAATTGTTTTTCATAGTCCACATAGGTCTGCAATGTTTCGTTCGTAAGCTCAAAAAGTGCATCTTCAACTTTTTCAATATCAATTTTTATTTCTTGTTTATCGGCTTGCATAGTTATTATCTCTATATAAATATCATTTAGACTGAAAATAAGCGCACTACATAGATCCAAGTAAACCAATAATTCGGCGAATCTATTTGACAGGGCCACACCTGGGCATTAATTGTACACGTAAAATATTAAGGAGACCTTAAGGAAATATTAAGGAAGTCTTAAGGCAGGGCGATTTCCAGGGCGATTTCCAGGGCGATTTCCAGGGCGATTTCCAGGGCGATTTCCAGGGCGATTTCCAGGGCGATCTCACCAAAGTTCAAAAACCGATCACTTTTTCTAAATAATCAATAGATAAGGCCGCTTTCCACTGCTTGCATTCAATTCCGCTAAGGCAACTGGGCTTATTTTCAACTGGGCTTATTTTCTAAGTAAAACAGGGCCATTTTTCTAAGGGTTGAGAGGTTTTGGGGACCACTTCTAGCATGAGATCGTGATTGATCCTCCTTAAATGAAACATCCAATTTCCAATGAAGATTACTATTAATTTGTTTGGGTTTTAAACTTTGGTGAGATCGCCCTGAGCGATTTAAAAAAGCACAAACTGTTTCATAAATATTTTTACTGAGCGCTGAATTACAAGCTTTAAATTCAACCTGCAACCCTTCACCTTGTTGAATAAGCGACTTTATTTTAGCTTCAAGCAATTTTGGTTTTCCTTATTTTTTGTAAGGCCCAAGCTTAGCCATTTTCAGGACATGCTTCCAGCATTTTGTCATATTATTGAATTCTGTATTACCGTTTATTTGGTGTAATTTCGCCTAAAGGTCATGGTGTTGTATTGGACGGGGCCCTTAACAAATAACATCTTCTTTATCATGAACAGGCCTTTGTACTTTGGAAGTTACAGCCTTTGAATTCTTCTCAGCTTCCAACCGCGCTTGCCACATCAGTTGTTTCATTTCCTTAACAGCAGCCGGCAAACCTACCCAAACCGCATGAGCGATCATGCTGTGGCCGATATTAAGCTCATTAATTAATGATATTGCAGCAATAGGCGAAACATTATGGTAATGAAGCCCATGACCCGCATTCACTGTTAAATTTAATTCATCAGCTAATTCAGCAGCAATGATTAATTTCTGATATTGCTCGGCTTGTTGTATGGCATCGCTTGCGCTGGCATAATGCCCCGTATGCAATTCAATAGTCGGTGCACCACAAACTTTAGTCGCTTCAATTTGAGCTGCATTTGCATCAATAAATAAAGACACCTCGATACCCACTGCGCTCAATCGCTGGATTGCATAGGTCAGCTCCACTTGTTTTGAAACCACATCCAATCCACCCTCAGTTGTTAATTCCTCACGTTTTTCTGGCACGATGCAAACATGGTCCGGCTTGACTAATTCAGCAATTTTAATCATCTCTTCCGTTGCTGCCATTTCTAAATTAATAGGTACATTTAATAATTCCTTTATCAAACGCACATCACGATCCTGAATATGACGGCGATCTTCTCGCAAATGCAACGTAATGCCATCTGCACCAGCCTGCTCAGCAAGCATGGCCCCATGCACCGGGTCTGGATAAGATTCACCACGAGCCTGGCGAAGCGTTGCGATATGATCAATATTAACCCCTAAACGAATTGGTTTTGACAACATATTTAAATCTCCTTCAAAATAACTTAGCAACGTTCATTATAACATCAGTATCGGTCAATGAAGCTTTCTGGGTCCCCCGCTTTCGCGGAGGACGACGATAACTGCTCAACTTGGTCCCTCTCCAATAAGCCACCCCACCTCCCTAAGTCATCAACTCCCGGCTTTTCAAGGGTTTATTGCCGAGATGATGACTCATGGCCAATCGCATTAATCGCTTAGCATCTTGTAATGATTGCTCATCATCAAATTGTTCACGCTGCAGCGCCAACAGACTGCGACCAGAAAACACCGCAGCATTAGCAGCAACATTATCGCCATGATCACAACATAAAAAACCACGCTCCGGGAGATATTGATACATAAGCGCTTCATTAATTCCCTCACCCGAATGAGCATCACGTTCTAGTGGCAAGGCATAACCTAATTCATGTAATAAATTTTTCTCAAAACAGCGCAATGCCACATCGACATTCGTATCACTTTCTAATTTTTGCAAAGTATTTTGATAACTATTAAATACATTGGGATAAGGATCATCGCGTTGTAGCAAACGCACCAGCAGTTCATTTAAATAGAATCCACATAATAATGCGCGGCCATTGAGCTCGAAAGGTCGAGCACTTAATTCGATTTGACCTAAGCTCATCAATTCACGGCGCCCACTCCATGACACCAGCAGTGGCAAAAAACTTTCTAACTTGCCCTTATAACGCGATTGCAACCCACGCGCACTGCGGGCCACTGCGGCTTTTCGACCGTAGCGCATGGTCAATAATTCGATAATTAAACTAGTATTACGATAAGGGCGACGATGCAATACAAATGCCGGTTCTAATAAAACCCGCTGTCTCATGATTAATCCTCTGCATAACCAAAGTGCGCCAAACTTTTTTCATCGTTTGACCAACCGCTTTTCACTTTCACCCACAATTGCAGAAAAACTTTTTGCGAAAAATGTTTTTCTAGATCTAAACGTGCTTTAGTGCCAATGGTTTTTAAACGTTCGCCAGATTTTCCAATAATAATCGCTTTTTGCCCTGCTTTTTCCACCCAAATAATAGCCGATATTTTTAAAATTTTATCTTGCCGCTCGAAAGCATCAATAGTCACCGTTAATGCATAAGGGACTTCTTGGCCAAGCAGTCGCATTAATTTCTCTCGAATCAGTTCGGAAGCCATAAAAATATCATCACGATCAGTGATTTGTTCGGGTGGGAAATGATGAGGTTCTTCTGGAAGGCAGCTCACAATCACCTTTTCCAACTCATCCACTTGTGTGCCTTTTTGTGCTGAGGTGGGAATAATTTTCAAGAAGGAGCGTTGTTTGGCTATCTCGTTAATAAAAGGTAATAATAATTCACGATCTTTAATGCGATCGATTTTATTAATCACTAAAATAACCGGTGCCTTAGTCTTTCTAATTAAATTTAAAATCCATTCATCTTCTTTGTCCCAATGCAAGCCATCGAGCACAAATAAAATCACATCGACATCACGCAATGCCGTTTTTGCTGCGCGATTCATATATTTATTAATCGCTCGCTTTCCACCCAGATGCAGTCCCGGTGTGTCGATGTAAATGATCTGCACAGCTTGCTCTGTTTTTACCGCTAAAATGCGTTGTCGAGTGGTTTGTGGTTTACGGGAAGTAATACTAATTTTTTGCCCCATTAGGCGGTTCAGCAAAGTCGATTTACCGACATTAGGCTTGCCAATAATGGCCACAAAACCCGTTCGTGATGCAATATTCATTTAATTTTTTCCAAAAATTGCTCGGCAGCCATTTGTTCTGCTTTGCGTCGACTTGTACTACTACCTTCTGCCATATACTCCAGACCGTTAACTTTGCAAGTGACATGAAATATTTGTGCATGCGCTTGCCCACTCGCCTTCGATTGATAAACAGGCAATGGCAATTTATGAGCTTGCGCCCATTCTTGTAGTGCTGATTTAGGATCTTTTTCTGGCGCAAGCTCTGCTAAATCAGAAAACCGTTCACCATACCACTTCAGCACACAATCACGACACACTTCCATTCCAGCATCGAGATAAATGGCACCAATAATGGCCTCCAACGCATCGGCCAAAATCGAAGGGCGATCTTGACCGCCGCTTCTTAGCTCACCGCTACCCAAACGCATATAAGGGCCAATGTTTAAATCTCCTGCAAAGCTCGCCAACATATCACGATTAACCAACGACGCGCGCATTCGACTTAAATCACCCTCAGGGGCTTGGGGGTGGCGTTGATATAATTCAACGGCGATAATAAAGCCTAAAATAGCATCGCCTAAAAACTCGAGGCGTTCATTATTCTCTTTTCCCACACTGCGATGGCGCAAAGAACGATCCAATAAATCGATATCTTGGAATTGATAACCGATTCGTTTGCTGAGTTGTTCAAGTTCGTTTGTCATATTGTTTTCCATTATAATGCATCGCCACTGCGAGCCCAACGGATTTTATGATGCACTGGATCCCAACTTAAAACAATACCAAACGCCCGACCAATTAAATTGCGCGCCGGCACAAAGCCCCATGAACGAGAGTCATCACTGTTATCCCGATTATCACCCATCATAAAATAGTCTCCTTTGGGCACTGTCACATCGATGTTTTGAGTCTCCCCGCCTTCAGGCCATAGAAAAATTTGATGTTTAACACCATCTAAATTTTCTGAATAACGGTCCACTAAGCGTGTCATGCCGGGTGCATTACCATAATCAAAGGCTGTGCCTAGAAATTTCTTTGTCATCTCTTTTCCGTTGATATAGAGTGTTTTATTTTTATAAACAATATGATCCCCTGGCAACCCAATCACGCGTTTAACCAATATCGTTTTCAGGTGTGTTGGCCAATAAAACAGGGCAATATCACCTCTCTTAGGTTTGCCCGTTTTAAGGAGAGTAAAATTGCCAATCGGAAAATGTAATCCGTAATCAAATTGGTTAACAATAATTAAATCCCCTGGTAACACCGTGGGCTCCAATGAACCTGTTGGCACTCGGTATAACTGCACCACAAAAGCACGAATTACGAGCACCAACAATAATACTGGGAAAAAAGCTCGGGAATATTCCACAATTTTAGATTGTTTTTTATTGTCAGCCTTTCGCTTTTTAGACCAGATTAACCAATCTAATAATGTGATCACGCCCGTTGCGACCACAATCAGCGTTAGAATTAACATAAATGTCGTTGTCATCAATCAAATCCTTATTTCTTTTCTGTTTTTAACACGGCTAAAAAGGCTTCTTGTGGAATCGAAATTTTACCCACTTGTTTCATGCGTTTTTTACCCGCTTTTTGTTTTTCTAATAATTTTCGTTTACGCGAGACATCACCACCATAACATTTCGCGGTAACATTTTTACGTAACGCTTTAATGCTTGAGCGCGCAATAATTTTGCCTCCGATTGCCGCTTGAATGGCAACTTCAAACATTTGCCTTGGAATAAGGGCTTTTAAGCGTTCTGTTAATTCGCGACCTCTTGAAAAAGCACGTTCGCGATGCACAATGGCCGCCAGCGCATCCACTTTTTCGCCATTAATTAATATATCTAACTTGACCAAATCAGCAGCTTCGAAATGGTCAAAGCTATAATCCAAAGAAGCAAAACCACGACTGATCGATTTTAGGCGATCAAAAAAATCAACCACCACCTCGCTCATAGGAAGCTCATAAGTCAGTGACACTTGATTGGTCAGGTAATTCAGTTGTTTTTGCACACCTCGTTTTTCTACGCATAAACTAATCACATTACCCAAATACTCAGGTGGCATTAATATGTGGGCTTTGACAATAGGCTCTTGTATTTCAGATATTTTAGTTGTATCTGGTAGGCCGCTTGGGCTATCAATTATAACTGTTTCGCCTGCTTTGGTGATGAGTTGATAAATCACTGTTGGCGCAGTCGTGATTAAATCTAGATTATATTCACGCTCAAGGCGCTCTTGCACAATTTCCATATGCAACATACCCAAAAAGCCACAACGAAAACCGATACCTAATGCTTCGGAGGATTCGGGTTCGTAAATTAAAGAGGCATCATTTAATCGCAGCTTAGCTAACGCGTCGCGAAAGGCTGCGTAATCATCGCTGCTGATTGGGAAAAGTCCTGCATAGACCTGCGGTTTAATTTGTTTAAACCCCGGCAAGGGTTCGCTGGCTGGCGTTTTTGCATGGGTGAGGGTATCACCGACTGGCGCACCAAAAATATCTTTTATTCCTGCGACAACAAAACCGACTTCACCGACTTCTAAGGCATCCAACGTTTTGCGTTTTGGGGTGAATATACCGACTTGATCCGCGTTATAATCCTTGCCTGTCGACATCACTCGAATTTTATCACCTGATTTTAAAATCCCTTGTTTAACTCGCACCAATGACACAACGCCTAAATAACTATCAAACCAAGAATCAATAATCAGCGCTTGCAAAGGTTTATCGGCATCGCCTTCTGGCGGAGGAATTTTGCGGATGATCTCTTCTAATAATTCACTAATCCCTTTGCCTTCCTTCGCACTGACTTTTAGCGCATCATGTGCTTCAATGCCAATCACGTCTTCTATTTCCTTGGCCACTTTTTCGGGATCGGCTTGTGGTAAATCGATTTTATTCAACACAGGCAGCACGACTAAACCATGGTCAATTGCGGTGTAACACGTGGCGACAGTTTGTGCTTCTACACCTTGAGCTGCATCGACCACTAACAAGGCCCCTTCACAAGCTGCAAGAGAGCGGGAAACTTCGTAGGCAAAATCTACATGGCCTGGCGTGTCGATAAAATTGAGTTGATAATCTTGCCCATCTTCTGCTTTATAATAAAGTGTGACGCTTTGTGCTTTGATAGTAATGCCGCGTTCACGCTCGATTTCCAAGGTATCGAGCACCTGAGTCTTCATCTCACGCGCCTCTAAGCCTCCACAGAGTTGGATAAAACGATCGGCGAGTGTCGATTTGCCATGATCGATATGCGCGATGATTGAAAAATTGCGGATGTGTTCTAGGGCCATTGTCATTACTCAAAATCGTGTATTCTAGCAGATTTTGATAGGGATGTCTGAGGAAGAAGATCAATTTGCTCAAATCCACTGTGTAAAATCGAATGGTACTGACATAACAAATAAGAGGACTGTTTTCAAATGAAAGCTCGGCCGCAAGCGACCGAGTTTTTTTACCCTATTAATATTTCGCCTGCGCGGGAAACCCGCGCGAACGGCGACTCAAGGGGAGATGGCGCTCTCCCCTTAAGAAACCCCATCGCCTTTGACTCGCGAGCGAGCTCCCGAGATTTCTTACTTTAAAGCACAAGACTAGTGGGGCTTGGGCGTTTGATTTCAGGACGTCGCGGCCAGGAGGGTAACGAGCCGAGGGCAGCAGATTCGTTCCAGAAATCAAGTTCCTAAACTCCATGGGGTTGCAACAATCTAGATCTAGCACCTATTTAACTAACTAATAGGACTACTTAAATCACTGCCATTCACATAAGATTTACAAACTTTCCAAAATGCTTTCATTGCTTTTTGTAGGTCCAGATAGGCATCTTCTACATGCTTTTGGTCTTGTGGGCCGTCTATTTTCAGCATTTCTTGCAAGCGCGATAAAGCGAGCTCTAATTGTGGCAATCGTAGATAACAAACACCACCTAGAGAACGATGCAATTCCTCTCGCATCGCTTTTATATTTTTTTTAGCATAAGCTTTTTTAAGGATACGCTGCGTGACTTTTAATTCTTTTTCGTATGTTAGCAAGAGTTTTTGTGTAAACTGCAAATCATTACTATACATACGCAGACAGGCTTCCCAATCAATGATCGGTAATGTATCGGTCGCAGTGTTTGTTTGTGAAACTTCGACAGTAGCACTTCTGGTCGCTATTTCCTTTACATCTGAAAAAATAAATCGCTGTAAAATAGTCTCTAACGCTAACCGTGTCGCAGGTTTATGCAATATCTCATCAAGTCCCGCTTCATAACACTCTTGTCGGCGCTGCTCATCGCCCAAATGGCCTGTTAAGGCCACAATTGGAACCTTGGCTTTCTCTTGATCAGAAAAGGCTCGTATCTTTCTCGTTACATCCATACCACTGATATCTGGCAACCCCAGATCTATAATAATTAAATCATAGGAACCCTTTGCTGCTTTCTGCAGAGCTTGTTTTCCATTTTCAGCCACATTAACCACACAATTTAATTGTTTTAAAGCAAGTTTTACCGCTATTGCAGCCGCAAGATTATCCTCCACAACTAACACTCGTACTTTTTCTACGTCCAAGTCAGGAGTATCTAGCAACATTGTTCTTAAATTATCCTTACTGGTCAGCGAACGCTTAAGTTTTGGAATAGGTTGAATCGATTGAGCAAGACGATCAGCATGATCGGATACTTTAAATGGCACTTTAACAGTAAAACATGTTCCCTGCCCTACCTGACTAACCAGGGAAATCGTACCTTTCATGGCATGAACATACTGTTTGACCGTATACAGTCCCAAACCAGACCCTTTATAAATTCCTGAATAGGACGAAGTTAAACGGGAAAAATGCTCAAAGACAACACTAAATTGATCTTTAGGAATACCGATGCCTGTGTCTTCTATAGTAAATTCCAAATATATGCTATCACCGTTTTCATAATTTGATTTTAGATCTTGCTTTAATGATAGAGAGACTTTCACAGAACCCTCTTTCGTAAATTTTAAAGCATTACTAATTAGATTTAGCAAAATTCGATCTAAATATATCCGCTGTCCTTCGAGAAATTGAGGAATATTATCAGCGATATGGACTAATAAATTTAGCTTTTGATGGCGAGCAACAGGTTTTAACAATTCAATATTATGTTGGAGTAGCTCTCTTATATTAAAGGACTCTGATTCATCGACCATTTTACCAGACTCTAAACGTATGACTTCCAAAATTTCATTACACAACTGCAAAAGCTCATCTGTTGCATCCATTAACACATCACCATCTGATTTTAGCGTCGATACTACTTCGCTCAATAGTGAAAATAAATCTTTTTGAGTATGGGCATCAGGTGTAGTATTAATCAACGTTGCACCTATCGACTCTGCTTTATTTAACAAATCCTGCACCATACCGATCATCCCCGTGATTGGAGTCCGTATATCGTGGCTCATATTCGCTATAAATTCAGATTTGGATCTAACTGCCAATTCAGCTGCTTTAAGCGCATCTCGTAATTTCTTTTCAGTCTCTTTTAACTTTGTTATCTCTGTAGCTATACCAAACACTCCAATCACTTCACCCTCTTTATTACGCAAAGGGACCTTATTTGTGATGACAATTTTAGTTTTGCCATCAACAGTTAACATAATGTCCTGAATATTCAACTTAGGTCGTCCCGTTTCAATCACTTCATCATCGTCTCTTTGAAAAGATGATGCCTGATTCTTCCAGGGCATATCAAAGTCAGTTTTCCCTATGACTTCGTCTCGCGATAATCCAGCGAAAGTGGCAAATCGGTCATTACACCCTAAATGAACAGAATGACGATCTTTCCAATAAATCAAATCAGGAGCATATCGAATAATTGCATCCAATTCAGAAGAGATCATCTGAGCTTTTTCAACAGATTCTTTGGCTTGCTGTAGAGCTGTTTCACGAGTTTTATGTTCAGTGATATCTTGTGCAATTCCAAATATTCCAATCACCTCATCAAATTCGTTAAAAATGGGCGCCTTAGTCACTAACAACATATGTTTTTTTTCATTACTCCAATGTAGCGTATCTTCAAATACTTTTATCATTCTCTTTGACATCACTTCTTGATCATCAAAACGAAATTTCTTTGCAGAACCTGCTTTCCATTTGAATTTTTTTTCTAAATCAAAATCAGTTAACCCTATGACTTCGCCTATTGATTTAAATCCTAATAAATTTAAATATGAGTTATTACAACCTTTATACACTAAATCAGTATCTTTCCAAAAAATTACCCCTGGCATCCCAGAAATCAAACTTCTAAAAAAAGCAGCCGGGGCATCTGTTAGCTTCTCACCATCAGAAGCAGAGGAAAGAATCGTCTCTAAATTCCATGGATTTTCAGTGACTCGATCTTCAAAGGAGGCAACCTCAATAGCATTAACCAAGAATGACGCTTTAGTGGCATTCTTTTCGATATTAAATTTAAGGACATGAAAAACGATCTGAACCGTTTTGTTTTGTATATTTAAATTGAGTTCTTTTTTTATAGAGAAAGGTTCTGTTTTAAGGTCCTTAATAAAAGAATCCAGCGATGAGCCTGAATACTGATTCAATAAATCGGGAAATGAAATGTTTAATATATTTTTTTCTTTATGATTGAAAAACTTTCTAGCCAGTTTATTAGCCTGAACAATACTGAGATCAGCATCCAACAATAGAGCTAGATCATTAGTATTGTCTAAAAAGCGTGTTAATTCGTTATAATTTACAGTGATTCCTTGTTTACTCATTAGATAACACCTCAGCAGTAAAATTAGAATGAGTTACGATCGAAATTTTATTCAACCATTGAATTGCTTTTTGATCAAATTCAGATCCATTTTCCTCAAACATAGGCCAATGTCCCGTATTAGCAAGATAAAACTGCACTTCTCCTTGCTTAAGTTTATAATCTCCGTCTTCTTTAAACAAATCAGGTGAAACCCGAGCATCGAACTTCCCAAGACACCACAATACAGG
>SDBV01012060.1_pt1 | contig 11108 bp, 11 predicted proteins | sample 2277081 | NCBI WGS metagenome assembly SDBV01 (sample SAMN10402039, study PRJNA504765) | marine sediment metagenome | isolation source: marine sediment core GS10_PC15, 223 cmbsf | place: Arctic Ocean: Southern Knipovich Ridge | collected 2010
CGCAATCTGGAAGATCATGCATCGCTGACCATCATCGCCACTTGCCTGGTCGACACCGGCTCACGCATGGATGATGTTGTGTATGAAGAGTTCAAAGGCACCGGCAATATGGAGCTGCATCTCTCGCGCAGATTGCAGGAACGAAGGGTTTTCCCTGCTTTCGACATCGACCGATCGTCGACCCGGCGCGAAGAGCTTCTGCTTGGCCCGGACATCACTCAAAGGGTATGGCTTATGCGTCGGATGTACTCGCAGTTGGTCACTCCGCCGCCGAACGGTGCCGGCATGGAGATGGTCACTGCCACCGAGGCGATCATCGATCGCGTGCGCCGTACGGATACCAACGTCGAGTTCCTCGAATCGCTAACTGAAGAAGGCCCGTAGGCGCTTACGCGACGCAACCTGAATCCGCGGCCTGCAGATTCCGCAACGTGCTGGATCGGATCGGCTTCCAGCAACGGCTAAACGACCCCTAATCTGCGACCAACCGTGCAAGAATTCCCTCACTCGATCCATGTGTTATCATCCGCGCCTGTGCCCGCAAGGCGTTGAAATGCATGGGAAAACCGGCGCGAGCCGCACCTGAGAGCTTGCGACGCACACTCTAGGAAGCAGTTTTGAAATCAGACAATCGCGGCCGATTGTTACTACCCCGTTACGCTGAGCATGCCGGCTTTTTGGTAATTGCGGTCGTCGGCCTGTTGATAGCCCGTGCAGGGCTTGAGGCGCTGCCCGATGAATCCGAACCGGCGACCGCCTCCGTTGTCTCCGGCGCCCCGGCCCTCCAACTTCCCGACTACACACTGCCATCCGATCCAACTCTTCGTCGCCTTGCGGATGTGCACACGCTAATCCCGACCCGCGATCGGCTGACGATCCTGAAGTATGTCGTTCAACAGGGCGATTCACTTTTCGGGATTTCCAATCGGTTTGGGCTCGAGCCTGAAACGGTGTTGTGGGGCAATTTCGATACCCTAGAGGACAATCCGCATAGCCTGAAGCCGGGACAGGATCTCAACATCCTTCCTGTAGACGGCACCTACTATGTGTGGAAGCAAGGGGACGGGCTCATCGGGGTGGCTGATTTCTTCGGCGTGTCACCACAAGACATTCTAGATTGGCCCGGGAATCTACTGCCACAGGACCTGGACTTACTAAACCCGGATATCGTGCCCGGAACTCCCATCGTGATCCCGGGTGGCGAGCGAGAAACGGTCGACTGGCGCGCGCCCCGCATCACCCGCGGCAATCCATCCTCAGCCAGGATCCTGGGACCCGGATTCTGCGGTTCTGTATACGATGGCCCGATCGGGGCCGGTTTCTTCATTTGGCCCACACCCAGTCAGAATATTTCCGGGTATAGCTTTAACTTGAATGTGCATCCTGCTATTGATATCGGGGGTGGAGAAGGCAACGCCGTCTATGCGGCCGACGCGGGCGTTGTGGTCTATGCAGGCTGGCACAATGGAGGGTATGGCAACGTTGTCGTCATCGATCATGGAAACGGCTGGCAGACCCTTTATGCGCACATGAACAGCCTTTCAACTGGCTGTGGAGATGGACTGTTCCAGGGCAATGTCATTGGGGGCATGGGTAGCACCGGAAACAGTACCGGCACCCATCTACACTTCGAAATGCAGAACGATCAGTTCGGTAAGGTCAATCCGTTCAACTTCCTCCCATGATGCGATGTGACAGGGCGAATCAGTGAACCGAACACGTGCCCTGCAGATTGTTAAATCACCTGTGCTTTGGAGCGCAGTGCTTGCAATTGTTGTGCTGGGAGTGGCCGCTGCAGGTGTGCGCGCTCGCGCGGTGGGCCCTGTGAAAGAAGAGCGTAGCGAAATCACGCCGACGATCTCTGCGCCCACTCTGCTGGAGATCGATGACCTGCCGCCGTATGTTGAGGCGCAGGCAGAAGGACTCACCCGGCTATCCGATGTCCATACCATCATCCCGACCCGCCCAAGGCTAGGGCTGCTTAAATACCAGGTCCAGCAGGGTGACACATTGTTCGCTATTGCAGACAAATTTGGACTGGAGCCCGAATCGATCCTGTGGGGAAACTGGTACAAGCTGGATGGGGACCCTCATTTCATCGCACCCGGACAAGACCTCAATATCCTGCCAGTCGACGGGACGCTCCATCTTTGGTCAGCGGGCGAAGGGCTGAATGGGGTGGCGACCTTCTATGGGGTCACCGCCGAAGACATCATTGATTGGCCTGGGAATGATCTCGATCCTGGCCTGGATCCCGCCCGTCCCGATATAGAAGAGGGCAGTACCCTCATCGTGCCTGGGGGGAAGCGCGAGCCACCCAGTTGGCAGCTGGTTCGCATCACCCGCTCCAATCCAGCAGTGGCAAGCATTCTCGGGCCGGGATCCTGCTCGGCCGTCTCAAATGGACCGACGGGCGACGGCGCCTTCGGTTGGCCGACTTCGAACACGGCCATTACCGGCAATCCATATATCCCGGGCATTCACGAAGCAATTGATATCGGTGGCGGCGCCGGCAGCGGGATTTACGCTGCCGACGATGGGGTCGTCGTATATGCTGGTTGGAATGACTGGGGCTACGGCTATACCGTCGTGATTGACCATGGCAACGGCTGGCAGTCGCTGTATGCTCACAACAGCCAGATCAACGTTGGGTGCGGGCAGGCGGTTTTCCAGGGGAATGTGATCGCTGGAATGGGCTGCACTGGTAATTGCTCCGGCACCCATTTGCATTTCGAGCTGCGCAGCGACACTTTCGGTCGAGTAAACCCTCTCAATTTCCTCCCGTAAGACCGTTCTATCAACAAGAGACCAGGTAGTAATATTCGGAACAGGATTGACGGAGACCCCCTATGCTGCACACGCCAATCTGCGATCTTCTAAGTATTGAGCATCCTGTCATCCAGGCAGGGATGGGTGAATTTACTTCGGCTGAGCTGGTGGCGGCCGTATCAAATGCTGGCGGGTTTGGGAAGTTTAGGCTTACCAGCCGCCCCTTCGCTGTGAATCACTTGTGCTCACCCTGGACGAAGAAGTCTTTTCCCTCACGCTGGATTTCAAACCGCCCATCATTTCCTTTGCTGGTGGCGTCCGGGGGCATAGCGGACGGCCGTGGCTTAGCCGCAGCTTTAGTTCTTGGCGCGGCAGGGGTCAATATTGGCACCAGGTTTCTGGCTTCCGAGGAAGCACCCGTTAACGAGGTTTGGAAGCAGATGATCGTGGAGTCGGAGTCTGATGACGCAGTCAAGTTTGACGCATGGCACGATATCATGCCGCCATCAAGGAAAACAGCACGAACTGGTGCCCGGTGCCGGACAAAGCACCGGTATCGTCGATGACATCTTGCCGGCCGGTGAAATCGTTCGTCAAATGGTGACTGAGGCGGAGCAGGCTTTGGGGCAATCGGCGAAGTGGGAGTAGTCGAAGAAGTAATTGCGGTCGAGCGTCGCTGGGTTCAGGCTCATCGCGATTTGGATCTTGAGGTACTCGTGGACATACTCGATGAAGACTATGTCCAGATCCGATCCGACGGATCTGTAATTGGGAAGCAGGAAGCCCTTGAATCCTATAGATCAGGGAATAGACGATGGGATCATGCGGACAGCGATCAGTATCAAGTGACGGTGCTTGGCAATGCAGCGATACTTGTGGGTCGGTGGATCGGTCGGGGTGAAAACGATGGTGAAGCATTTGACTACGCGGCCCGCTTCATGGCAATTTATGCGAAGCGCGATGGAACATGGTTGCTTGTCGCAGACCAATCTACGCCGCTCTAAATGGAAAATCGATTTATCCTGACTCCGTACTATCTTGACGATCCAGTGCCTGGATTGGAGGCTCTTGCCGAACCCGGCTGGCAAATTAACAAGCCGGACCTGTCTGAGCCAGAGCAGCAACTTCGCATGGCGAGGCTCTATGAATCCTTGGCCGCCATGGTTGCCGAGAACCTTGCATCAGGTTACCGCCCCATAAGCATCGCAGGAGATTGCTGCTCCACCATTGGTGTCGTAGCTGGGCTGCAGCGAGCCGGCGTCGAGTTCTTGTTAATCTGGCTCGATGCTCACGGTGATTTCAATACTTGGGAAACCACTCCCAGCGGATTCTTAGGAGGCATGCCGTTGGCCATGCTGGTCGGGCGAGGCGAGCAGACGATGCCTGAAGGGGTGGGTCTACTGAATCTAGCGGAAGAGCGGATTCTGCTTATGGACGCTCGCGACCTTGATCCGGCGGAAAAAACAGCATTGCTGGAATCAGAGATCGTGCGACATACGAACTTAGACGATTTGATCCGACACCCGCTGCCGGAGCTGCCAATTTATCTACACCTTGACGTGGATATTATCGATCCCAGAGAAGCCCCCGCGATGAACTATCTCGCACCTGGCGGGCCAAGTGTAGACAAGCTGCAGGAGGCTTTTCGCTATCTCGCTCGCACTGGAAATGTTAAGGCGGTCTCGATGTCGAGCTGGAATCCGGAGCTGGATAGCGGCGGACGAACCAGGGAAGCGTGTATGAGTTTGCTCGATACGCTCTTGGGGAATGCTCCCTGAGCTTGTGAGTTAGCTCCCTCTTTCCCGTCCCTTTCCTCACTTTCTGCGCCGATAAGTCATCTACTACACTCGCTCTTGCAGAGGAAATTTCCGCGCAAATATTCGCTCATATTTACTCGGAGTCTATTCATGACTGTGCGCAGCCGGACCGATTCGTCCCAGCTCACTGCCCCGCGTAGTGCCAAGAAGCTTTCCCTGCTTGATCGCTACTTAACGTTGTGGATATTCGCTGCCATGGCCATCGGCGTCCTCATCGGCTACTTGCTTCCCAGGCAGCTCGAAAGTTTCAATGAGTTGGTTTCGATAGGCACCACTAACATACCCATCGCGATTGGCCTCATTCTTATGATGTACCCACCACTCGCGAAGGTTCACTATGATGAACTAGGGCATGTATTTCGCGATTGGAAGGTGCTCAGCCTGTCACTTATCCAGAATTGGCTGATCGGGCCGATGCTCATGTTCGTTCTCGCGGTGATATTTCTGCGAAATTACCCCGAGTACATGGTTGGCCTAATTCTCATCGGTCTTGCACGCTGTATCGCGATGGTGATCGTCTGGAACGATCTTGCGGACGGCGACACAGAGTACGCAGCGGGCCTCGTGGCATTCAACAGCTTGTTTCAGGTGCTCTTCTATAGCCTGTACGCATACCTCTTCATTACCATCATGCCTTCAGTGCTCGGCCTTGTCGGCTCAGGCTACACAGTGGATATCACGGTCGGTGACATCGCAAAGAGCGTCTTCATTTACCTTGGTATTCCATTCCTCGCCGGTTTTGCCACGAACCGCTTGCTTATCCGCGCGAAGGGGAAGGATTGGTACTATCGTGTGTTCATCCCGAGGATCAGCCCGCTGACGCTCGCCGCACTGCTCTTCACAATCGTTGTGATGTTCAGCCTGAAGGGCGAACTCATCCTCACCATTCCTGGCGACTTCGTCCGCATCGCGATCCCACTATTCATCTACTTCGTCGCGATGTTCTTTATTAGTTTCTTCATGGGAAGGCGGATCGGTGCTGACTATTCAAAGACAGTCACCCTATCCTTCACCGCCGCCAGCAACAACTTTGAGCTCGCCATTGCTGTGGCGGTTGCAGTCTTCGGAATCGGCTCTGGTGTCGCCTTTGCGGCTGTAATAGGTCCGCTGATCGAGGTGCCTGTCATGATCGGCCTGGTCAGCGTAGCGTTTGCACTTCGGAGGAAGTACTTCAAGCACGGGTCTCCAAAGAAGCCGGAACAGGTCGGGGCCACAACCTGAGATCTTCAAAACCTCAGACTGCGCATTCGTCCGATTGAAACTGGGCAAGGAGACTAGCTTGGGAACAGAAAAACCGCCCACCTCGTGATGAAGTGAGCGGTTCAGCGCGCCCGGCAGGATTCGAACCTGCGACCTTTGACTCCGCAAGTCTAGCTTGGAGAAAGGTCGTTTCACGTGGTAACAGTATACCGCCTCGGGTATAGATCGGGATGCCGTGAGGCCCATAATCGGGGCCTTTTGCTTTTGCCTTTCACTCTTCCCGTAAGCGAATAGAAAAATAGTTGGCCAAGGGCGTCGACCAGCCAAATTGTGATGAATATTGTTTAGAGCCAGTAATTCGGTTCGATTTGCTCGGCAGGCGGAGGTGGAGGCAAGTCAATTTGCAGGATCAAGTTTCGGCGGGGGAGAACCATACTGACGAGCACCCACAGAATTAAAGCTAACAGTATCAGCCTTGCAGCGATTCCTCGAAAACTCGGCCTGAACATATCATCGCCTTCGGCGGGTTTTTCGATCCAATAATCAAACTCGGATTCCATACTTTAGGTTTATCAGCACACGCGCGCAGGCCCAAAGCCGTGGGCATTCATTGGCTTAATCTTCCCAGTCTCAACCGGTGAGATTATCATCAAGGTCGGTACATATTTCGAGAGCGCATCAATATTCTAGAGGAGTAACAAGTGAGCGACAAAGAAAGCATGAAACAGATTGCATACGACGCGTTTGTGTATGCCTATCCGATGCTGGAGCAGGTAAAGACTCTCAACGGCATGATGGAGTTTGTGGGCGTGGAATTCAATCGAGCGACCTTCAACCCCAAATTGCCATGGGAAAACGTGGGCATGCCTATTGTCGCGCCCAACTTAACATCGATGACCGGCGGTATTCTGGTCGGCACGACCTATGGGCCGGTCACCATCGAAATCCCCGAAGTTTACGACCGCTACATCGTCTATCAATGCATCGATGCCTTCACCCATAATTTCTACTACATGGGTACGCGGGCCAATCATGGTGATGAGGGGCGTTTCACTTTCTACAATGAAGGCCAGCAACTACCGGACCTGAACGCCACGCTGGTTGAAATGGAGAGCGACCACGCCATTATTGTCATCAGAATCGACATTGCCGATGTTTCGGAGAAAGAACGCGTGAACGGTATTCAGGATGCCATCAAGGTTATCGACGCCCCTACCAAGCACAGGGAATACCCTCCTTATGACAAAGAGAAAGCATTCTCTCCCGAGTTTGTTGAATAGGTCAATGACTTGTTGACCGAAGTGCCTGAAACCGAGACGGCGCTCTTTGAGCGATTTGCCAGAGTCGGTATTTTCAGCGATGTCACGCTGACAAAAGAAGAGCGAAAAGAGGTGCAGGCTGGAATTGATGCCGGGCTTGAAGACATTAAAACTCAAGTCAAAACAGCGACGGCACTTGGCAATGGCTGGATCGGCGCGACAACATTGTTTGGTACCCGGGAATTTCTGGACAAAAACTACATGAACCGAGCGATAGGCGCTCACTTCGGGTTATGGGGCAACTCGAAAGAAGAGGCCAACTACTTTCTTGGAACTTTTGATGGTGAGGGTGAGATCACATTTAAAAAAGAAGAACTCCCCCCGCTTATGGATATTGGGTTCTGGTCGGTTACTGTCCACGATGAAAAAATGCTTGTGGAGGCGAATGAATATGATTCCTACGTAATCACAATGGAGCAAATGAAATTTGAGGAGAACGGATCGATCACATTCAAATTCTCAAGTCAGCCGGAGGATGGAAACTGGTTATACACCCCCGGAGACACAATGGCTCTCCTAATCCGCGCCTATCAAGCCGATCCCGAGAAGATTGCAGACTTCGTTCCGCCACCATTTCTGCAAGTTAGTTGAAGGCGAGATCAACTACTCGGACTCTTGGGCGATCAACCGCTGTGGGGTCACATCAGCCATTCGGTCTGATCTCCCTCCGATTGGTCGCTAGGGGTCAATGTTTTGGTTTCGGTGTTGACCTCGACTTGGCGATTGTCTGGGTGATTCTCAGAGTCGTGGTGTAGCGTAAATGTGACTCGGTAGCCGGTTTTGCCCTCGGCCCAGGCTTCGTTTAATTCCTTCAGAATCATTCCTTCAACCGTTTCGAGGATCAATACGAAATCAGGATTGCGGCTGTTCTCGCTCATTGGTTCACCTCCAGGTTTCCTAAAATAGGGCTCAAACTACTCGGCGGAGTCGATCATTTCGATTTGGATCGCCGCTAGGTCGCTCAGGGCTATGATTTCGTCAGCCAGATCGTGAGACTCCAGAATGGCCAATCGGTGAATTAGCACGCCTATAGCTACGGGCAGGATTTAGGCGGCTTGAGATTGGACAATAAGGCGAAGTTCGTCAACGGTGAGCAACGTTGTTCGACGGGTATGGATCATACGATGGCAATTTGAGCAGAGCGGGCTTAGCTTCTTGATTGCTTCTTTGATGAAGTCTGAAGTTGCTTGTCCGTCATTTTGGAACAAGGGCTTCTTGTGATGCATTTCTATATAGCCCTTTCCTAAGCCCCCATATTTCTTAGCGAAGTCAAAGCCGCAGGCTTCGCACTTGATCGATCCCTTGCGAGTATAGTGCTCAATTGCTGCGTTTCTAAGGAGGCGAGATCGTTTGTATACGGTCGCACTAACTCTTCGCCTAGCGCCCTCTGATATTTGAAGGTCTTCTGGGTAGACGGTTACCTTTCGATTGGCCTTAGATTCCTTTGATGTCTCCTCTAATCCGTCTACGACATCGGAGTAACTAAAGCCGTGCTCGATCAGATAGTCAATCGGTTCGCGGTTCTCCCCCAGATATTTTTTACCTTTTGCCGTGATCCACCATTGGCCAGCGCGACCCTCGCCTTTGTATCTCGCATAACCTGGACCATCCTGGTCAAGCGTACTGTGAGAACGCAGATTCCGAACCTTCTGCGAGAATTTGGTATCTCGTCTGCCGGAAAGGAGTTGCATGTCCTCTCCAGTAGGCTGCAATTCCTCCTCAAGTTTGCTTATTAGCTCGCTGGTTGATGTGCCTGGATTTTCAGCAATGATTTTGAGCGCGGGTAAGACTAATTCTCTTTCCGAAATCCTCGCCATTGTGCCCCCATTGATGAAATCGAATCTTGGCTATGGTCAACTATCTCAACGGTGTGATGTCAGGCTGCGTAGTTTGAAATAATTAGATGACGTGCGTATCGGTCGTTTCTGTCTTGGAAGCTCACGAGGTATCGCTTGTCGAATCCGCGTATAGTCAGCCCCGATCCTTCATACATATCTAGGATCACGTCGGTCGCCTTAATTACGAGCATGAACTTGGCCTGACAGTCAGTCAGCAGGTAGTTCGCTAATCGGCGGTGATCGTCAATACCAAAGGCATTCAGGGCATATGTGCTGAATTCGCTATCATACGGCGGATCAAGGAATACGAAGTCATTAGCGGTAGGGCGGTTACTTTCGAGAAATTCTAGGAAATCCATGCTGGAAAGCTCAGCTAGATTGAGATGCGCCCGATAATCTATAGATCGGAGCATATCGATCTTCTTCAGAAAGTCTTTTCGATTGTATTGGAGACCACCATAAGGCACATTAAAATGCCCGTTGGCGTTGTATCTAAACATCGATGCATAGCAGAATTCACGAATGAAGTAAAACGTCCCAATCCTTTCTTGAAGAGATAGTCCCCAATCATCCGCTTCGTTAGTCAGCCGCCGCAAATGCATGTAAAAGGCACTGCGGATGGCACTTTCCAGATTTTGGAGAAGCTCATCGTCATTGAATGGTGCATTCGTGTTTTCTAAATGTCGAACCCTAGCTATCTTCGTCTCGAGATTTCTAACAAGCTCGTGAAAGAATGATTCCCGAGGATTTCGGAATGGCTTCGCGAGCAGACCATCCAAATCACCTGATAGGGCAGACACCATCTGCTGAGTGTATTCTCCGGCGAACTCGTCGGCTCCCCCCAGGGCGAATTGTCGATACAGGGCAATTAATGTTGAGCGGTTTTGACTAATAAGGTCGTCTATCAGCCGCCATTTTCGATTGATTGTTCTAAGCGTGCGGAAGAATGAACGGTCGTCCCCGCGCACAAAACCATAGAGGTCCATAAGCTCTTCTGACATGTCGTTGATGAATGCGCGCGAAGCATTCTGTGCAAAGAATACGGCCCCACCGCCAACGAATGGTTCGTAGTAGTTCTCGTAGTTGGAAGGAATACTCGGGAGAATGAATTTAAGCTCATGGCTCTTGCCCCCCGCCCACTTCACAATAGGGGGGAGCTTTTCTTGTCTGAGCATTCCGTTGGTGGATGTAAAGTCCGGCAATGCTTCGTTTTGGGGAAGACGTGAAGCCACGGTCACGAGGGCATTATAGACTCTGTAGCGGCGAATCACGCAAAATCTTGGCAATTTGCCTAGCGCCATAGGTTATTTGAAAGGTCCTTTATGTAACTTAGCCCTACCCTGAAAAGCTAATTGAACGCTGCCTGAGCTAGGGGAGAGTAACGCGCCAGGCCGCTGAGGGTTGCCACCACTGACTCCCGCGTTGTCACCATGATGCCATTCAACATAACATCGCAACCAACCCGACTTCGCGGGCTGTAGTGCTTCGGCTAAATCGCGCTACTCCGCTACGGATGTGGATGGAACCATGAAAAAAACAGCCAAGTTTTTACCTCCTATTATTCTGTCGGTTACGGTTGCGGCATGTCGATCCTCTGTGGAGCCCATTCCAACTCGCTCCGATCTCTTGTCCCCTACAGTGACTGATGTCAGCGAAATCATCTCAATAACAGAGACTCCGTCTCCGACGCTGCAGGTTTTAGCGACTGTGACGCCTTCGCATACTCCAACACCTATCGGCGGAGGAAATGGTCGTATCGCATTTTTTGTTGCTCGTGATCCGTCGTACATTAATCGCGATGTCGCATTGCTAACAATTGGCGGAGCTACTCTCTTTGAAAAGCTAATTGTCGAATCCACGCTTGGAGCTTTCCTTTCCTCTGTATCCTACAGTGTCTCGCCTGACGGGGGAACAATGGCGGTGCTAGCAACGGTGCACGAAGATGGGGTAAAAAGTTCATATCGGTTTTTGACCCACGCGAATGAAGAAGGCTTCCTACCTGCCTTGGAAAATAATGGCCCGTGGCGTCCGGTCTTGACCGGTGAGCAACACTGGTTAGTCGACTGGTCTCCCCACGGAGACAAAATGCTCCTTACACGCTTTTTGCCAAGCCCCCCAGGAACTAGACCCTCGCAACATATGAGGGCGATCTATGTGGTTAATCC
>SDBV01012061.1_pt1 | contig 11108 bp, 10 predicted proteins | sample 2277081 | NCBI WGS metagenome assembly SDBV01 (sample SAMN10402039, study PRJNA504765) | marine sediment metagenome | isolation source: marine sediment core GS10_PC15, 223 cmbsf | place: Arctic Ocean: Southern Knipovich Ridge | collected 2010
CCGGTGAACCGATCTACGGTTGGCATCCCCCAAGCTATGCCGCACTCCACGACGAATCAGGGCGGCTGCTGGAGCGAGGGGATACGGTGCGCATCGAGGGTCTGGCCGATAGCCTCGACGCCATCGCACGTGCCGGGGCCATCATCTTCTATAAAGGAGAGATCGGGAAGTTGATCGCCGACGATTCCCAGGCCAACGGCGGCATCCTGACTCGAGGCGACCTCGAGGCGTTCGAGGCGGTGCCGCGACCGGCTCTCGACATCCCGCAAGGCGAGTGGCACCTGGCAACCAATCCGCCGCCGGCCATCGGCGGAGCCGTGCTGGCGACGATGCTGAAGCTGATGGGCGAAAGGCCTCGCGGTGGCTGGTCGGCCGAAGAGATCGACTATCTGATCCGGGTTCAACGCGCCGTCTTCGAGCATCGCTTCGATCATATCGACGGCAGCGAGGACGTGGCGTCCGCGGTGCGAGGGCTACTGTCGGAAGAGACCGTTGGATCGCTGCGTCGGAAACTGACTTCGCCATCGACCGTGCATACTTCGAGCGTGGACTCTGCGGGCCTGGCCTGCTCGATCAGCGCCTCCACCGGTTACGGAGCCGGCGTGATGCCGCCGGGGACCGGGATCTGGATGAACAACTTCCTGGGCGAGCTCGAGCTCAACCGCCGGGGCTACCACGAGTGGAGGCCGGGAACGCGATTGCCGTCCAACATGGCGCCCAGCATCGTCCGCCGCTCCGACGGCGCCGTGCTCTCGATCGGCTCGCCGGGTGCTGACCGCATCGTCACCGCGCTGCTCCAGGTGATCCTCAATTACCTGCACCTGGGCCTCTCGCTCGAGGACGCGATCGCGCACCCGCGTCTCCACGTGGAGTATCGCGACGACGGCGGGTATCGCGTGGCCCACGAGCCTGGGCTCGCCGTCGATGGGCTAGCCGTGCCGCGCCGGAGATTCGATGATCTGTCGATGTATTTCGGCGGGGTCAGCGCGGTGCTGTTCGAGCCGGGTCGCGGGTTTACGGTGGCGGCGGACCCGCGGAGGAAGGGCGGCTGTGCCGTGGCGTGAAGGAAGCGATCATCCGCGCCAGGCCGCGCTCACCTTCCGGCCGCTCGAAGACCCCTTCCTCGTAGAGCAGCAAGTCTAGAGAGGAGGCGAACGCCTCCTTCAACTCGTTTCGTTCCAGAACGAACTCGCGCCTCATGTCGCCGCCCAGGACGTCGAGCTCGTCGACGTTATAGGTCTCGAAGATCAGCAACCCCCCGGGGCGCAACGCAGTCACGTACGCGGGAAAGAGATCTCGCAGCAAAAACTTCGTGTTGATGATGATGTCAAACGACGCTGCGGGGATGGGGAAGCTTCCGAGATCGGCATGCACGGGGTGGATGGGCAGATGTTCGCGCCGTGCGCGCTCGGCCAGGAGCTGCAATCCGAGCCAGGAGATATCGACGCTGATGACGCGGTGACCGGCACGGGCTAGAAAAAGAGAATTGCGGCCGGCGCCGCAGGCAGCATCGAGGACCCGCCCCGGCGTCTGTAGCCAGGGGAGCGCATCGGAGACGATCGGTGAGGGCTGTTCGGAGTCCACCCAATCACCGTCGCGGTAGCGCTCGTCCCAGCGTTCCTGGTCGCCACGAGCCACGGCGGCCCTCTCTTTTCAGGAGAGGTTTTAAAGCAGTTCCGTCTTGCGGGGACCCTGAGCCGTCTTCACAGGCGCTTCGTCCCGAAAGATCCAGGCGCCCCGCTCGCCGAAGGCGCGGGCCCGACGTGCCACGTCGAAGACCTTCCCATCGGCCAGCTCGGTGGATTCGCAGAACATCGTAACCGCCGACCCGTCCAGCCGGTCGGGATCCATCTCCAACTCCTCGAGACAGCGTTGGAGTGCCGACATGAAGTCGGGTGCGACCACCTTGGCGTGCCATTGCTCGGCAGTGCCCAAATACTCCTGGGCCCGCAGGATCACCCTGTATACCTTCTTAGCCTCGAGGCTTTTCGATCGTGCTATCATCTCGTGCGGCCCTCCTCGGCCGCGTGCACCGAAGTTCATTCCGGGTCTGGACCATCCCAAACCACCGATCCCGCCGCAAGTCAACACGATTCGCGACGGGAGTCCACCCCTTACAACCCCAAAGCCGCGCTAACGATCCCTGCCCGCCTGGCGGGCAGGGTCGAGAACCTTCCGCGCCTCTTTCTCGTCCAGGATCCCCTGCTCGATCACCAGCTCCAGGATCGTCTTGTCTAGCTGGAGGGCCTGCTTGGCCAGCTCGGCCGCCCGATCATAACCGATCAGCGGAGCCAGCGCCGTCGCCAGGGCCGGGCTGCGCTCGGCGTACCAGCGGGCTCGTTCCACGTCGGCGCCGATCCCGGCGATGCAGCGCTCGGTGAACATGTCGCAAGCGTTGGCCAGGATCTGGATCGACTGCAGGAGTCCGTAGGCCATCACCGGGATCATCACGTTTAGCTCGAAGTTGCCCGACTGGCCGCCCACGGTCACCGCCGCATCGTTACCGATCACCTGCGCCGCCACCATGGTCACCGATTCGGCGATCACCGGGTTCACCTTGCCCGGCATGATAGAGGATCCGGGCTGGGTGACGGGGATAGTGATCTCTGCCAGACCCGTGCGGGGCCCGGATGCGAGCCAACGAATGTCGTTGGCGATCTTCATCAGACTTACGGCCAACACTTTGAGAGCGCCGCTGGCCTCGACCATCGCGTCCCGGCCGCCCTGCGCCTCGAAGTGGTTGGACGCCTCGACGAATTCGTGGTTGAACAGCCGCGAGAGCTCGGCGCAGACCCGCTTCGCAAACTCCGGTTCTGTGTTGAGGCCGGTGCCCACCGCCGTGCCGCCGATGGCCAGCTCCGATAGATGGGGTAGGGCGTTCTCCACTCTCCGAATGCCGTGGCCGATCTGGCTGGCGTAGCCGCCGAACTCCTGGCCGAGGGTGACGGGCGTCGCATCCTGCAGGTGCGTGCGTCCCGTCTTCACCACTTCTTCCATCTCGGCGGCCTTCGCTGCCAGCGTCTCCTTCAGGCGGTTCAGCGCCGGGAGCAGGTCTTCCTCAATAGTGGCGCAAGCGGAGACGTGACAAGCGGTGGGGATCACGTCGTTCGATGACTGGCCCATGTTGACGTGATCGTTGGGATGCACCTGCTTCGATCCGAGCGAGCCGCCGAGGATCTGGATCGAACGGTTCGCGATCACCTCATTGGCGTTCATATTGGTCGAGGTGCCCGAGCCGGTCTGGAAGATGTCGAGGGGGAACTGCTCGTCGAGCTTCCCCTCCATCACTTCGGTCGCCGCCGCTTCGATCGCCTTTCCCAGCCGCTCATCCAGCTTATCCAGCCCCATGTTCACCCGCGCTGCCGATAGCTTGATGGCGCCCAGCGCGCGGATGAAGCTGCGAGGGAAGCGGAGCCCGCTGATGGGGAAGTTCTCTACCGCCCGCTGCGTCTGCGCCCCATACAACGCATCCGCCGGGACCTTCACGTCGCCCAGCGAGTCCTTTTCGGTTCTATAGTCTTGCCTGCCCATCTTGCGCTCTCCGAACATGTCCGTGGCCGCGATGAAGCGAAGATAGTCGGGCCGGGGCCTTCGGGATAGGTAAGATGAGGGGCATCCTATCCTTGTTCCACATTGTCTTAGATGAGATATTAGCGCCCTCGTGACAGGCTACCCAACCCAATCCGGAGAGCACTATGCTGAAGACGCGCCCGGCACTCTTCATCCTAACGGCGCTGTTCGCTTCCAGCGGCGCAGCGGCTCAGGAAAGTGCCTCCACCCAGCTCGAGCGACTCTTCGCCGACGCCTGGGAATTCACCTTGCAGGAGAATCCGCTCTTCGCTACTCGGGTGGGCGACCGTCGTTTCAACGATCGGCTCCCAACCGTCAGCGTCGATGACTATCAGCGCCGGCTCGATGCCCAGAAGCGTTTCCTCGAGCGCTTGGATCAGATCGACCCGAGCGCCCTGTCGAAGCCCGCGCGCACCGACTATGACATCTTCAAGCGCCTGACGGCGGACGCGATCTCCGAGCTCGAGTTCAAGACTTACCTCATCCCGATAACGAACCGTAGCGGCTTCCACGTCAGCTTTCCGCAGCTGCCCCGGCAGGTGCCGCTGCGAACGGAAGAAGACTATGAGAACTACATCGCGCGGCTCAACGCGTTCGAGACATACGCGCGGCAGCACATCGATCTGCTGCGGCTGGGAGTTCAGGAGGGCTACGTCCTGCCGCGGATCGTTCTCGTGGGTTGGGAAGATGCCATCGAATCCCACATCGTCGACGACCCCACCCAGAGCTTGCTCTACGCTCCCTTCGAGCGGTTCCCGGAAAGAGTTTCCGGCGCGGATCAGGAAAGACTACGCGCCGCCGGTCTCGCTGCCATCGAGCGGTCGGTAGTTCCCGGTTACCGTGCCTTCGCCGAGTTCATGCGCGATGAATATTTCCCGGCGGCGCGCGAGGCGATCGGCGCTTCCGAGCTCCCGAATGGGAGAGCTTTCTATGAGCATCGGATTCGCCGCTACACCACGCTCGACGATCGCACACCTCAACAAGTGCACGAAATAGGGCTTGCCGAAGTGGAACGCATCCGGGGTGAGATGATCGAGGTGATCGTCGATGTGGGTTTCGAGGGGAGCTTCGACGAGTTCGTGGAATTTCTGCGCACCGATGACCGCTTCTATGTCGATTCGCCCGAGGAGCTGATGGAAAAAGTCGCCCGGGTGCTCAAACGGATGGACGGCGAGCTGCCGGGCATCTTCAAGACGTTGCCGCGGATGCCCTACGGCATCCGGCCGGTGCCCGACTTCATCGCGCCCAAGACCACCACCGCCTATTACAACCGCCCGGCGGGCGACGGGACCCAGGCAGGCTTTTACTATGTGAACACCTACGATCTACGCAGCCGGCCCCTCTACGAGATCGAGGCGCTATCACTTCACGAGGCGGTGCCGGGCCACCACCTGCAGATCGCGTTACAGCAGGAGCTGGAAGGACTCCCGAGCTTCCGCCGCTTCGCTGGCTTCACGGCGTTCGTCGAGGGTTGGGGTCTCTACGCGGAGCGGCTGGGGCTCGAGGTGGGTTTCTACGAGGATCCCTACAGCAACTTCGGCCGTCTCACCTACGAGATGTGGCGTGCCCTGCGGCTCGTGGTCGATCCCGGAATGCACTATCTCGGCTGGAGCCGCCAGCAAGCTATCGACTTCATGGCCGAGAACTCGGCGCTCAGCATCCACAACATCACCACCGAGGTCGATCGCTACATCGCCTGGCCCGGTCAAGCCGTCGCTTATAAGACTGGCGAGCTGAAGATCCGCGAATTACGCGCGCGTGCGGAGCGAGAGCTGGGCGACCGCTTCGATGTGCGTGAATTCCACGATGTGGTTCTGGGGGGCGGGGCGGTGCCGTTGAGTGTGCTGGAGGAGAATGTGGAGGAGTATATTCACCGGGAGAAGACTTAACAAAATGTAGAACAAGAAACCGTGGTCTCTCGTTCTACATTGTTCTGCATCAAAGACCAAAGACTATAGGCGCTCCAGTTGATCCAGGCGCCGTTCGTATTCTTCCATCGAGATACGGCCATCAACGAAGTTGTTCTGAAGCGTCTGCAGTGGGGTCTCGTTCGACTTGAGGGAAGCGTGCTCCGGCTCGGGCCGCTCTGCGCTCCTGAATACGGCTCTGCCTGCGATCGCGCTTACGTCGCCTCGATCCCCGCCAACTTGAAGCCTGCCTTCCTCGCGCTGCCGGTGATCTCTGCGGCGGCCCCAACCACACATACGCCCGCACCCGACGAAGATGGCGCCGAATAGGCACCAAAAAACCCACCATTCCATTTCATACCTCCGTGCGCTAGGCTCGATCTCCCGCGGAAGCGGCGGAGAGGTCCTTCATCTCCTGCGCGGCGCGATCGAGAATATGCTTCATCTTTGTCAGCTTCTCCGGGTCGCCCCAGTGGGTCGCCCGGTCAAAGGTCACCTGCGCCAGATCCTTGAAGGACCGCGTCAGATCCTTCATCTCCGTCCCGAAGAAGCGGTCCGTGAACTGAGTCACGCGGTCCACGATGTCGTCCAGCACGTGGCCGTTCTCCTTCAGGAACTCGCGCCCCTCATCCGTGATGCTGTAGACCTTTTTGCCCTCCGTCTCCTCGCAGGTCACGTACCCCTGGTCCTGGAGCATCTGCAGCGTTGGATAGACCGAGCCCGGGCTCGCACTGTAACAACCGCCGGCCTCCTTCTCGAGCGCCCGCATCACTTCATAGCCGTGCATCGGCTTCCGGGAGAGCAGTTCGAGGACCATATACTTGAGGTCGCCGCGGTCGAAGATTCGGAAGCGGCCGACCCCGATCCGAAATCCCTTCGGGCCGAACATATCGCCGAAGCAGCTGAAAAAATCGTCTCGGTTGCGTCTGGACATCTCTTTTCCCTTATCTGATGCCGGGCCCCGGCTGTGGGTTGCACCGCAGCCTGAAACGCGAGCGGGGCGTGTGCGTAGCGTTGGATACAAAGGCCCGATATATCTAACCGATATATCGGACCGATATTACGCTCCATTATAGCGATATATCGGTTGGCTGTCAAGACGAAGATTCGCCTTGCCTTCCTGCTCTGCCAGTAGGTCTAGCCCAAGCGGGTCTTAGGGCGCAGATTGGCAGTTCCGAGGACGTTGGTGCACCAGCCCGAGTCTTCCCAATAGAAAAGACTCTATTATGACGGCATCAAATGCAGGCCGATCCGCGAGGCCGGTCGTTACCGACCGCTGGCGAAAGGCCATCGCCCCCGTCAGCGCCGCGCTGCTGCTGGCGACGCTTAGTGGCTGTTCCACTCCGAAGTCACGCGTGCCGCCGCTGACGCCCACGCCGACCGGTACGTATCAGATCGGCAAGTTCGTGTGGTACGATCTGATCACCGATGATGTGGCCGCGGTGAAGGTGTTCTACGGGGGGCTCTTCGGGTGGGAGTTCGATGATATCGAGACGGAGAAGGACAACTTCACTCTGGCCTCGCATCGTGGTGTACCGATCGCCGGAATCGTGTATCTGGAGCGAGAGGACCCGGCGGTGAGTCAGAGCCAGTGGGTAAGCTCGGTTTCCGTCCCTGATGTCGATCGTGCCGCGGAGTACGTGAAAGAGCAGGGTGGCGAGCTGCACTGGGGTCCGAAGGACGTACCGGACCGCGGGCGGGTAGCCATAGTGAGCGATCCGCAGGGAGCGCTGTTCGCGTTAGTGAGGGCGAGCGGCGGCGATCCTCCGGACCAGGTGCCCCTCCCGGGCGGTTGGCTGTGGACGGAGCTTTGGACCCGAGACCTGGCGGCGGCGCTGTCGTTCTACGAATCGCTGGCGGGTTACACCCACGAGACTACGGACGTGATTTCCGGTGACCAGTATCACCTGCTGAAGCGCGATGATCGTGCCAGGGCAGGCGTGCGCCAACTTCGCTGGGAAGACGTGAGGCCCAATTGGCTGCCCTATGTACTCGTCGATGACCCCGCAACCGTCGTAGCTCGCGTGGATGGCCTGGGTGGGAGAGTGGTGATCGCTCTGAACGAAGAGATCCGCGGCGGCAACGTCGCCTTGATCGCCGATCCGTCCGGCGGGATATTCGCGATTCAGAAGTGGCAGATGGACGAGAGCGAAAGAGGCGGAGGCGCGCAATGAACAGGCTGTCGAAGCTTCTCCTGGCCGCTGTTCTGAGTTGCATGAGCCTGCTGACGCTCGGCTGCGCATCCGGCGGGGTGTACGTCGGCGTCGGCGTCGCGGGACCCTACGGAGGCTATCCGTATGGTGGCTATCCCGGGTACGGGGGTCGTCCGGGGTATTGGGGTCGTTATGAAGAGGATGCTCTGATCGATCCGGTCGAGAACGGCGAACGGCTGGCGCATCGCTTTATTGATCCTAAAAGAAGAAAAACGCCGCCGCGAGGATGGCGTACACCGCCAGTAGCTGGGCGCCTTCCAGCCAGTTTGACTCACCGTCGATCGAGATGATGGTGACCACGGCGGTGGCGAGGCCGACGGCGATCACCTCGAAGGCGTTGAAGGCGAGGCTCATGCGGTGGCCGAGGACCAGGGAGAGGAAGACGAGGAGGGGAGCGACGAAGAGGGCGATCTGGGTGCTGGAGCCCACGGCGATGGCGAACGAGAGATCGATCTTGTTCCTGGTGGCGACGAGGACGGCGGCGCCGTGTTCGGCGGCATTACCGACCAGGGGGATGACGATGATGCCGAGGAAGAACTCGCTGATGCCGAGCGTGGCTACAGTCTCTTCCGTAACGCCGACGAGGATCTCCGATAGCCAGGCCACAAATACGGTGGCGACGGTGAGTGTGATGAGGGCGCGCCGCATCGTCCAGGTCGGTGGCGCGTGGGCGCCCTTCTGAACGAACAGCTCCCTGTGTGTCACGAGTGTGAAGACCAGGCTGAGCACGTAGATCAAGAGCATCATTGCGGCGACGATCAGCGACAGCTTCAATATGATGCCGGGCTCGGCTGCCGGGTGTGTGAAGTCGAAGACCGCGGGGACGACGAGGCCGACGACGGCAAGGGCGAGGAGCGCGGCGTTCATCCCGGCGGCCCTGGCGTTGAACTTCAGGTTCGGGTACTTCAGTCCGCCGAGAAACAGGGAGAGTCCGAGTATCAGCAGCAGATTCCCGATCACCGAGCCGGTGATCGACGCCTTCACCAGTTCGATCAGGCCCGCTTTGAGTGCGAAGATGCCGATGATCAGTTCGGCTGCGTTGCCGAAAGTCGCGTTGAGTAAGCCACCCACGGTCGAGCCGCTGCGGGCGGCGACTTCCTCCGTCGCGGTTCCCATGAGGTGAGCGAGCGGTATGATAGCGGCGGCGCTGGCGAAGAAGACTAAGGCGGCAGGAGCGCCGGCGAGCCCAAGCGCGATGGCTATGGGAATGAGGATGAACGGGACCAGCCGCAGAGCGCCGCCCAATCTATGTCCCGATCCTCAGAATCAGCTCGTATAGAAAGCGCGTCCCGAAGCCGAGGTTCTCGATCGAGACGCGCTCGTCGTTGCCGTGCACCCGCGCGCTCTCGGAGGCCGGCAGCCGGAACAATCCCACCCCGTAGCTCTCGATCCCGATCTCTCGGAAGTAGTGTGAATCGGTGAAGCCCGCGAGCACATAAGGGAGCACGGTGGCGCCGGGATCGAACTTCTCAGCCAGCTCCTCGATCCCCCCGAACAGCTCACCACTGGTTGGAGAAGCGGTCGCCGGCCAGCTGGTCCCCAACGGCTCGATGGATAGTGTCCGGCCGTCGGCACCTGCGATCGTTCTCAGCTCTTCCAAGAAGGCGTCGGGATCCTCTCCAGGCAACAGCCGGATGTCCAGCGCGGCTTCCGCCACGGGCGGTATCACGTTGGTCTTGTTGCTGCCGGCCAGGCGCGTGATGGAGATCGTGTTTCGCAGCAGGGCGTTATGGTAGCGATCGTTGAGGATGCGGCGCCGCTTCTCCGGGTCGGCCAGACTTGCCTCGACGTTCTCGTAGAGCTCCGCTTCTTCGCGCGGCGAAATCAGGGCCAGCCGGCGGAAGAACTCGGCGACGGGAGGCGTCACCTGGATGGGTGTCTCCCATTCTCTGATACGCTCCAAAGCTTCGATCAGCCGGTTCACCGCCGACTTGGCGATCGGTCGCGAGCCATGCCCGCTGACGCCGCGTGCGGTGACTTTCTGCCAAAAAGGCGACTTCTCGGTTACGCCCACACCGTAATACAGCAGATCGCCGTCGTCGGCGACGCGAATCGTGCCGCCCTCGTTGATCACGTACTCGGCCCCTTCGAGCAGGTCGCGATGATCGCGCACGAAGCGTCCCGCGTCGACTCCGCCGGTGATCTCCTCGTCGCTAGTGGCGAGAAAGATGATGTCGCGGGTCAGCGCGTTTGCCTGGCGGGCCAGTAGCTTCATCACCATCAGCTGGACGATGGCGGTGCCCTTCATGTCCAGGGCACCGCGGCCCCACACGTAGCCGTCACGGATCTTCCCTTCGTAGGGATCGACCGACCAGAACTCCGGCGACGCCTCGACCACATCCATGTGGTTGAGCAGCACCAGGGCGCCTTTCCCGGCGCTCGCTCCGGCGCGGATACGCCCAACCAACGCCGCCTTGCCATCACCCTGATCGATGAGAAGAAACTCTATCCCCTCTTTGACGAACTCATCGCGGAGGAAACGTGCGGCGACGATCTCACGACCGGGAGGGTTGGTCGTGTTGACCTGTATGTAGCGACTGAGCAGGCCGGCCGCTTCGTCGGTGACGGCGTCCCAATCGATCGCCGGCGGTGTAGTATCGGGCGCGGCCTGTTGGGCGGCGACGTTGGAGTGCATCGCGACAGTGAGAGCGATCGCGATGACGAGACGCGAAAAGCTGGTTATCCTGGTCATGTCCTCTGCGGGGTTGGCCGCCATACGGCGCCCTTTTCGCTGACGTCCAGATTAGGAAACGCATCGGGGTGCACACATTTGGCGAGTATTTCGACGCCATCGACGACGCGGGGCCCGGAGCGATTGAAGTAGGAAGAGCCGTCGACCACGAAGGCGCGGCCTTCATCGATCGCACGCGGCGCGACGGCGAGCAGCCGATCGGCGTAGCGATCCGCATCGGCCCGCGTCGCATCGAGCTTGTATCCGCAGGGCATGATGAGCAGTACGTCCGGATCGAGACCCATCAATCGCTCCCAGCTCACCTGCTGCGAGCGCGCGCCCGCCTCGCCCTCGAGGTTGATCGCGCCTGCCGCCTCCACCATCTCGGGCACCCAGTGACCGGGCGTGAAGGGTGGGTCCAACCATTCGATCCCCAGCAGCCGGGGTCGCGGCCGATCCTCGACGCGCTCACGGATCCGCTGGAGGCGGTCGCGGAGCTCGCACACGAGGGCGGCCGCCGCGCGGGCCACTCCCGCGGCTTCGCCCACCTGCAGGATCGTCATGAAGATCCCGTCGATGGTGTGGGCATCGAGGGAGAGCACCCGGGGACGGCTCTCGAGCGAGTCGACGACGGCCCGCGCGTCGGCGGCGGGGACGGCGCAGACATCGCAGACTGCCTGGGTGAGCACGAGGTCCGGTCGCGCAGCCCGCAGCCCGGCCTCATCGATCTCGTAGACGCTGCCTGAC
>SDBV01012062.1_pt1 | contig 11107 bp, 3 predicted proteins | sample 2277081 | NCBI WGS metagenome assembly SDBV01 (sample SAMN10402039, study PRJNA504765) | marine sediment metagenome | isolation source: marine sediment core GS10_PC15, 223 cmbsf | place: Arctic Ocean: Southern Knipovich Ridge | collected 2010
ATTATATTCTAAACTAATTGGACCAGAAAAAGATATTCCATTAACGCTTACAGGTTAAGCAGTAAGATAAAAAAAGACATCATTTCCACCAGAGCTTTTGCAACGCCTATTTTCATAATTTGCTTCTTGATGTTCTAAAACTTCTGTTTTAGTTGTTGACATGGAATCAGGAACTAATTTTAAATCAACATATTTAAAAACACGCTCTAAATCCCATTGATGGATTTTACTAAAACTAATATACATAACCCACCTCCACTTGTTTGCGATTTTTCAAAAAAGATTTTTACACATCTTGAATTATTTTACAAATTTGAGAACCCATTTGTTTGTAACTGCAATATTTTGACATCTGTGACGGATGATGAAATCATTTTTAGAAAAACTTATTACTCTAAAGAAAAGCCTACTGTTATTGGATCACACGACCCATTCGTGCAAACGCTAACATTTAATCTACAAGAAATTTGCAGACAATTTATTTCCGACGTTAATTCTGTTTTATTAAACAAAGAAAATAACACCTCTATTTCAGAAACCGAAGACAACAAAACTTAAACATTTTTACGTTTTTTTTGTCAGGCGCTTTTCAAACAACATCAAGGCTGGCCCTGCCAAAAAGAGTGATGAGAGCGTTCCAAACACAACTCCTATTGACATCACAAGTGCGAAGCTAAAGATGGTAGGTCCGCCAAACAAGACAAGTAGCACCAGCACAACAAGCGTTGTAATGGATGTCATCATTGTGCGATTCAGAGTCGCATTAAGCGCATGGTTAATCGTTTGACCCATTGTCCCTCTTCTCATTCCAAGATCTTCTCTTAGACGATCAAAAATCACAATCGTATCATTTAACGAATATCCAATGATTGTCATCATGGCAGCAATGGTATTCAAATCAATTTGAATGCCTAAACCAAACCATCGAAGCAATGAAATCACACCTAGTGTGACAAACACGTCATGGATCAGACAGATAATACTTGCCAGCGCGTATTTAGATTCAAACCTAATAGTGATGTAGATCATAATTCCTAAAAGCGCAATACACAAACCTAAAAGTGCCTGATTACGCATTGTATCCGACAATTGCCCAGAAACTTCAGTCCAATTCTGATAGGCCTGTTCCATCGATGCTTTTTCAATATGCAATCCATCGAGTTGCAGCGCATCCAACACCCACTTAATTTTTGGATTACCCGCCTCTTTGTTTGCATGTTGTTCAAGCTCATAAAAAATCTTGCCAGGCTGATTCAAACTAGCACTAAAATACAAACGCACGTCGGATTCCTTATCCAGTGTGCGCACTTCAAATTCTGATGAATCCAATCCCTGTTTTTCAAGCGCACGTTCTACAAATGCACGTTTGTCGCCCTCTTTTTCCAAACTCACTGTCAACGCATTGCCCCCTGTAAAATCCATTCCAAAAATCGTATTTTTCTGCTTCACAAGCAAAGAGAGTCCAATGGCAATAATTGCACAAGAAAGAGCCAATATTTTGGGTGCATGCTTTAAAAATGCAAAATTTGTTTTAGAAAAGAGTTTTGCCATAGATAGCGTATGACGTTTTGGATTTTTCACCCAATGCGTAAAGAAATAGCGCGTGACAAAAAGCGCTGTAAACATCGATGAACCAATTCCAATAATGATCGCAACAGCAAACCCTTTAATAGGCCCCGAATCAAATTGCAGCAAAATAAGCGCTGCCAAAATGGTTGTCACGTTGGAGTCCACAATGGCAGAAAACGCCTTTTTGTATCCCATCGCTACAGAATGTGCCAATTTTCCCGTCTCTTGGAATTCCTCTCGTATTCTTTCAAACACAAGCACGTTCGCATCGACCGCCATTCCAATCGTCAAAATCACCCCAGCAATCCCTGCAAGTGACATTGCTGCCTGCAGATTTTGATATACTGCCCATAAAATCAACAAATTAAATAGCACCGCAATAGACGCCACAACGCCACCAAAACGATAAACAGCAATCATAGAAATCATCACACCAATCAAAGCCAACACAGTCGCTGTAATGCCTTTTGTGCGTTCCTGCTTTCCAAGTTGCGGGCTGACATTCATTTCCGATAAAATTTTGGGCTTAAAGCTCAATGAACCCGCTTTCAAATCGGCTTCTAACGTGCGGATTTCTCGTTGCGTAAAGCCACCGTTAATCTGTCCTGATGCAGAAATAGGTTCATGCAATCCTGGAGAAGAAATAATTTGATCATTCAATACAACAGCCATTCTCCATCCATTCTGCTGCGCGCTATATTGTGCAAGCAAAGTGCCTGCAATCTTATCTTTTGCAAAATGTGATGTCCAAGCATACAGATTTTCTTGCGGATTGAGCTTAACACCATCACGTTCTACAAAACTATTGCTGACCGCAAAGCTCAGATAATTTCCTTGTGTAGGATCATATCCTGATCGAATATTTTCTAACTGCGCTCCTTGAAGCGCATAATTTTGAAATAAAATGACCAATGGATGCATTTGTCCACCCCAATGCATGGGATCATCGCCCCTAAGCACACCTACTTGCGACATCGTGTCATCAAATGCCACTGTCTGTTGCGAATAATCAGGATGTGCCAACTTCAATCCAGCCTCTTTTAAAACACGCGCCGATTCTGTCATTGGATATTGGTTGCGATCTCCACCCAAATGCTTCCATGCAATGTACTGAATACCCCTTGTCTCTGTTTGGTTTGTCACGAGCGCTTCGTTCCAAATTTCCGACAAAAAGCGATCGATATCTACCCAAAGCTCCCCATTGTGCCTTGAAAATCTCTCATTGACAATATGAAATTTCATTGAGGATCCTGTGATCAATTCTCTAGCTGTCAAGTTTTGCGAACCTGGAAAATCGAGCACAATGTTGTTTCCTTCTTGATGAATGGCTACTTCGGAAACACCCAGCCGATTGACCCTCGTGTACAATTCATTGATTGCCTGTTTCACATCTTCTTCCTTCCCCACTACCTTCCCATCTTGGTCAATCAATTCTACCTGAACCGTTTTTCCTCCAGAAAGATCTAATCCCCATCGTAAAATTTTACGATTATCGCCGCGAAAATACTTCTTCACACTCAAAAGCACGTTGCTCAAAAGCGCACTTTTTGCAGGCTTCGGCATAAAAAATCTTTCTTCTTTATCCAAATTGGCTTGCGCCGCATTGTAATCATCTCTCCATTTCAAAAGTTCTTCATGAATCTGACTTTCCACGCGATTTTTTGCCAAAATACGCTCTTCAACGTCTGTGAATTCCAATACCGCCAATTCTTTAGATCCAAGTACTTTAAAATCTTCTCGCGTGGTCTTTAAAAATGTGCTGTAAAAATGTTCGATTTCGAAGAAAAAGTCATCCTGATAGCTACGATCTAATCCACTCAAAGTCCCAGGATAAGACAACATGCTGTCATAGCTTCGTAGCAAATGACTCAAGCGCGTAAAATCACGCACCAAAAGCGCACCCGCCTCCGATTTGCCATTCACTTCTTTAATCTTCTTAGCAAGTCCTCTCGCGCACACATAAATGGAGCCCTTATTTAAATCTGTGACCTCATCATGTTCTTTCAAAAGCCCCGCAAAAACCACAATGGCTTTTTCCTGATCTTCCTTACTCAGCTTCAAATATTCGAATTGGTCACAAACAATGACATCTTGCCCATGCTCCCATCGCTGCATCAACAAATTCTTAATTTCTTTAACCTGTTGCCTTGCCACTTTTTTCAAATCGATGGCCAAAAAGGACTGCATGCCTTTCATCTGGTTCAAATGAATGACAAATCCACTCTCATTCTTCTCCAGCTTCTCCCCAGACTGTTTAGAAAGATAGGCGATATGTTGCATGACCAGCTGTTGCATTCCCATTAAATGCTCTTCACTCTTCGCCCCCTTAAACGCCGCTAGCACATCTTCATGCAAACTCACACAAATTTTATTTCTTTCCCAATCAATGTCAACCTGCTTTACAAATACATCCAAATCTCCCACGTAAAAACACCGATGTCGATAAAGATCTTCCAATACCTCTTCCCTATCTATCGCCACATCGACATGCTTGAACGCACCTCTGCTATCCACTACGATCTTTTTCGCCGCTTCAAGACCCTCAATTCTTCTATTCAAATAGGCAATGCTCGCATCCTTTTTCCCAGCCTTCGAAATCTTAATTCGACCAAGCCGTCTCTTAAACCTTCCCACCTGCTCATCAAATTTTTTCTCAAATAACGCCCCTGATCCCTCTACTCCAAAAAGCGAAAAATAACGCCTAACAACATCTGAATCTTTACCAAATAACTCACAAAAGCGCTGCAAATCTCCAGCGAGTGTCAAAATCACACCACTCTTATCGTTTTGAGCAATAAGCTGCGCCTGATGCTTTGCCATACCTCCCTTGACAACCTGCCTCACAACCTCATAAGTCCTATCGAACACAATATTCTGATACTCGTCGCTGTAGCGTTCATCTTCCATTTTTTTGCCGTACCAAAACCAATTCTCTTTAGCTTCGCCTTCCACTTTCTGTCCCACTCGCACAATCTTATCATCGCCACCAATCAATGACAGCTGATTGGCGACAAACTGCCTCATGGCACCAGCTCGCGGCAAATACTTCTTAAATCTTTCAGCATCCTGCACATTTCCAAATTCTACTTCAATTTCTCTTCCTCTAACGTCAATCCTCTTCGCCTCAATACCATGTAGCTTACAAAAAGCTTGCGTCCACTCGACATTTTCCTTTTCCATTCCCTTAAAGCGTCCCTGAATTTCCCTGACCACTTCAAAAGCCCGTTCTTTTCCAACCTCTTGCCTAAGCGGCTTAGAGTAATAGAACAAAGTGGGTAAGATATTATAAATGGTTAAGATACCGACCAACAAGATCACCAAGACATGCCAACGCTTTTTCATACTTGAACTCCAATGTGCAAAGCCCAACTATAATACAAGCCTCCCATTTTGTCGAGTGTCAAAAATGCTCACAGCAAATAAAATTTTTAGTGCGATTTTAGCATTTCTAGAGCTTTATCAAAATAGTGTTTCCAATATTGATCTCCCCAATAAAACTCACAAGCAATTTTATCCGACTTTCCCTTCAGCGTGAATACACACTTGCCTCCAGTTTTTCCTATAACCGCAGGTAACACTGGAATCAGCACTTGCCCTTTTTGATTGACGGCGTTTGGTATTTTTTGCTCAGGGATAATCTCTCCCTCGCTATTAGAAGTGACTGTGATATCGCTTTTAGGCTCAAGACCGCTAAATCGGATAGAAAACATTTCGGTATCATCTACAGTTAAGACAGCCCGATATTTTTGACCTTTGTAAATCGTCCGATGGTTGGGGAATCGAATACTATCAGCATATTTAAAATCTTGAGAGATAAAAACTACATCCGCACTATTTTGAAAATTTGCTAAGACAAACTCATGTCGATATACCTTGCCATTTTCACATAATCTTCCTTCATTATTTCTGATCAGCTTTTTAAATTTCCTAGAAGAATCTCTAGGAAAAACCAGGTAATACAGATCCCCTTCTTTTCCATCTACTTTAAATTCTCCAACAATTTTTTTAGGACAAGCTTTGTCTACAACGTCAACCTTCACGTGCGCTTTTTCCAAATGGGAAACATCTATTTTTTTTAATTTTTCATTCAGATTTTCTCCACAAACAAATGAAGCCAACAGCAAACTAAATAAGAAAAAGATTTTTTTCATACATCCTCCAATGTTGCTTCAAGTCTTAAAAATCCCCATATTTTTTACAATTCCGAAAAATTATTTTATTTCCTTTGTAAAAAAAAAATCATCGCATAAGCTTTTCAATAAAACCGAGTAAATTCCGAATGCTTCGTCGATTTATTCTTCTTTTTTCATGCGCTTTTCTTGTCTTTGGTGATGATTCTTTGGAACAAGATATTGAAATCTATGATCCAACTAAAAAGGTAGAAGATAGCGATAATACTCCAATAGATGATGAAGATACTGATGATGGATACTTACCTAATAAAGGTCTTTGGGAAAAAGACTTTAAAAATACTTTTATAAGGTGGCCTTATGACCCAACCAAAGGATTGGGTTTAGAAAATGAAGATGATTATGACGAAATCCTAATCGAAGACGAAGCTGATCTCTTGCATAAGGAGTTTATGAAATACTGGGGTCCTGAAGAAGATGACTCTATCGAAAACGATGATGATAAAAGCCCCACTTCCTCCTGCGATGACAACAACGATCCCAGCACAACAGAATCTTCTCAAAACCAAGAAAATGCCTCTACTGAAGAGAACGAAAGTTATCCACATCCCCTCAACTTAACCCTCTTAAATGCTGTCCATTCTCTAGATAAATCGCATTTATTACTCTCATACGAAACTAAACCCTATGATATAACCTCACCAGATAGTTCCTCAACGCACTTAGATTTTTTTCATAAAGGTCCTCCTGAAGGTCTCGTAGAAGATGTAGATGTCATCTCGGGCATCCGTACGGCTTCTTATAACGATTATAGTGTTATGGGACCTGTAATATTGAATGTTGAAAGGTGCTACTCAACTTATGCTGGAGATGATGGTTTTCAGCTTTTTAATTTCACAAGAGCTTTTGGATACAACCGTCGTATCCATGTGCAAAACAATTCTGGGGGTTGGCTAAGTTTTCAAAAAGATGTTTTTAATCGCTTTATTTTTGATGCCAAAAAAAATGGAGGTTGGACAAATCTCACACAAGCAGGCCCTGCAGGTTTTTCTGATCCTACAAATCACTCACTACAAGATCCACAAAATGTTCTCCAATTAGAAGGAAAATTATTAAACAGACCACGCACAAACAGAGAAGAAATCTCTTTTAACGCCAGTAATGGGACTCGAAACTTTTACGAAGCGTGCTCAAATGAATATGTGTGTATATTAGGATATAACACACCTACAAATGTGTTTTTTCAATTAAAAAGAAAAACTCTTCCATCAGGGCACCATATTAATTACTACTACAAGGATGAAGGGCTATGGAACATTACTCTTTGGAACTCTGATTACAAAAAGCCTCTTAGTTCAATCACGCTAAGCAAAGAGAAATATGATGATGTGGAAAATACAATCATCACAACATCAGACAAGAAAAAAATTATTTATGAAAAGCCCATTAATAGAAATAAAAAAAAACAAGGGCTTTCTCGGGTTATATTTCCTTCAGGGAACTACGAATCTTATCGTTATGAAAAAATGCCAACTAAGCAAAGGCGTCTTTCCCACATCCAAAATAATTCAGGCTTGCAATATGCCTTTTCTTATTACAACATTGGTGAAAACAAAGATTTTCTTGGCACAACTTCTTTAAAAGGCAATCATGTTGCCATCGGCCGAATGCATCAAATTCAGCGTCTCTTTGGAGAAAAAGACCGCCTTATCCCTTGGCGTATCTTCCGCTACCATCCCAATAGCCCCAACCCTAAAAAACATTGCTATGGAAATACAAAACATGGCGGAGGTCACACCTTTGTCTATGATAGCAAAAAAAATCTTACAAAATACCAATACAATTCAAAAAAACGTTTCGATTATGTCGCACACTACGATGAAAATCACAACCTTCGATTCATCGAATCCTACATCTGGGGAACTGGCCCGTACGAAGGTAGACTACAAAAAAAGATGCTTTATGACAACCAGCAGGTTCTTGCAGGAAGCACTTTTCAATATGACTACAAAGGAAATGTAGTCAAAGAAACACTCTTTGGCAATTTCACAGGTCTTCAAACATCTCTTTTCAATAGTAAAATTTTCTTCGATAAAAGCGAGCAATATAACAAATATTATACATACGGCTCTCATTTGCCCGTTGTTCTTAGCTTTCACGAAGACAATGGGAAAAAAGAAGAATATTCCTATATCCCCAATACAAATCTTCGTCAAGCGCGTTACATTTACAATAATGATCGCATCGCAAAAAGAGAATTTCGCTCTTATGACGATGATGGCATGCTCACTGAGATCATTGAAGATGATGGTTCTTCAAAAGACAAAAATGACTCAACCTCCATCACAAAACGCTTTATTCAAAAAATCACCCCAAGAAAAACACAACCTGGTTTGGGACTTCCTGAAAAGGCAGAAAAATATGCTTTAGATCAAAACCAACAACTTGTTCGCGTTGATGGTTTCGAATTTGTTTATGACAAACATCACAATGTTACACAAACCATTCGCATTCATAGTGACGGAACCCAACAAATCCAAAACCAACTCATCTACGATGAAAAAAATAACCTTATTGAAGAAAAAGACATCCTTTTTCAAACAAAAAAACATCAATATGACCATGCAAATCGAAAAATTCTTACCATTCTAGAAGACGGTGTAAGTACTATTGCTTATGAATATGATCGAGCCGATCGTCTCATTTCAAAAACAGAAACCATCCCTTCAGAAACACGCACAGAAACATACCAATATGATACAGAAAACAACCTCATAGCTAAAACAGATCATTGTGGCAACACAACATTCTTCACGCATGATACCGAAGGCCGTGAACTTTCCTGCAGCCAACCCTCGCTAGACCCAAGTACACCCTCTATTTCCTACAAACAATATGACTCTATGGGTTCTATATCCCAAACCACGGACGCAAACGGTGCAATTACTAAATTCCACAACACCGTACTAGGTAAACCTTACAAAATCGAATATCCCGATGGAGGAATAGAACACAAAGAATATGATCTAGATGGCAGACTTATCCGAGAAACAACACTCAGTGGTTTACGCATTGAATATACCTACGATTGGCAAGATCGCATCATTGAAGAAAAACACATTGATCCCCAAACAAACACCACCCACACCCTCAGAAAAGGCTATGACACTTGGAACCTTCTATGGGAAGAAGATTTTGAAAAAAGACGTACAGACTACACCTATGATTCTCTAAACAGAAAGAGTTCCCAAACAACAAACAATCATACAACACGTTTTTATTATGACAAAAAAAACCGTCTTATCAAAACAGAGCACTACCACAAAAACACACTCATTTTTTACGAAACAAAATGCTATGACGATCTAGATCGTGTGACTCAAGAAAAAATCTTTTCTCCAACATGTCTCCAAAAAGAAAACTCCTACCAATATGACATCTTTGGAAATCTTATCGAAAAAAATATAGGCGACATTATTGAAAAAACACTATACGATCCTTGGGGTAGAATTCTTTTTCAAGAAAACCATACTAAACTTTCTTTCCAGTACCTTAAACAAAATAACCTTGCGATCACAGTCACAACCGATGCTAATCAATTAGAGTCATGGGATTTTTATGACCCCCAAAACCGCATCTTCCGAAAAGAAACACGTAAAAACAACCAATTGCTTGCCCTTCAAGAGAAAAACTATGACCTTAATGGTAACGTCCTTCAAACAACCGAAACGGCCTATGCAGATGGAACACCCACTCACTCCTATACCGTAAACTACGTCTACGATAGTAAAAACAATCTCATTGAGCAACGCGAGCCTGATCATAAAATAACCCACATGCAATACGATACTTCAGGAAGATGCATTCAAAAAACCAAGCCCTGCGGAACGCAAATTCACTACATTTATGACGCATTTGGCAAGCTTCTTCATCTCTACACCTTTCCAACCTCCATCAGCTATCACTACATTTACAACAAGAAAAGCCAGCTCATAGAAACTCGAAATGAACAAAATATTCTTCTTAACCGCAGAAAATATGACACCCAAGGCAACACCATCGAAGAGACGTTTGCAAATGGATACACGGTTTACAAAGAGTTTGATCCATTCAATCGTCTTATCAAAATCATCTACCCAAACAAAAACCATGCTCTTTATCGATACGATGGCATCTTTCTAGACACCATCACTCTTTTTGATGCGTCAAAAACGATGCTCTACCGTCACATTTTCGCAAAACGCAATCTTGCAGGTCACGTAGAGTCCATCCTACTTCCCCCTGAATTGGGTCAATTGGAATACAATTATGACTCTCATGGCCGCCCTACCTACGCCTCCAATCCTCACCATACTGAATCCATTACCTACGATATTGCTGGCTACATCTCAAATCACACATTTTCAGAAAAAAAGACCACCTTTACCTATGATGATCTCAACCAACTTGCCTCTGAAAATGCTTATTTCTACCAACATGATTCTCTTCACAACTTAATCCAACAAAACACTGAACACTTTCAGCACAACACATCAAACCAACTCCTCGGCAGTAATCACAACTTAGAAGTAGAATATAACCTCAATGGAAACATCGTTCACAAATTTCAAGAAGGCATACACACCTATTTCAAATATGATGCCCTAGATCGTCTAATTGAAATGACTCATAACAATACCATCACTCAATTTGAATATGACCATACAACACGCATTATTTCCCAAAAAACCGCAACATCTTCTCCTACCCATTATTTTTATGATGATGATATCGAACTTGGCACTATGCAAAATAACCACTCTATTTTTGCTCGATACCTAGGCTCTTCAAAAAAACTGGATATCGGGTCTGCAATCCTGATCGAGAAAGACTCCAAACTTTATGTTCCTATCCATGATATCTTTGGCAATATCACACTTCTCATGACTCTCGATGGCCAGCTCGAAGAACGCATAGAATATACAGCTTTTGGAACTGAAAAGATTTTCAATGCGTCCAATCTACCCAAAGAAGAATCCCTAACGCCTTGGCGTTTTCAAAGCAAGCGCACCTTCAATAACCTCGTCTTTTTTCCTCTTCGTATTTATGATCCAAACATCAAACGCTGGCTCACTCCCGACCCTGCCAACTTTGCTGACGGTCCCAACCTCTATGCTTACGTCCACGCCAATCCTCTATCCTACTGTGATCCTTACGGCGATCTTTCCAGCGATGCTGCTCAAGGGCTTGCTCTTGGCGGCACCAAATTTGGCATCCATTTTGGAGTTCAAATAGGAGTCACCAAGCTATCTGCCCTAATTGGTGCTGCTTACGGAGGACCTATAGGTTTTGTTGTCGGCTTAGTTATTGGCGCTATTTTGCATCAAATTACCCACTATACCGTTGAGGCCGTCTATGACAAAATGGAT
>SDBV01012063.1_pt1 | contig 11106 bp, 36 predicted proteins | sample 2277081 | NCBI WGS metagenome assembly SDBV01 (sample SAMN10402039, study PRJNA504765) | marine sediment metagenome | isolation source: marine sediment core GS10_PC15, 223 cmbsf | place: Arctic Ocean: Southern Knipovich Ridge | collected 2010
TTTTCATGACCCCTTGTGAGGTTGTTTGACATTTGCACTAATTTTTGTTGCATTTATTCCACCTCTTCTCAATTTTATTTCATTTATTTTTGTTTGTGCTTTATCTATTGCAGAATTTTCATCTTCTGCTTCTACCTCAAAACTACTTGCAGGCTTATCTAATATAATAATGCAAGTTGAAACCATTGTTCCGCTATCCTTAAATTCACCTGCATCTATCTCAAAGATGGTAGATTCCATCTCTCTAAACCAATCCATAAATTCAGTTTCTTTCTTATTCTTAGAAAATTGCCAATGTTTTGAAGCAATACTTACCAATCTACCACCTTCCTTTAAACAAGAATACATTTTCCTAATATGGTCTATATCCTGATTCTTACTAAAAGGAGGATTTGCAATAATCTTATCATACTTGTTGGTAACATTAAATTTAAGAAAATCACTACCAATAAGATTAGCATTAGGCATCTTCTCAAGAAAACCCTTATTCAAGTCCATTATCTCATAGCAGTCTACAATCTTATCAGGAAATTCCTTATTAATTGCTTTTATCAATGCCCCTCTTCCTGCACTAGGCTCTAAGATAAAATCATCAGCCTGAAGGTTAGCATAACCAACTAATCTATCAGCTAATGCTCCAGGAGTTTCAAAGAACTGAAATTCCTTTTTTAAATTCTTATTCTCTCCATTAGCTATCGTATTAATCAATTCTGTAGGATCTTCTTCAAATACAAAACCTGCTGTCTTACCGCCTTTCCACTTACCACCAATTAGCTCAAATTTCTGTTTGACTTCCAGATATTGTTTTCTATCTAATTGCATATTAGGGAGTTTTACAATATTCCCCTCTATAGTGGATTGTTTTAAAATTTCCAGCGTTTCCATTTATTCCTCCTTGATAGTGCATAATTTAGATAACCAAAACTTTCTTGCTTCTTTATTATGAAACAAGTTCTCAATGTTATGTATTAACTCATCCTTGTCTATAGGCGCATCCATAACAAATCTTGAATGTTGTATGAACAATTCTATCGACAATAAGATTGCTGTATTGCTATCAATATCAATTTCCATCTTAATACCTCGCTTCCAAATACTCTTCTTCTTCCATCTTGGGAAACTCTTCCCTGAAATCAACTACTTCACAATAACACTGATTACCTTTTTTGTAGAATTTCTTTGTAATCTCCCCTGTCAGAAACTCCGACATATAGAAAGTATCTCCATCCATTTTTAAGGGCGGAAGAACATTAAGGAAATAGTCATATTCCTTTGGTTTTACCTTTGTCTTCAATCCCTTTATATCGTTGTAATCTCTCTTTTTAATCTCCTTCTGCAACTGCTCATATGTATCAAATATCTCTTCCTGTTTGGGCTCTTTCTTATCAGGCAACTCCACTTCATCTTTGTCCTTGTTTATCAATCCTATGAACTGCAAATGAGTTCCGTAATCTTTCCAGAACATCTTCTGGTTCTTTGTTTCTACCCCAATTACATCCATGTAATATCCCAACGCAATTACGGGCATCTTATATTCCTTGATAACTTCCTTTATTGCCATTCCCTGCGACATAGGAAGTTTATCAGGCATTCCCCATTCTATCTTCTTATCATAATATTTTATATCTACCATCATACTACCTCCCCATTATTTTTTTACTTTCTTCAGCCTTAATCTACCACCTATTTTTTCTAACTTAAATTTATAATTTATCCAATCTTGCTTGATTTTGAATTTAAGCATAATCTGTCTTTTAATCTCCTCTTTGGACTCTTTGATAGTTAAGTAGTAATAAGCTACATCTGGAGCTTCGTCTTTTGGATAGCCATCTTTTCTCAAGGGACAGGCATCTGGATATTCAATTGATACCCAAAGATATCTGTTTTTATCTCTTTTGAAAGCCATATATATTTCACAAAGCTTCCCATCTCCATCTGTTAAATCTGCGTAAAAAGATAATACAGCAAAGTTTGCTTCCATCATTTTTGTTATTATTTTTTCTTTCATTTCTTCACCTCTTTCCACCATTCCAACTCATGAACGTCTAAAGCGTCTAACTGCTCTTTGAAGTCAGATTCACATTCAGCCGGAATTGTGATTAAAGCCATATATTCTTTCATTGTTCTCACCTGTTGGTTAGTTTATATTCCCCTACATTATTACCATTGATATCAAAGACAGATTCTTCGGTATTTCCCATCTCTAACCTATCAATGACTTGCTTTAATATCCTTACTACTTCCTGCTGTGGTTCGTGTTTCTCTTCACTTTGCACTCCATTAAAGAAAGCAGCGTTCTTTGTTTTTATTCTTAACTTAAACATTTTACACCTCCTTTAAATGTTTTAAATGTTCTTCTATTGTTTGTTCTTTTTTAGTTCTTATATTTGTTATTACTACCTTCCCTTTTTTATTCGGTAAAATAGTATATATCTCAGTAGTCATTTATAACACCCCTATAATGCCTCTCTTTCTGACAATTTCCTAACTGGCTTCATCTTACCAGGTTCTCCTTTGAATAAATGCCATCCTTCATCTTTGATATTATCCAATAAATGCCCTTCACGATTTCTTAATCCTGTGGGGTTATTAGATAGATGAGTCATAATCGCTGTATTACCATCAATCCAATAAACCTCGTTCTTGTCTAATTCCATATTTATGCCTCCGCAAGAATTTCCTTTGCTCCCAATAAATCTACCTTTACAGGAGATAATTTATTAATCTCCTTCATCATCTTCTTTTCAGATATATCCCAGAATGAAGCCTTTTCTGGATAATCATCTTTAAAGAATTTAAAGGTTGATTTAACCTCCTCTATGAACTTTTTCTTTGTCTTACAGAATATCTTTGTTGTATCACCCTCACAATAACTAGCAGTCTGCAATGTCTCTGGATTTACCAAACACCAATGATATGGTGCAGAGTAATACAACTGCCTAAATCCTTTATCCAACAGCCTTTGATATTCATTAGGGGCCTGATTTCCATCACTATCCATTATAAACCCATCTACAAGCAGGTTACCACATTTAGATTTTCTGCTCTTTAACTTGAGTTTTAATTCACCGTATTCTTCTAACATATTAGAATACCCCTTATACAACCCGGCATCTATGGCCTTATCTATTGCCACAATGATTATATCCTTCTCCCTTGGTTTTATATTCATTTTATATCACCTTTAACTTTTCTTTTTGCAATCTAAATCTAAACAAAGCACATAAAGCATTCATACCAAATATCTTTCCATAAGTTTCATAGTCCATTTTATATCACCTTTAATTTTGTATTATCAACAACCTTATGAATAGGCTTTCCACCCTTGATTACTTCATAGCCCCCTGATTTATTCAAACTAATCTCTTTATCTCCCCTTAGATATGGGAGTGATTTATTCACAATAATCCTCTCCATCCCACTCTGTTTGTGAGAATGTTGGAACTATTGAATTTTTTAATCTCTTATCTAATGCTTTCTTACAGTCCTTTTTATATTCCAATTCTGCCTTTTTGTTCTTTTCGAATATTTTTGGATGTTCCTTTTTTATATGTTCACTGCAATTCAACATTAACTGGAACTGATTATCCCCTTTCGCTATATGTTTACAGAACTTGCATCTTGATTTATAACAGCCCATTTTTCCCCCTTTGTCGCATTTGTCTTAAATGTCGTATTCTTATGCAACAGCCATATCATCTTCTTTGCAATCTTCTATGATCAGATCCCTTATGGTCTTTTCATCTATACCTTTCAATAATTTATCTTTTGCTCTTCCCAATTTACTCACCTCACCAAAATCCAATTTTATTGATAATATAATGCTGTTGGTCGATATCTATTTTCGTATTCACATTAAATAATATACAATGCATATATTCGTGAGCAATAGTCTGTTCTATGCAATAAGCCAGGCCATCCTCAATATCTGACATACTTAATTCATCATAATTATAATGCTTATTATTCTCATCACACACACCATCCCTTTTCAGCGCATCCCACCACGCAGGTAGGATTACATCAATAAACTTAATGAAGAATATCTGCCCATAATACCCACCAGATGATTTATCACAAACCAATCCCTTATTAAATCCTTTAATGAATATTGTCTTAATCCTTTGCCATATAGTATCACCTTTATACTGGCTCTTATATTCGAGTTTGAAATTGAATAGGAATACCATTTAATTTACCTCACCTTATTGTATTATTTTAACACCATTATACTTAAACTGCGTCCTGTTTCCACAGCTACATTGGGTTGGTTCTTTGATACTGGCTTTGAATAAAGCTAAAGTATCAGCATGGATTTTTGACTCTGATATTGCATTACATTTTAAACATATAAATACAAGATAAAGCCCGTTTTCTTTTGCCTTGAATAAATCAAAAAATCCCATTTAACTCACCTCGTTGGTCTTCCCCACCATAGTGTTGAAGCTTTTTTCATCATATTTGAAGCATAATTCTCAGCCAAGTCTTCTCTTCCTACTAATAGTAAATTATTACTATGTCTTGCATGACCTATCTCGTGCAATAATACCCAAAGCAATTCTCTCCAGCTTTGACCCCATTTAAAGTATAAATTGATTGCTTTGGAGGTGCGACAGTAATCCCCCATTTTTCTCCTAATTCTTAGCCTAAGTGAACCTGAATGATAATACCAATCACAACCCCAACCACAATCCATCTCAGGGTATTCCTCTACAAACAATGTATTGATAGATCCAACATTAGACAGATGCTTTGGGGGCAATAGCTTTAGAAAATCATATATTTTCTTCTTCTTAACACCATATAATTCTATCTCTTTTTTACCTATATCCCCAATAGCATGATAAATATCCACCATAGTTCCAGTTTTATATCTATACATCTTAATCACAGTTTACTTACAAACTTCCATAGTTTGCCTACAACCAACCCATAAGCGTGAGCCATATTTGCCCCTAATTTATCAAAAGAATTAGAATGTTCATCCTTCTGTTCCTTGAAGTATTTGTATGTTTCCTTTAATCCTACTGCTTCTAATTTGGTTATGGCTATTTTAAAGGAATCTGCCTTCAATCCATCTAAAACCCAATTCTTGTCTTTCTCATCTTTTTTTGCGTCATAAACCTTTCTGTATTTCGCTTCCTCAGTTTTTATAACTTCCATTGCCTTCGTTTTTAATTCTTCTTCCATTTTTCTACACTTCCGCTTTATGAAGTTCTTCAGATGCTGCATCATCCTTGATTTTCTCACAACACAAGCAGATATCCACATCATCCTCTACCTGGTTATTACACCAATCTCTATCACATTCTTTCATTTTAATCTTCCTCTAATTTTTTTACTAAAACACTTTTTCTTTTTCCAGAGAATCTGGATTCTCCATTGTTATACCATTCAGCCCCTCTTGGGGCAGTTGTAGCCCCTTGTGTTTTTCTATATCCCTCTGGTGGGCTACTTAATATTTTAACTCTTTTTCCAGATTTATATGTCGCATTATTTAATTTTTCCATTTGTATCACCCTCTAAGTGCATTAAGTTCTTCTTCAAATTCATCATAAGTCTCTTTAGCTTTCTTTTCATAACCCATTAATTCAAGTTGTTCAAACATCTCATCAGCTAAACTTCTTAACTTTTCATAATCATCAGCTGCAACCCATTTCTTTTCTTCATATTTCTTTCTTTTCTCTGTTGTTTCATTATTATAACCTGCCTTTTTATTATTCCATTGGTGGTCTTGAACTTCTAATTCTATATGTTTACTTGTTTCAATTTCCATCATTCTCACCTTCCTTTAACTCTTTTATCAACTGTTCTTCATCCTCATAATAATGCTTAATACAGTTGCCTTCCCTATCCTCGCAAATATGATAAAACAATTTATTATTCTCTACTACAACAAGCAACCAACCACCTTCTATTAATTGGAGAACTGATTGGTTACGGTCATTATTAGCCCCTTTAAGCTGCACTCTAATCCCCATATAGTTTAATTTCTTATGGAGTTCCTGAGCTTTCTTTCTTTGCTTAGTTCTCTCTATAACAGTTAATTTAACAGAGTAGGTATCCTGTGCTGATATAATTCCTTCTTCCTGTGCTGTCGTCATTTACGCCTCTCCTGAATTTTCTTGATTTCCTTGATAGTGAAATCCATTATCTTATCTCTTTTGGCCTTATCAGTAAACCATTTAGCATAAGAAAACCCACAAGTTTCGTGTTGTGGTTTATAATCTATTTCAATATCCTTTAATTTATCTACTTCCCCTGTCAATTCAGAAACCATAAATCCATAGTATTTGGTCATTTCAATCCCTCCAATCCATTACATAAGAGCAGCATTCATTCCTTGTATGGTATCTAATCTTGTAGATTGACAAACTGTGCAAACCAAATCCCCACCAGTCCCTTCTTGGTTCTTTTCCATACTCCTAATCAAATGTTTTGTGTTTTTCTTACAACACGAACAATAATCTTCTTTATATTCTTTCATTTCAATCCCTCCAATCCTTTTTGAACAAGGGCAGAGTCTAAGAACTTAGCCCATACTTTATCACTCTTGGCCATAAATATATCACAAGCCCTGCCATTAGGATCAACAGGACAGTTATTATATGCACAAAAACAACCTTTACTATCAAAAGTATACTCACACTGCTTATGAGTATTCTTATTTAGAATAATAACTCTCTTAACATCAGTATCTAAAATTTTAGACACCCCTTACAATTCAGCAAATTCAGAATTAACAGCTTCATCCAGAATGCCTCTATGCGTTTCTGAATGGATGCTATGGTCAGCAATGTTTATCAAAGCACAACATAGACCCTTAATACACTCTTTCTGCTCTACTTGGTTTTCCAATCCATCTTTAAAATCGGAAAACGCCTTCTTCACGCCTTCTACTATTTTACCCATTCTTATCATCCCTCCTTATTTTCCCAGAGATTTTGTGCTAAACTCCTTTTTACATTCTGGGCATTCACAACCTATAGTCCTTTCAAATGAATATCCTGCATCCTCTCTGCTTTTAGTAAGTAAGTGGCAATTACAATAAGGGCAGTAATAATCATATATTTGTGTTGCCTCAACTTCTTTAACTTCTTTCATTCTCCACCTCCGGCTTTAAACAACCACATTTCTTAACTCTACATATCACAGCCCATTTAGGATGGCCTATGTTTTTATGAACAATCTCCCTATTAAACAATCTATTAACCTTCCCCTTTTGGTTAGAGATTTTCACTAATGTATGACCACAGTTTTTACATTTCATTTTATGGTAAAACTGCTTCTTTACCAAACAAATCTTCAATAACTTCCTCATCTGGACAGGTATTCTGGGAAAGATGTATCATCTCCCCACTTGGAGAGAGAAAGTTTGTTCCATATTCCCCATTCATATAATTGGACCCACCTCTCTGCTCCTTAAATCCTTTCTTTTTGAGGTCTTCACTTATCTTATCAAATTCCATCTTTTCTGCCATTTTACACCTCACACCATCTTAAAATCTTTATCTTTTTGTCTAAATGCCTTATTGAAAGTTTCACCTTTCTTCACTATTTCCTTGTAGTGTTTTATTTCAAAATCATTCAGCTTAAAAACATTAAAAGGTTTGTAAATATCCCTCAACTCTTTCAACCTTTCATCAAAAAAGCAGAATGTATCCTCATCTGCATGCTTAACTATTGGCAGCTCTTTTACAACCATATATATCACCTCACTTATTATATAAGTATATCACTTATTAGATAAGTAATTCATCTCACTTTAATTTTTATTTTCTAATAACTTTGTCCTAAATTCAATCAAAGTTCTACCGCAAATACAGACAACTTTATGGCATCTACAATAACACTTATCACAAGTCCAATGAACTCCTGGCTCTAAATCAACATCCATTTTTTAATTCCCCACACTATTATTCAATATCTCTTTATTTATCTGCATTAGAGCATAAGGATCTCCTGTCCTTTTTGCCTCTATATTAAAATGGAATTCCTGATATTCTTTCTCAGTTAAAAAATCTGTTTTCCCCTTTAACAATACATTATATTCTTCTTCTGTCGCTACTTTGGAATATCCATCAAAATCTAATTGCCTATCCCCATTCTCTAATAATCCTATCAACAATTTATCTCACCTCGTTTATTTCTATAAATTCATTAATATCAAAATCAATAGGGAAGTCATCAACACAATCATCTTCTTTAAACAATACAACACCCTTTTCCTCTTCTAACCATTCTTTAAGCTCGTCAAACTTCATTAAATCCTTGTTGTCGTAATGCTCTTTTAGTTTCTTTAATTTATGATAAACTTCCAATTCTTCTTCTTTGTTAGTCCCGCTTGATAAGATTTCTGCATTAGGTCGCCCATTGTCTAAAGCCCCTATTGTTGCATATCTTGTTTTAGTTTCTCCTTTTAGATATTCTTCCTTAAGTTCTCCTTCTGTTACTGAACTTAATCCCACTCTTTCCTGCACCTTCTTCATTAACTCATTCTTTTCTTCTATACTCAAATCTTCAAATTTCTTTTTCATTTCAATCACTCCAAAATCTTTTATGACAATCATTACATTCCATTATTGGATATTCTGAATCTACTTGTTTATAATTTTCACTATGGCAGTAAGGACATTCACATTTAGCTGTGCATAACATCTTATCATCATACATTGGAATTTCAATCGGTTCTTCTGGTTTTAGTTCTGGATGATTCTTTAATTTATTCCATTGTTCTTCGTTAAGATAACATTTTGTGTCGGATACTTCCATATCTGGAGAGCCAAACAACCCTTTAACTGTTTTTGTAGTATGGACTACTTGTCCAGCAATTTCTCCTTTACCACCAAGATAACCTTGACTTAAAAAAGGTTTACCACATTTTGAACATAATTCTTTTTCTCTATCCATACTTTTTGGTTCAAATGTTTTGAATTCAAGGATATCCATAATATCCGGAAGTTCATCAAATTCATCAGGACTATCAGGAATTCTTAAACAGACTATGCAGCTATCTTCACTTCGTTTTAAATAATCAATGGTTGCTATAAAACATTTATCTGAACTGCCATCCCTCTCGCAAACATCAACAACAAACCTTAACTTACCCTCCCCCCACACATCTTTAGTTCCTTTCGTTCCACATTCAACTGCCCCATCATCACATATATAATAATAAGGTATTCTCTTTTCCTCTAACAGTTTCATAGCCTTCATAGCTCTTTCATTACTAACTTGTATTATGAATGACTGTTTTATTTCTTTACTCATTTATATCCCCTTCATAGTCTAAATAGTTTTTACGACCACAAGATTTACATATAAAGTATTTTTCTCTAATCAAGTCCCAAGTAAGTCTTTTAAACGCATTAAAATTTCTATAATCCTTACACCAACTATCGAAGTAATTATTTGTTATCAAAAACCATTCATTATCAAGACTTAACCAAAATTTCTTAAAGAATCCAGAGGTTTTACTTTGTTTTTGTTTTCCCTTAAATTCTACTACAAGCTTTTCATATCTCTTGCTCCACTTTGGGTTTTCCTTCTTAGTATCTGTATTAATCTTAGATCTTTTTTTATCTAACTTAATATCTCCCTTAGATAGCGATTGTATTTTTCCACAATCTCTACATCCTTTTCCCATTCAAATCACCTCAAATTAGTATTTTTTCCAACTGATCCACATATCTGAATTTTAACATCTTTCCCTAATCCTTCATCAATAGCCTCAACTACAGGGGCAATAGAAACAATCAGCTTAGCCGTATCTTCAGCAGTGGGCTTAATCTCTTTAAGAACCTCTTTACAGATAGCATTGACTTTATCTTCCCAATCGTCAGCTAATACAATCTTTTCTCCATCTCCGCAGATTATTGTTTCCATTATCATTCTCCCAATCCTTTAAACCAACTAATCAATCCGTTTCCACCCTTAGTTTCCCAATCGTATAGGGATTTAACCCTGTTCATATCAACATCATTATACCATAGATTCATCAAATCAAATCTTATAAAAGCAAAAAATTTTCCTAATGCTATCCAAAACTCTTTTCCAGAAGGGTATTTTTTTGCTCTAATCCTTTTTAATAATTCTTTATCACTTTCAAATCCCTTATCATTTTTGTAATAGTTTGGATTTAGAATAAATGCTGTTGATGTAACTAATAATGGACTTCTTTTCTCAAAGAGATTATACTTTTGTTTTCTGTTAAATCGTAACAGAACATTAACTAACTTCCTTTCAGAAGAAGTCATATTTGTAGTATCCATTTTACCTCAGTTTTTGAGCTTCTTCAAGTAAGTCATTACAATCTGGACATAAGATATCTTTTCCACATATAAATAGATTAGCTTTAGGGACACTATTTTGCCAGGTCTTTTGAAATTCTTTTCCACATCCTTTTTCTATTTTTGATATTTCTTCAACCCCTTTAACAATTTCTATTAATTCTTGGACTTTTGATAACATATCTTGATAACCACACATTACTGAACACTCCCTATTCTCCAAATGACACCTCTCTGTAGTTGAATGAAAATCTCTTTGTTCAATAATCTTATTCTCAATTTCTTCAAGTTTTTCTATTATTTCGTTAGACATTTTATCACCCATTTAACAATATCTTTATCTTTCTGCAAACAAGAGTTTTAGCTTCTCCCTGATATCCAAAACAATGAATACCTTTAACCAAAACCTTCCTAATAACAAGGTTATTTAGAAGACCGTCTATATTCTTCCAATTAACTGCATCTTTCCTCTTCTCAAATACATGCCACCCTAACTTGTAGTCCCTTGTATCTGTAAGATTATCCACACAAGCACGCTCATTATAACGATTTGAATATATCCATTTATTCACTGGTAACGGCTCATCTACCATCATCTCCCCATACAACTTTCCCTTTACTTCTTTAAAGACCTTATATCCGTATGTAGGTTTTGAAAATATAGGGCCTGTTCTTAGTTTATTTAAACACATTCTAATTCACCTCTACCTTTGTTTTATAGCTATATTTAAGCTGTGTATTAATTGCTTTGCTCGTTCCAATTCACTTTTACTTAAATGATTGCCATTTAATAACTGCTGTATGATTTCTATATCTT
>SDBV01012064.1_pt1 | contig 11106 bp, 5 predicted proteins | sample 2277081 | NCBI WGS metagenome assembly SDBV01 (sample SAMN10402039, study PRJNA504765) | marine sediment metagenome | isolation source: marine sediment core GS10_PC15, 223 cmbsf | place: Arctic Ocean: Southern Knipovich Ridge | collected 2010
GGCGCGGCCTATTTGAAGATGGCCGACGAGGCCTATTGCATCGGCCCGCCCAAGCCGGCCGACAGCTATTTGAAAATCAGCCGCGTGATCAGCGCGGCCGAGATCGGCAACGTGCAGGCGATTCACCCGGGCTACGGTTTTCTGGCCGAGAACGCCCATTTTGCCGAGGTTTGCCGCAGTTGCAACATCGAGTTCATCGGCCCCTCGCACGAGGCCATGCAGTTGTTGGGCGACAAGAACGCGGCGCGAAAGCTTGCCCGCGAGGCCGGTGTGCCCACCGTGCCGGGCAGCGAGGGGCTAGTCGGCGACGAGGCCCAGGCCTTGCGTATCGCCCACGAGATCGGTTTCCCGGTTTTGATCAAAGCATCGGCCGGAGGCGGCGGGCGTGGCATGAGGGTGGCGCTGAACGATCTGGCTTTGAAAGCGGCCTTGCAACAGGCCAGCGCCGAGGCGGAAGCCGCTTTTGGAAACGGCGACGTTTACATCGAAAAGTACGTCGAGCATCCGCGGCACGTGGAGGTGCAGATCCTGGCCGACAATCACGGCAACGTAGTTCATCTTTGGGAACGCGACTGCACCATGCAGCGCCGGCACCAGAAACTGATCGAAGAGAGCCCGGCCCCCAACCTGCCCGAAGAAACCCGCCAAGCGATGTGCGATGCGGCCGTGCGGTTGGTCAAATCGGCCGACTACACAAACGCCGGCACCGTGGAGTTTATCGTCAACGGCGACGGCAAGTTTTACTTCATCGAGCTCAACGCCCGCATTCAGGTCGAGCATCCGGTCAGCGAGATGGTCACCGGCATCGACTTGATCAAGGCCCAGATCCAGATCGCCGGCGGCGAGCCGCTGTCGTTTACACAGGACGACATCAAGCTCGACGGCGTGGCCATCGAGTGCCGCATCAACGCCGAGGACGGCGACAACAATTTCCGGCCCAGCCCGGGGAAGATCACGCATCTGATCGCCCCCGGCGGGTTCGGCGTTCGCTTCGATTCGCACGTTCACGCCGGCTACACGGTCTCGCCCTACTACGATTCGATGATCGGCAAGCTGATAGTCCACCAACCGACGCGCGAATTGGCCATCGCCTGCATGAGGCGTGTCTTGCGCGAGTTCGAGATCGAAGGGGTGAAGACGGCCACCTCGCTGCAATTGAAGATCCTCGAACACACCGACTTCATCAATTGCCGGGTGGATACGACGTTTATCGAGCGAACTTGGCCGAGTTAGCAATTCAGGTGTTACTCGTGGCACGGGCATCCTGCCCGTGAAGGGAACAGTGTCTGACCGGACTACCGGCTATATCCACGGCCAGAATGGCCGTGCCACGGACTAGCTGCTACCCCGCTTCGTCTAATCACCGTAGATCAATTCTCCCCTTGGCAGGAAAAGGTGCCAGTCGCAAAGCTTGGAAAGAGCGGGCAAACTGGGTATACTTCATGCATGTCGCGACCAACAAGATGCAGCCCGGGCGGAATGGTTTTTCATGTGTCTAATCGTGGCGTGGGTCGGCAAAACCTATTCGACAAGGAAGGCGATTTCCTGGCGTGCGAATCTGGGCAACGAGCCACACCTCTATTCACCACCTCGGTGCGTGCAAGCACGCACCCTACTCATCTGCTTGAACTCCAGGCACGGTCACCTTTTGCACGGTCTAAAAGCGGGTATAATATTGGATTCTGACAATTAACGGGCAAAAAGCCCCCGATTATAAAAATCGAATGGAAATCAGTTGGAGAGTCCCATGAGCACCACATTATCCAGACCCCCCCAAACGGAGTCTAGTATTCGCCGCGTAGCCATCCTTTTCGCCGGCGGGCCGGCCCCGGCGGCCAACGCCGTTATTTCCACCGCGGCCGTGTCCTTTCTGCGAAACAACACCGAAGTGATCGGCATTAAGCACGGGTATTCGAACCTGATGAACTTCGGGCCCGACCACCCGATGATGGAGGGACGCGACTATATCCAGATCACCCACGGCGTGCTGAAGCGGACTCGCAACAGCCAGGGCATCATGATCGGCACCGCTCGGGCCAACCCGGGCAAGAACGTCTCGTCGCCCCAACATCTTAAGGACGCCGAGCGCACGGCTCCGCTGAAGACGGTCTACGAGGCCATGATATCGATGGGCATCGACGCCTTGATCTCCATCGGCGGCGACGACACGCTGAAGACGGCCAACAAGTTCAAGCTGTATCAGGAGACCTTGCCCGCGGGCAGCAAGAAGATCCCCGTGGTGCATTTGCCCAAGACGATCGACAACGACTACCGCGGCATCGATTTCACGTTCGGTTACTTCACGGCCGTGGAGACCCTGGCGGGCGAGATCCGCAACCTCTTGGCCGACGCCGAGAGCGCTGGGACCTATTTTATCACCGAGACGATGGGCCGCAGCGCCGGCTGGTTGGCATACGGCGCGGCCATTGCCGGCGAAGCCTCTTTGGTGATCAGCGTGGAAGACATTATCGGCAAATACGCGGCCAAAGAAGATATTGTCGACCCCAAGACGGGCGAAACTACCGCCCGCAACGTGATGGACGTGGAAGAGGTGGTCAAGCGCATCGTGGCCACGATGCGCGTGCGGGAAGAGGCCGAAGGCAAAAACTTCGGCGTGATCGTGATTGCCGAGGGCCTGGCCGAGTACCTGCCCTACTCCGAAATCGAGGGCATTCCCCGGGACGAGCACGGGCACATTTCCATCTCCTCGAAGCTGAACATCTGCCGCTTCTTCACCGACCTGGTCAGCGCCGAATACGAGCGTCAGATGGGCAAGATCCGCAAGATCACCGGTCTGCAACTGGGCTACGAATGCCGTTGCGCGAGGCCGCACGCCTTCGACGTAATGCTCGGCAGCCAGTTGGGCGTGGGCGCCTATCGGGCCCTGGTCGAAAAGCGGCTCAACGGCGTGATGGTTTCGGTCAGCGGCCAGTTGGACCTCAACTACGTGGCCTTCGAAAAGCTGGTCGATCCCCAAACCCTGGTCACGGTGGTTCGCCACATCGAGCCAAATTCCGACTTCCACCGTCTGGCCCGTTTCTTGGAAACCTATGTGAACGAATGATTTCAGCTTTCAGCATGGATCTTGCGAATTGTGGAAAACTACAAGACGATCTCAGTTCTCCGTCGAACCTGGATGCCCATCCCCATGGACAAGCGATTTGTCAATTTTGAGAGACAAAAGTGTTGAGAAGAAGAGCCTTTTTGGGCTCTCCTTCTTGCTAAACAAGGCTCCTTATGAAACCTTGACGAATTCCGTCCCATAACATTTTGGACAGGGTGGTAACGTGTCCGAGTCATCACCTAGCGTTACCATTGTACCGGATTTGAGGCACCTGTAGGTGCCTTTTCCGGGCTTCTCTCCGGTTCGTGGCATTTGACATTCCTTTCTTCCGCGAGGAATTAGATGCAATTTCGGCTTCGCGGAACAGCCGATCTCGCACCAGAACTTTTTTTAGATAAATCAGAAACAACTATCGAGGTTTTGGTGATTGACAATGCTCCATGTCGTGATAATATAAGGGTTTGCGGCGATTTTCAGGCTGAAACCTTCGATCCACACGCGACAACAATCCACCAATTTCCCCCCAAAAAAACCGATCCAGAAAGGCAATATCTCCGCATGACCACCCAGATCCAAAAAGCCCGCTCCGGGCACGTTACGGACGAAATGGAAGCGGTCGCTCGCAGCGAACGGCTCGATGTGGAGCAGGTCCGCGACGAGGTTGCCCGCGGGCGGATGGTAATCACGGCCAACAAGGTGCATCTGTCGATGGGTCTTGCGCCCATGGGCATCGGCATCGCCGCGAGGACGAAGATCAACGCCAACATCGGCAACTCGGCGCTATCGAGCGATCGCAAGTGCGAGCTTGCCAAGCTGCACTGCGCCATCCGCTACGGCGCCGATACGGTGATGGACCTTTCCACGGGCCAGGACATCGACGAGATCCGCCGCCAGATAATCGAGGCCTCGCCGGTGCCCATCGGCACGGTGCCCTTGTATCAGGTGGCCGAGCAGTTACACGACATCGTCGAGATGAAGCCGCGTGATTTTCTCGAAGTCATCGAACGACAGGCCAAGCAGGGCGTGGATTACATGACCATCCACTGCGCGCTGTTGCGCGAGCATGTGGCCATGACCGAGCGGCGGGTGACGGGTATTGTCAGCCGCGGCGGCTCGCTGGTGGCCAAGTGGATGGCCGTACACAAACAAGAGAATCCCTTCTATACGCACTTCGACGAGATGTGCGAGATTATGCGGCAGTACGACGTCACCTGGAGCCTGGGCGACGGTCTGCGGCCCGGTTCGATTGCCGACGCCAGCGACGAGGCCCAGTTCGCGGAGTTGAAGGTGATGGGCGAGTTGGTTCCGCGGGCATGGGATCGCGGTTGCCAGGTGATGGTCGAAGGTCCGGGGCACGTGCCTTTGGACCAAATCGAGATGAACGTGCGGCGGCAGATGGATTGCTGCCACGAGGCGCCGTTCTATGTGTTGGGCCCGTTGGTTACCGACATTTCGCCGGGCTACGACCACATTACCAGCGCTATCGGCGGCGCTCTGGCGGCCTGGCGGGGCGTGGCCATGCTTTGCTACGTGACGCCCAAGGAGCACCTGGGGCTGCCCGACTTGGACGATGTGCGAGAGGGCGTTATCGCCCACAAAATAGCGGCCCACGCGGCCGACCTGGCGCGAGGGCGGCCGGGCGCGCGGCAGCGCGACGATGCGCTCTCCAAGGCCCGTTACGAGTTCGACTGGGACGAGCAGTTCCGCCTGGCGCTGGACCCCGAGCGGGCGCGGACAATTCGCCAAGAATCGCTGGCCACGGCCGCCCGGACGAGCGATAATGGTGTGGACGACAGTAAGACGACAGACGACGGCGAGACGGACTCGCACTACTGCACGATGTGCGGCCCCAAGTTCTGCTCGATGCGAAACACCGAAGAGATCCGCCGCATGAGCAGCGGCGAATCGACGAGCTAGACTTTGTCGGAAAACCATCACCTTGACAGTTGATCGGGAGGGCGAAGCTCCTGCTGAGCCGCGGATTACCGCAAAACATTTTGGCTCAGCGGGAGCTTCGCCCTCCCGCTTGCTAGTTAGCCCTCCCGCTTGCTAGTTAGCCCAGCAACGCTCATACCCCCCCCATTTTTCCTCACCAACTTTTACAGGAGATTCGACTATGCAACGACACCTGATTTATAAGTGGGCTTTGATTCTTGTGACGGCGAGCATAATGCTCGGCACCTCGATGGCGACTGCTGCCGAGAAAGCAGACGACGGATTTATCCCCCTCTTTAATGGCAAAGATCTGACCGGCTGGCAAGGCGCCACCGACGGATACCAAGTGAAGCGCGGCGTGCTGATTTCCAGTAAGGACGCGCACGGTACTATCTACACCAAAAAGGAGTACGATAATTTCCTGCTGCGGCTGGAGTTTCGCAACGAGCCGGGTGGGAACAACGGCATCGGGCTGCGGACGCCGCTGGGGGGCGAGCAGCCGGGTTTCGCGTCCATGGAGATCCAGATCCTCGACGACGAGCATCCCCGCTGGAAGGACCTCAAGCCGGTTCAATACACCGGAGCGGTTTACGGCGTGTCGGCCCCGCGGCGCGGCCATTTGAAACCGGCCGGGAAATGGAATAAAATGGAGATCCTCGCCGACGGTCCCCGCATCAAAGTCACGCTCAACGGTACGCAGATCACCGATGTCGACCTCTCGAAGGTCGGACCCCAGGAAATCCACGGACATCAACTAACCGGCCTCCTCCGCGCAAAAGGCTTTCTAGCCATCTGCGGGCACAACCAACATACCGAATTCCGCAACATTAGAATCAGAGAACTGAAGCCCTCCGCCAAGGAGAAAAAAGAAGGCTTCACCAGCATCTTCGACGGCAAAACCCTCGACGGCTGGCAGGGCGGCTTGCAGGGCCATGCGGCCGAAAATGGTGCCCTCGTTTCCAAGAAGCACGGCGGCGGGAATCTCTTCACCAAGAAGGAATACGCGAATTTCATCTTCCGTTTCGAGTTCAAGTTGCAGCCCGGCGGCAACAACGGCATCGCCCTGCGGGCGCCCCTCGGCGGCAACATTGCATACGAGGGCATGGAAAGCCAGGTGCTCGACGACACGGCGGCGGTTTACAAGAACCTCCAGCCGTACCAGTTTCACGGCTCGATCTACGGCATCTTTGCGGCCAAACGCGGATCGCTCAATCCGGTGGGCCAGTGGAACCGCGAAGAGATCGTCTGCGACGGCAGCAAGATCAAGGTCACCGTAAACGGCAAGGTCATCGTCGACGGCGATCTGGACACCGTTCGTAATGGCACCATGGACGGCCATGAACACCCCGGGCGGTTTCGCAAATCGGGACACATCGGTTTTCTGGGCCACGGACACCGCATCGAGTTCCGCAATCTACGCGTCAAGGAGCTGGCGAGCGATCAGTAGCGGTTCGTTGGGGAATGGCACCCCCCCGCCGTGACTTCTTGCCGGATTACTCTACCCTGATTTCAGATGCGGCATTATAATGACGATTAGAGTAATACGTCCCTTGGAAACTTCCATATGCATCGCCAGACATCCATGCACCGAGTGGTGTACATTCTGACTTTTACGGCACTGTCCGTGCATATTTTGTTCGGATGTTGCTTGCATCATGCGCACACGTTCGATGCGGCCCACGAGTCGCAAGGCCTTGTCACGGCAGTGTCCTGCACATGCTCCGCCCATGGGCATGGCGAGAAAGAAGGGCCGGATAAACAAGATGGGCACGAACAAGACGGGCATCACGACCGCGACTCCCATCATCGACACTGCGATGGCGGCACGTGTGTCTTCATGCGGGCGGATTCCGTCGACGCTCCGGACTTGTCGATCGGGCAGAATTCTCTAGCCACCGCGAGCGTATCGGCTTGTCCCGCTTCGACCTCTTGCTTCCAGAGGGCAGACGCGAGACTCGAGTGGGTGGGCGCGGCGATACCAATACATCTTGCGAATCAAGCGTTTCTACTTTGATTCTACTTCTTCCTGAAGGACCACAGCCGGGGGCGGCTGTGCCACAAATGTAGAACAGCCGCCCTCGGCTGTTGATTTCTTTTACCTTACGCGATCTTTCCCGTTTAAGGAGTTTTTTTATATGTGTCCCATTTCATCGCGCCGACGATCCGTCGCCGCCAAGCGAAGGACCGATAGCGGCCGGCCCGGCGAATTCGACAAAACTCTCGGCACTCGTCCTCCGCAAAGCGCCAAACGCGGGCCGTCATTGCAAGTCCTCATCGCCATAATCATTACCATCGCGGCGGCCGGATTCCTTTCCCGCGACTGGTGGCTTCCCATGGCCGGCCTGCTTATGGGTTCCGCCCAAGAAAGCCTGCAAAACGCCCAAGACGGCCGCCCCGCGGACGGGGACGATCATGGCGCCGACGCGCATGCCGCGACCGACGCACATGCCGCGGAGGCCCCTGCAAGCGGCGGCGAAACCTCGCTGCAATTAAGCCCCCAAGCCCAAAAGAACGTGGGCCTCGAGCTTGTCACGGTCGCGCCGCGGGACTTCGACCGCACCATCAGCGTGCCGGGCATGGTCGCGCAGCGCCCGGGCCAAACCGAGATCCAGGTCTCGGCACCCATGACCGGCATCGTCGAGCGGATCTATCCCATTCGCGGCGAGGCCGTCAAGCCCGGCCAGCCGCTGTTCGATCTGCGTCTCACGCACAAAGACTTGGTCGACACGCAAATCGCCTTTTTGCGGATCATCGAGCAACTCGACGTCATAGATCGCGAGGTCACCCGGCTCGAGGAAGTAACCTCCAGCGGGGCCATCGCCGGAAAACGCCTGCTGGAGCGGCAATACGAACAGCAGAAGACCCAAGCCGGACTGCGTGCCCAGCAACAAGCGCTTATACTGCACGGGCTTAGCCGCAAGCAGATCGAAGATATCAAAAAAACTCGCAAGCTCCTCAAACGCGTAACGGTCTACTCGCCCCAGCCCCGGGACGAATCGCAAAACGCGAAAGCAGAAAATCTGCTGCAAGTCTCAACGATCGAAGTGGGCCGCGGAGAGCACGTCAATACGGGCGATCCGCTCTGTGTGCTGGGCGATCACGAGACGCTCTACATCGAGGGTAAGGCCTTCGAGGAAGACGCGGAACGCTTGAACGAGGCCGCCAACACGGCCGCGCCGATCGAGGCCGTGATCGAAACCAGCGGCAGACGGCCGCAGACCGTCTCCGACCTGAAGATCCTTTACCTCGAAAACGAAATCGAGCAGGATTCTCGCGCTTTGCGGTTTTACATCAGTCTGCCCAACGAACTGGTGCGGAACGAAACCACAAAAGACGGCCACCGCTTCATCGGCTGGCGTTTCAAGCCCGGCCAACGCGTGAAACTGCTGATCCCCGTGGAGCGATGGCGGGACCGTATCGTGCTTCCGGTCGAGGCCGTGGTCAAGGAAGGGGTAGATTGCTACATCTTCCAGAAAATCGGCGACCGCTTCCTGCGCAAGCCGGTGCATGTCGAGTATCGCGACCAACGCTGGGCCCTCATCGACAACGACGGCAGCCTCTTCCCCGGAGATATAGTGGTCGCCGCGGGCGCCTACCAGATGTACCTGACGATGAAAAACAAAGAGGGCGGCGGTGTTGATCCACACGCGGGCCACCACCATTGAGAGAATGACATGCTTAACGATATTATCCGTTTTTCGCTACGACAGCGGCTATTGGTGATCGCTACGGCCGTCTTCCTGGTTATCTATGGAAGCTGGCAGATCATGCACCTGCCTATCGACGTCTTTCCCGACCTCAACCGTCCGCGGGTGACCGTGATGACCGAGGCCTACGGCATGGCGCCCGAAGAAGTCGAGACACTGATCACCTTCCCGCTGGAAACGGCGCTCAACGGCGCCACTGGTGTTCAGGCCGTGCGTACGGCCTCGGGGGTGGGCCTTTCGGTCGTCTGGGTGGAGTTCGAATGGGGCACGGACATCTACAACGATCGCCAGGTCGTAGCCGAACGGATCGCCTTGGTCGCCGAGCGGCTGCCGGCCGACGTGACCCCGCAGTTGGCCCCCATCTCGTCGGTGATGGGCCAGATCATGATCGTGGGCATGTGGAGCGAGGATGATGATAAAACGTCACCCATGCAACTCCGCACGCTGGCCGACTGGGTCGTGCGGCAACGGCTGTTGACCATCCCCGGCGTCTCGCAAGTGTTCGTGATGGGCGGCGAGCGGAAGCAGTTCCAGGTGCTGGTGGACCCCGAAAAGCTGCTGGAATTCGGCGTCACTCTGCACGAAGTCAAACAGGCCGTGGAGAAGAGCAACCGCAACGCCACCGGCGGATACCTGGACGAGCAAGGCCCCAACGAACTGCTCGTCCGCAGCCTGGGCCGTATCCAAACGGCCAAGGATCTGCAAGACGTGGTGGTCAAGATCCGCGACGGCCGCTCGCTGCTGTTGGATCAAGTCGCCCGTGTAATCGAAGGCCCGCAAGTCAAACGCGGCGACTGCGCGGCGTTCTCACGCGACGGCGAGTGGCAATCCGAATCATCCTTCTCCGGCGGCCCGGCCGTGTTGCTGACGATCAACAAGCAGCCCGACGCCGACACCCGGGCGGTGACCGAGCAGATTACCAAAGCGCTGGCCGAACTGCAGGAATCGCTTCCCGCCGACGTCAAGATCCATCCCAATCTCTATCAGCAAAAAACGTTCATCGATCTGGCCATCGATAATGTGAAACACGCCTTGCGCGACGGAGGCATACTGGTGGTGGTCGTGCTGTTTCTTTTCCTCTTGAACTTCCGCACCACCTTCATCACGCTCACCGCCATCCCCCTTTCGATCGTAATAACCGGGCTGGTTTTTCATTGGTTCGGGCTGTCGATCAACACCATGACTCTGGGCGGATTGGCCGTGGCTATCGGCGAGCTTGTCGACGACGCCATTGTCGACGTGGAGAATATCTATCGCCGCCTGCGTGAAAACCGTCGGGCCGCGACGCCCAAACACCCGCTGCTGGTCGTCTTCCAAGCCAGCGTCGAGGTCCGCAACTCGATCGTCTTCGGCACGATGATTGTCGTTCTTGTCTTCTTGCCGGTCTTCGCGCTGGGTGGCATGGAAGGCCGACTGTTCGCGCCCATGGGTATCGCCTATATCGTCTCCATTCTCTCCTCGCTGCTGGTTTCCCTGACGGTCACGCCCGTCTTGTCGTATTGGCTTTTGCCCAATGCCGGGTTCATGGATCGGGAAAAAGAAAGCTTTGTTCTTCGCGGGCTTAAGGGCGTGGCCGATTTGGCAATCTCCACCAGCCTGCGCGTTCCCATGGCCATGCTGCTTGTGGCCACGCTGGCGGTGGCCGTGGCCGGCTATGCGCTTTTGCAGAAGGAAAACGACTTCCTGCCGCCGTTCAACGAGGGCGCGGTTCAGATCAACGTGCTGCTGCCGCCGGGCACCTCGCTCGATACCTCGCAAAAAGTCGCCCGCAAGGTCGAGGACCGGCTCAAGCAGATCGAGGACATGCAGACCTTCGTCCGCAGAACGGGTCGCGCCGAACTCGACGAACACGTGATCACCGTGAACATGTCGGAGATCATCGCCACCTACAATCCGCACACAACCCGCAGCCGCGAGGAAATTCTGGAAGAGCTGCGCGAGGCCCTGGCCGATATCCCCGGCATTGTCACCAGCGTCGAGCAGCCCCTCTCGCACCTGATTTCGGCTATGCTCTCCGGCGTCAAGGCCCAGGTGGGCATCAAGCTCTACGGTGACGATCTCCATATTCTCCGCGCCAAGGCGAAGGAAATAAAAGTTGCAATTTCCGGCATCGAGGGCGTCACCGACCTGCAAGTCGAGCGGCAAGTCGACATCCCACAGCTTCGCATCCAAATCGACGGCGAGAAGCTGAAAACCTTCGGCCTCACCCGCGAAGATATCAACGAGTTCGTGGAAACCGCCATGAACGGCGAAGTCGTCTCCGAGGTGCTCTTGGGCCAACGCACGTTCGACCTCTTGGTGCGGCTGGACGAGCCCTTCCGCGAAGACATCGCCGCCTTGAAGCGTCTTTCCATCGACTTGCCCGGCGGCGGATCCACCATGCTCGCTTCGGTGGCCAAT
>SDBV01012065.1_pt1 | contig 11106 bp, 15 predicted proteins | sample 2277081 | NCBI WGS metagenome assembly SDBV01 (sample SAMN10402039, study PRJNA504765) | marine sediment metagenome | isolation source: marine sediment core GS10_PC15, 223 cmbsf | place: Arctic Ocean: Southern Knipovich Ridge | collected 2010
GTACAACGCCACGAAGCACGGCAACCGCGTGGACGAAGTACTCGCCATCGGCACACCCGAAAAACCCTCGTGGTTGACCGGGCCGGCATCTGCATGTTGGGACTTGGTCACGGGTAAACTGCCAGAGAACGCATTGGCAGCAGTTGATGCTCCCGCGATGGAGATCCTTTGCTTCTGGTTCGCCGAATTTCGGTACTGTGCAAGCCACCTTTACGATCCTGACACGGAGCCGGTCGACGAACTCGACCTACGAAACCGAGCAGAGAAGGCGTCGAAACAGTTCGCGGCATCGGCGTCCAAGTTTGGCATGACTCCCGCGGACAGGGCGAGGCTTGAACTGCTACCGGCCGGCTCGAAAGAGACCGATCCGCTGTTGGCAATGCTACGAGCGAGGAGCCAAAACTAATGAGCGACGTGCAATCTGTTTACATCTTGGCCGACCGCGTGACGAGGCGGCCAAAGGAACGAGGCGGCAAGGCTGGCTTCATTGTGACGAGCCAGGTAGATGGCAGCCAAGAGTGGATGGCAGCCGCAACATTCGATAAGCTGGCGATTCCGCGGCATACACCGTGGGACCACATGTGGTCGCGAGCCGTCAATGTCGCGGAGTGCGTCGCGATCGCAATTTGTACCGTCACATTGCTGTCGTGGCTATTTACATAACGACCAACCCCGGCCTGCCGACGAAGCAAGGAAGGGAACCGAACTAGACGGAGCGGTGAACCATGCAGATACTATTGAGAGTTACTGTCTTGACGTGGAGTCCGGGCAGCGTAGAGCGGGCGAAATGGAGATACTTGCTGTCCAGCGCCATCGAGCCGACATTCGTGAAGGCGAGACACGTGGATATTATTTTGATCCCAAGGTCGCCTCCGAAGCCATAGACTTCTTCCCCGCAGCCTGCCGTCATTCGGTAGGTGAATGGGACGGTCAACCGTTCGAGCTTTCACCTTGGCAGAAGTTCATCGTCTGGAACGTATTCGGCTGGCGACGGAAGAGCGACAAGACGCGACGGTTTCGCAAGGTCTACATTTCGGTGGCTCGCAAGAACGGCAAGTCAACGTTCTGTGCGGCGTTGGGGCTGTTGCTGTTTTGCTTCGACAACCCGCAAGAGCCAGCGGCAGAGATATACGTTGCGGCGACGAAGGAAGCACAAGCGGTCATCATCCATCGCGAAGCGTGCCGGATGCGTGACAAGTCGCCGAGCCTTTCGGCGTTGATAAGGCGAAACAAGAACAACCTGTACATGCCGTCCAACCAGAGTTTCTTCCGGCCGCTCGGAAGCGACAGCGACACGACGGACGGACTCAACCCGCACGGAGTATTGAAAGATGAACTTCACGCATGGCGAGAACATCACCGAGGGCTGCACGAGAAACTTAGCACAGGCGGTGCGTCGCGTCGCCAGCCGCTTGAGGTTATTATCACAACTGCGGGCGACGATAACAGCGTCATTTGGGAGGAAGAAGAGGAGTACGCCAGAAAGGTTCTGGAATCGGCCATCACCGATACCATCGTCTCGGATATCCTGTTCGTCTACATCGCTTCGATAGACAAGGACGATGACCCGCACGATGAGAAGGTGTGGCCGAAAGCGAATCCAAACCTTGGCGTCTCGGTCAAACTAGAATACCTCCGGGAGCAATCGAATGAAGCAAAGGGAAAGCCGACCGCTGCGAATGCGTTCAAGCGATACCACTGCAATCGGGTTGTCCGGAGTACAGAGAAGGCGATTGACCCGGTGCTGTGGAAAGCGTGCGATGCGGCGGTGGATGCGTCAGGAGGAGAAGAGGCTTACGGCGGCTTTGACATTGGACGAACCGATGACTTTGCTGCCATCGGGATTGTGGTACCGTACAACGTTCCAGGCGAAGAAGAGGATGGCCGAGGGCTCAAAGGCTACGAGTTACTGAGCTGGTCGTTTACGTCGGAAGAAGCTATCCGGCAAATGAAGCCGTCGCCGTTCGTCGGCTGGGAGAATCACAAGCGGCTGATTGTCAACGAGGGCGACACGGTATCATTCGCGGCAGTGCAGGACAAGATACTGGAACTGTCGAAAGAGTACAACGTGAAGAGTTGGGCGTACGATCCGACGTTCGCTCAGCAGATGGGACAAGAGCTAGACGAGGTACATGGGCTAACGACGTTCAGCTTCACGCAGGCGGCCAGACATTACAACGAACCGATACGTGAGTTTCTTCGGACGCTCAAAGATGGTAGGATACGGCACGGCGGCGATGAGTTGCTGGGCTGGCAGTTCGGCAACCTGACGATCAAAAAGAACTACAAAGAGGAATGGATGCCGGACAAAGCAGGCAAGACGGGGGCGAAACAGAAGGGGAAGATTGACGCGGCAGTGGCAATGCTGATGGCGTTCTCGGAAGCGTTGTTTGCCGCGAAGAAGACGACGACGTATGAGATCATTTCTATTTGACGAAGCAAAGGAGCGACGAATGAATGATAGCGAGAAAGCGTCTATTAAGGCGACGATACACTGGCTCAAGAATCTTGGTTCAGAGGGCAGATTGCCTGGGTGGCAGGCGGACACCAAGATTACATTAAAATGGCTGAGGGGAATAATGAACCTGAAGCCCGCAGACGCAAGACGCTCCTTCGAGCAACTGACGCCGCTGGAGTGGTGTACTAACACGTGCGGACTTATCAACTCCGCCCTAGTCATTTGGCTTATAGCGGAGCGATGGCTGACTTGAAAGCTAACCGGGGAAACCCGCATGATAGAAAATACAACCGAATGGGCTATGCCCGACCAGCGTTCGCTTGAGAACCCGTCGACACCGCTCTCCGATCCGGATGAGTTCTTGTTCGACGCGTTGGGCGGGCAGAAGTCATCCTCCGGCGTCAAGGTCAACGATGACACGATCTTGACGTACAGCCCGATTTACCGTGGCGTTAGCCTAATCGCCGATACCCTCGCCAAGATTCCTATTCGTGTCTTGCGACGTGTCCAGCCTAGCGGCAAAGAACCCGACAAGTCGCACTTCGCCTGGAAGCTGGTCAACAGAAAGCCGAACGATGAACAGACGGCGTTTGTGTTTAAGCAGCAGATGCAAGCACAGGCGACCCTACGCGGCAATGCGTTTGCGTTCATAGATCGGCTCGGCAATGGCAATGCAAACCAGATGATTCCGTTACCAGGGCGGAAGGTATGGCCCGTGCGTGTTGACGGCGTGAAGTTGTACCTGTTCGACACCGGCACGGAGATTCGCAAGCTGGAGGCAATGAACGTCCTGCACATCCGCGGTATGGGCCTGGACAGTTTGCTCGGTGTGGACACGGTAAACAAGTCGTCGGATTCCGTCGGGCTCGGTCTTGCCATGCAGCGGTACTCTGGCGAGTTCTTCGCGAACAACGCGAGGCCGTCGGTAGCTATCGAAATGGAGGGAACGCCGGACAAAACTACAATTGAACGGTTGCGTTCGGAGTGGGCGAAGATACATCAGGGGTTGAGCAACAGCCACAAGCTTGCCATCCTGACCGGCGGCATGAAACTCAATCCATTCTCTGCCGGTGCGAAAGAGAGCCAACTTATTGAATCACGCAAGTTCTCTCTTGTCGATGTTGCGAACTGGTTGAAGGTGCCAGTTCACAAAGTAGGCGGCGAAGGCCGAACCGCATTCGCATCGTTGGAGCAAGAGAATAGATCGTTTCTCGATGATTCCATTGACCCGTGGATGACGACGTGGGAGGAAGAGCTAGAAGAGAAGCTGCTCACAGAAGAGGAGAAGGAATCAGACAGCCACGTCATATCGTTTGTCCGTCAGAAGGTGCTGGCTGCCGATGTGCAGACACAATCGAACGTGTTAATCCAAGATGTAAACAACGGGCTTCTGAACGTCGATGAGGCACGAGCGATTCAAGATCGGCCGCCACTCCCGGACGGCGAAGGGCAGAAATTCCGGATGCCTGCGAACATCATCATTATCGGCGATGATGAAGAGCCGGACGACATTGAACCTGTCGTGGACCCTGATGACGATGACGATGAGGACGACGACAGAACCCGACGATTGAAAGTCTCGACCACGAGAGCATTCGTCGATGCCGCCGACCGCATGGCCCGTCGCCTGGTTATCTCCGCAAAGAAGGCTGCGAAGAATCACCGCAAGTTCGGCGACTGGCTAGAGCACATCGAGGCTCAGCATCGGCAGGTTGTCGTCGAAGCGTTGACGCCGACGGTAGAGGCGATGTACGATGCACACGGTGGAGTTGACGACGACGTGAACCACTTGCGGTCGCAGGCGGTCAACCTCGCGGTCAACGCACTGTTCAACGACATCACGAAGCGATTGGACGACTGCCACGAAACGGCACCACACGAAACATTCGAGGCCGACATTCACGCGGCGATTGAGGACTTTGGATTCGCGGCCAGGTGTGAGGCAGTCCACCGAATCAAACGACACGCAGAGGAGAGCAAGTCATGGGATGGTACTATTGCGAACGATGCAACGGAAGCGGACACGTAGCCGAGCCGAATCGGAAGTGGTGGCAGTTTTGGAAGCGGGCGATTTGCCCCGACTGCGTAGGCGACGGACACGCGAGACCAAAGGGACCACGACCGAAAGCACCGCCGGCCCCACCGCCACCGCCAGCTAAACGAATAGAAGTCATAACGAGACCACCAAATCCGAGAGGTGACCTATGAGAGAAACCAGAACATTCGACCATACCGTCGAGCTTCGTACCGACGGCGAAGAGGAAAGGATCGTCGGCACGGCCATCGTGTTCTACGACGAGGGGGACGAGGGTACGGAGTTTATGCTATGGGACGACCGAGGGCTGTACGAAGGCGGCGTGAAGATGGTCGAACGAATCATGCCGAGTGCAATGGCCGGGCGAATGAAAGACGACATCCGTGCGTTGGTCAACCATGACCCTTCGATGCTGCTCGGTCGGTCGAACGGCAAGATCAAGACGCTCCGTCTCTCGAAAGACAGCGTCGGTTTGCACTACGAGATCGAGCCCGGCAAGACGCGGCTCCACGAAGACACGATGGAAAGCATCCGGCGTGGCGATATGTCGGGGTCATCGTTCGCATTCACTATCGCACCCAAAGGCCAGCGGTTCAAGGACGAGGGCGATGATGTGACGGTCCGCGAGATTACCAAGTTCGCGCAAGTCTTTGACGTCTCGGCCGTAACCTTTCCCGCCTACGAGGCCACCGATGCGGGCGTCCGTGGCTCGGACGGGATGAAAGAGGCCCGGGATGCTTTCACGGCCCACAGAGAGGCGATAGAGGCTGAGCGGGCGGCAAGCGAGGCGGCGGTTCAGGAACGGATCGCCGGGTATAATGCGAGGATCGACAAGCTGGAGGACGATCAATGACCCGCGAAGGCCCGATGGTAGTGGTCCATTTTCTCAAGAGAATCCCATACGATATCGAGGTAGCAGAGGCTGTTTTTGCAAGTCTATGGAAAGCCAACGAGAACGAATGGCGTGGCTATGAGCCGGGCACTTGTTTCGTTTGTGGCATAAGTGTTGCCCCCTGGCCCAGGATGGCGATGGGAAATATGTACGTCACAATCATCGGTCTTTACGGTGAGCAATTGCCTGGAGATTATCCTCGAATCATGTTCCATGACTCTGACTTCGGAGAGGAATTTCACCCAGACGTGGACGCGACGCTTGGAAATACGGCGGACGACATGCTCTTGACAGTCAACGCTGATCCAGAATAACGCGAGTATTAATGAACTCGAAAAGGAGTAGCGATGACGACGAAGCGATACTTTCGGACGGTACATCCAGACCAGAGGATTGAGATATTAAAGTGGATCGACCGTAACTCTCACAGCGTGAACTCCCAGGTCTGGATGGGATACGGAGCGGGCGAAGCAATGATCTCGCAACTGCGATGGCGGACGGTCTATCTTTTCGGCTTTCCGGTGAGGGTTGAGGTTACGACCGACGTTACGATCAAACGTGGCAAACTCCCACCGGTGGGTTTCTCCGGCCTGAACCTCACGCAATTGAACGTTTACCAATCGCGCGATTTCAACGACATCACTTTCGGACAAGAGATCCCGCAGCCGGGAGACGGAGCAAGCCTCCCCCCGGTTTAGGGGTCGAGACTGCCCTTGACAGGAAAACCTCACCTGCCTAGACTTTAGGCAGATACGCGATATGGCGGAATTGTGGCAGACGCTGGGGCTTCGAGCTCCTGGTCCTTTGACGTAACAAGGGCTGCCGGCTTGCCGGTGTACCAATGCGGCGTGCGGGTTCGACTCCCGCTATCACGATATCTGACAAATCATACCGTCGCAACTGCGGCGGACTAATTGACAATCTCTGCTCGGTCCAAACCGGCACTGGTTGCCACGCGAGTTTTCAATTCTCGCTGGCCACTGCGCCGGTTTTTTCGTGCCATTGTCCAGCGTCCAATACAAGGACCGAGACAATGGTCACGACACTCTCAAGCAAAGCGTTGAAAGAAACGTTAGGGCCTCTCACCGCGAAGATGCGGGCAATCACCGAAGCCGCGTCGAACAAAAATCGTGACCTCACGAGCGAAGAGGACGCGACGTTCGAGGAGATTCACACCGAATACGAGCGAGTCAAGAAACACGCCGACCGCCTAGCTCGCGTCGAGGTCTACGAAGACGAGCAACAGGCCCGTGCCGATCAGATCGCCGACGATCAGGGCAACCGCACGACTCCCGGCCGCGGTGACACGGGAACCGGCAACAGCTCTGCTGCCACCGACGCACCGAAGATCACCGAAGAGACGCGAAGCCTCGCGTTCCGTGGCTGGGCGTTGTACTCCGCCGGCAAGGACGATCAGATCAGCGACCGGCAGGAAGAAGCCGCAAAACTCCTGGGCGTCAGGATGAACTCGCCGACGTGGGAACCAGAGCTTAGTAAAAACTACCGTCAGGTACGGTTCGACTTCGCACGCCAGTTCATTCAGCAGCGAGCACTCGGCAAGGATACCGACACGGCTGGCGGGTTTACCGTTGCCGAGGGCTTCATTCCGAACCTCGAAAACGCGCTGTTGCAATTCGGCGGAATGCGGCAGGTTGCGACTGTCCTGCGAACCGACACGGGTGCAGCGTTGTCGTGGCCCACGTCTGACGACACGTCCAATGAGGGCGCCATCGTCGGCGAGAACCAACAGATCACCGAGCAAGATATCACGTACGGACAGGTGATATTCTACTCCTGGGAATACACGTCGAAGCTCGTTCGGATCTCGACTGCCCTGCTCACCGACTCTGCTTTCAACCTGGCGAGTGAGGTTGGTATGCGGCTCGGTGAAAGAATCGCACGCCGGCAGAACAGGGACTTCACCGCTGGCGACGGAGCCGGCAAAGCAACGGGAATCACCGTTGACGCAACGACCGGGGTTACCGCCGCCGCCGTCAACGTCTTCACGGTCGATGAACTGTACAACCTGAAGCACAGCGTCGATCCCGCCTATCGGCTGAACGCCGCGTGGATGTTCAATGACGCCACGCTACTCGCCATCAAGAAGAAGAAAGACGGAGAGGGTCGCTACCTCTGGCAGGCAAGTCTCGCCGGTGGTGTACCGGACACCATCGACGGTGATCCGATCCAGATCAACCAGCACATGCCGAGCGCAACCACCGGTCTAATTCCGATCGTCTACGGCACTTTGAGCAAGTACCACATCCGCGACGTCATCGGTGTCATCACCCGGCGGCTCGTCGAGCGGTACGCTGAGTTCAACCAAGAAGGGTTTGTCGCGTTCGTGCGTTCCGACGGCAAGCTCGTTGATGCCGGCACCAGACCGGTGAAACGGATGGTCATGGCGTAATGAAAGTCTTGATGCTGGAAGATGCTGCGGGTCCGATGCGGACCTACCAGCAAGGCTACGACTACGACTTGCCTGACAAGCAAGCGTTGGATTTGCTTCGTCGCGGCGTGGCGGAAGCTTTGGAACCTGAAACGGCGACCATTGCCCCGCCACGCTGCGAAGAAGTACGACGTGAACGACACACGCGACCACAGCGAAAGCGACGGGAGCGATGACACATCGACCGATGACAACGCGGCTACAACTCGTATCCGCCGATGAGACGTTCCCTTTGACGTTGGAGCAAGTGAAGCAACACCTTGGCATCACGTTACAGGACGACGACACGCGACTGATGCTGATGTTGGAGGCGGCTACGAGTTGGGCAGAGCAGGCTGTTCGCGGCGGAATAGCATTGCGGACGCAGACGTGGGACTTGGTGATGCCGGACTTTCCGGGAGCACAGAACGGCCTCGCGAGGGTAACGTTTCCCAAGCCGCCGCTGCAATCGGTCACGACGGTCAAGTACCTGGATACATCGAGCGTACTGACGACGCTGACCGCGGACACGGACTACAAGGTCTACACGGACTTTCGGCGAGAGGGCTTCATTGAACCGACGCCAGACCTGTTCTGGCCGACAGTGCGAGACCAGAGAGAGGACGGCGTGCAGATTCGTTTCATTGCCGGGCACGCGACGAATACGCTTGTCCCGGCGAACGTAAAGCAAGCGATGCTGTTGACGATCGGACACTGGAACGAGAACAGGGAATCGGTGATTGTCGGAACAAACGCGACGGATGTACCACAGAGCGCGACGATGCTCATAACTCAAGCGGAGTACGGAAGCTATGCCTGACGTAGTAGCGATCATTCAAGCGAGGATGGGAAGCAAGAGGTTACCCGGCAAGGTGTTGATGCCGATGGCTGGGGTGCCGATGCTGGAGCGGGTGATACGGCGGGTGAAGGAAGCGAAGCTGGTAGACCGCGTTGTCGTCGCGATGCCTTTTAATGATTACTCCTCCCGAGATGGAAACGTTTGCGTCGAATGGGGCGCCAGTTTGTTCGCCCCGGAAGTAGCCGAAGACGACGTGTTGCGGAGATTTGCAAAGTGCATTGACGCATCGACCGATATCATCGTCCGCATTTGTGGCGACATGCCACTCGTTCGACCCGACCTGATAGACGACTGCGTGCAACGGTTGAAGGATTCACTTTGCCACTACGTGCATTACACACTGCCAACTGGCGAAGTTGCGATTGAGACGAAGCGAGGAGTTTACCCGGAAGCATTCACGGCGAGGGCGTTGCGGCACGCAAATGATAACGTCACTGCTGACAACACCGACTGGCGAGAACACGTTACGGTTGCGATGCGGGCCTTTCCGATATACCAGCCTTGGCTCATTCAACTAAACGAAGACGACGGCCTGAACTGTGCCGTTGACACACAAGAGGACTTCGACCGTGTGGAGCAACTGATAATGGAACGGGAGGCCATCCCAGCGTGAAACTAGACGACGAAGCGGAATACAAGGTGGTAGTTTATTTGGCGACTAGCTTAGACAAACCTGTTGCCGTGGAACATACATCACTTCGCCACGCGCGAGAATACGCAAGGAATATCCAGCGTCATGGGGCGAGAGTCATGGAGTCCGACGCGGAAGTATATTACCCAGTCCATGAAGTATTTAAGGTAAAGGTACTACCGCAGAATGCAGACCATTCAACTACCTAGCGGGCGACGGATTGGGGAAAACGAACCGTGCTTTGTTGTTGCGGAGATAGGACAGAATCACAACGGCGGGAAAGACGGGGTGTATACCGCGGTCCGGCTATTGATGGCAGCCCATGCGGCCGGAGTGGATGCTGTAAAGTTCTGCAAACGAGACGTTGAAAGCGACTTGACGGCAGCAGCGAGAGCCGCACCTTACCTGGGGCCGAGCAGTTTCGGAGAGACATACGGAGAACATCGCGAACACCTTGAACTATCAGGCGATGAGCTTGAACACATCAAGGCACGCATGGCGATGAACGAGTGGGAAGAGGTGATGTTCGCAACGGCTTGCGACATCAAGAGCGTAGACGCGATAGAGGCAGCGATTGACCCGCCGCTGTACAAGATTGCCAGCCGGGACATTGACAACTTGCCGTTGATTGAGTACGTGGCGAGGTTGGGTAAGCCGGTAGTGTTGTCGGCGGGGATGTGGAATCACAGCACCAACGCTCTCAGTAATGCGATAGGCGTTATCCATGAAGCCCATAACGACAAGATCATAGTCCTGCAATGCACGAGCAACTACCCAACAGCGAACAAGGACGTGGGGCTGCGGCGAATCGAGGAGATACGAGAAAACTACGGCGTCTTGACTGGATTGTCGGATCATACTTCCGGCATCGTCATGGCGCAGGCTGCCGCCGCTCGCGGTGCTGTGATGGTGGAAAAGCACATCACGCTTGCCCGTGCGATGAAGGGAACTGACCATGCCTGTAGTTTGGAGCCGGACGGCATCACGCGACTCGTACGCAACATTCGAGCAGTGGAAGACGCGATGCAGACGACGGTACCGGATGTTAGCGAAGCACAGAAGAAGCTTGGCCGCTCGCTTGTGACAAACCGGCCGATACCGCAAGGGACGATTATTAAGGAGCACCAGCTTTGCCTAAAGTCGCCAGGGACGGGCTACGGTTGGCACCAACGCAGCGAAGTGTTAGGCCGGAGAATGAAGCTCACGTTACCGGCAGACGTGACGATAACACGCGACGATTTGGAGTGACGAAGAATGGTCGATGATCGGACCGAGTTCATCGCGGCATTACCGAAAGGCGGTATTGGAGCGGAGATCGGTGTGTGGGAAGGCGACTTCTCGCAACAGGCGTTAGATGGTTGCTCGCCGACGAAGTTATACCTTGTCGATCCGTGGGAGAAAAACAACGACAAGACGAACGCCGGTAGTACAGTTGCGAGAAGCCAGACAGAAATAGATGCCGTACACGATGCCGTCGCCGAACGATTCGCCGGAGACGAACGAGTTGAGATCATTCGGCAGAGATCGGCAGACGCGGCAATCGCACTGCGGGGAACGGAATTCGACTGGGTGTACGTCGACGGCGATCATAGCTACCAGGCTGTTGCGGAAGACTTGGCGGCATGGTGGCAAAATGTAAAACCGGGAGGCGTTCTTTCAGGGCACGACATGAACAAAGAAGGGGTTAGGATTGCGGTCCTGGAGTTCATTATCCGGCACGACTTGCCGCTTGATGTAATAGGCAAAAACTATGCGATGCGGAAACCGATGGGGTAGCGACGAATGGGAGCATATAGCGACGAA
>SDBV01012066.1_pt1 | contig 11106 bp, 12 predicted proteins | sample 2277081 | NCBI WGS metagenome assembly SDBV01 (sample SAMN10402039, study PRJNA504765) | marine sediment metagenome | isolation source: marine sediment core GS10_PC15, 223 cmbsf | place: Arctic Ocean: Southern Knipovich Ridge | collected 2010
ATGATAAACCCTGAAAGTTGAAAGGAAACATAATGAGAAGAGGAAGTATCATAACAAAAGAGACGCCCAGGATAAGCGAGGGAAAGCTTTATCTGCTGCTCCGCGATGAAAATATCGAAGAATTCAACGCCCTGCGTCAGGATGGGAGCAAGTGCGATCTGTCCGGCCTGGAATTCCGTGGCCTGGACCTGCGGGGTATGGAAACCGACGGAATAGACTTTTCAAACGCCTATTTCCGCCAGACCAATATCGCGGGCCTGAACCTGACCCGCTGCAATCTTGAAGGGGCCAGTATCGGCGGCGCAAACATTTCCGGCACTTACTTCCCCAAGGAGCTCAGCTCCTCTGAAATCATGATGTCCCTCAGGACCGGCACCCGGATGCGCTACGGCACTTGAAACGATACCGCCGTTGCCCCACCCCCTGCCGGAGCGGTAAATTTCTCGCGGCGGTGCCCTCGGGCATTGCCATACGGGCGGTGTAGCTCAGTTGGTTAGAGCAGCGGAATCATAATCCGCGTGTCGGGGGTTCGAGTCCCTCCACCGCTACGAAAAGGTGCTGGCGGGGCTGGCTGCTGGATAGACCTTGATACTTGATACTGGATGGAATCCCGCCAGCCCCGCTTCCTGCGGGACCAGTCCCGCCTTCCGGCGGGGCGGCGGGGATGGGGGCTCTCGCAGCTTAGCGCCTGGGGCGATAGGCTCCCACGAGATTTTTCTTGCATCCCACAGTAGTATGACATAATATCATACCGAGAGGTGATTATGCGTGCAGCGAAAATCGCCATAACAATTGACCGGGTCTTGCTGGAGGCGTTGGACCAGCTGGTTAAAGAGCAGGTGTTTCCCAACCGCAGCCGGGCCATTCAGACCGCCGTAGCCGAGAAACTGCAACGTCTCGAAGGAACCCGCCTGGCACGAGAATGTGCAAAGCTCGATCCTGGCTTCGAACGAGCGTTGGCCGACGAAGGGCTGCGTGATGATCTGAAAGCATGGCCGGAATATTAAGAGGGGATATTCGCTGGGCTGATCTGGAGCCGGCAAGAGGTCGCGAACAGGCCGGTCTAAGACCGGTCTTAATTTTAAGCCACGATGTTTTTAATGAAAGGTCCGGGACAGTCATCGCAGTCGCATTGACCGGCCAACCTCAACGAGCCGGATTCCCATTGACGTTAGAGATCGACTCCCGTAATCTGCCCAAGAAATCCTGGGTAAAGATCAGTCAGGTCCGGACACTCTCCGTCCAAAGAATAGGCAAGAAACTTGGTCAAGCAACTCCTGAGGAACTGTCTAAGATTATCGACGGGTTGAATGAGATCCTGGGAGCCTGACGAAGGACTCGATGCTGGATACTGGATACTGGATGGAATCCAGCCAGCCCCGCTTCCTGCGGGACAAGTCCCGCCTTCCGGCGGGGCGGCGGGGCTGGGTACCGTTTCCGCCTCCTCGCGCTGAGGCCCTCGAAGTGTGTCGAGGCCAACCACTGACCGCTGATCGCTAAACCTCACCCCTTTCACTTCCCCGCCGTTGGCGGGACAAGCGTGAAGTCCCCTCTCCTCAAGGAGAGGGGATTTAGGGGTGAGGTCGCGCACCTGGCGAACGACAAACCTTTTCCCTTGCCCTATATTCCCGCCGCATGAAAAAGCCCGCAAAATACCACTCGTCCCTCGCCCCTGGCTCGCCTCCCAAGCCCCTATCCTCATTTTGTATCGTCATTGCGAATCCGTCAGCTGACGGATGTGGCAATCTCATTTTGCACTTTTCATTCTGCATTCTGCATTCTGCACCGTCACCCATAGTACCCGCCAGTAAATTCCACACCGCCCGAACAATGCTCCCGTCGGGCGAAGCCCTTAAAATGCGGAATTTTGTAGGGGTTTTGTGGAATTCCTCGCCGGTCATTGCTTCCCCGTTGGGGCGGCCCAGAATAGGTTCCAGGATGGCCCTAAAGGCCTTTAAATTTACACCGGTTACCTGTGCCGCCTACCTTCCCCGCCGGGAATCGACGACCTCCCTGATGGCCCGGATGTGCTCCCCGGTCGTCCCGCAGCAGCCCCCGATGATCGAAACTCCCACGGCCATCAATTCCCGGGCCTTCTCGGCGAACAGGGCGGGGGACTCGGTGTAACAGGGCCGTCCGTCCTTCATTTCGGGCTGGCCGGCATTCGATTGAATGATTACCGGCAGGGAGGTAACCTCTATAAACTCGCGGGCTATCCTGACCATATTCTCAATTCCGTTGCCGCAGTTGGAGCCGATAACGTCCGCTCCCGCTGCTTGAAGGCCGCCGGCCGCCTCCGCTATGCTCACCCCCATGATGGTGTAAAAGCCCCTGGGGGTTTCATCAAAGGTCATGGTGGCCATCACCGGCGTCCGGGCTGACACCGCCTTCGCCGCCCGCACCGCCAGGACCGCCTCTCGCAAATCCGTCATGGTCTCAACGCATACCACGTCGACCGCGGCGCTCACGAGAGCTCTTATCTGCCGCTCGAAGCCGCTATACAGCGCGTCAGGTTCGGTGTCCCCGTACGGTTTCAATATCCTCCCAGAAGGGCCGCAAGAGCCGGAAACATAGGCCCGACTGTCCACCACCTCCCTCACGGAATAGGCAGCCTGTTGGTTGATCTCTTCTGTCTTGTCCTCCAGCCCATACTCCTTCAGCTTCAAAGGCGAGGCGCCAAAGGTATTCGTCTGGATAATATCGGCGCCTGCTTGCAGGTAGTGCCGGGCAATGTCTTTAAGGATTTCCGGCTGCGATAGATTCAGAGCTTCGGGACACTCACCTGGTTGCAACCCCTTGTTCAGAAGTTGGGTCCCCATAGCGCCGTCCGCCACCAGCACTTCCCCTTTCTCAAGGCGGTCAAGCAGCGGTTCCACGTCACTCCACCCCCACCAACCGTTTCACGCGCTCAACGGCACTGGCCGCGTCATAGGCATGCGCATCAGCCCCGATTTCGCGGGCGAACTCCTCGGAGACGGGGGCACCCCCGACAATTGTTCTTATTTGGGCATTCAGCCCCTGCTCCCGAAGGAGGTCGATCACCGTTTTCATTGCCGGCTGGGTTGTGGTCAGCAGCGCCGATAGGCCGATGATCTCCGCCTGCTCATGCTGCGCCGTTTCCACAAACGTCTCCGCCGGGACATCCTTGCCAAGATCGATGACCTCAAAGCCGGCGCCCCTCAACATGATCCCCACCAGGTTCTTCCCGATATCGTGGAGGTCACCCTGGACGGTACCGATTACTATTTTGCCCAGGTTGGGGATGTCTTCTTCGATCAGCAGCGGCTTGAGCCGGTCCATGCCGGCATAAAAGGCCCTGGCCGCCAGGAGCACCTCGGGCAGGAATATCTCGTGATTCTTGAACCGCTGCCCTACAACATCCATCCCGGAAATAAGACCCTTGTCCAGTATATCCTTTGGAGGGATATTTTGAGCTATGGCCTTACCGGTCAGTTCAAGGACCTGCTCGTCGTCTCCCTGCTGCAATAAGCCCGAAATCTGCTCTAATACTTCCATTTTACCCCTTTATAATGTACCCGTTATCACGCATCCAACAGCTTCTTCATTCGCGGACGACACGAATATGTTCTGCAATCACGGCAGCAGGTATAGTTGGTCTCAAAAAGGTGAATCTCCTTCCGGCCCGCCGCCAGCACACCGCTGACCGACTTCAAGGGCGTCATCAGGCAGCTGTCGTTGAGGGTGATACCGATCTTTTCGGGCTGAAGGTGCCGAAAGAGCTTTTTCTGACCGGTCAGGCGCCAGCCACAATAGCCGGGGCTGTAGCTCAAGGCGCGATGATCGGGCCGGGCCAGCCCTCTTTGAACCAGATCGTGCAGAAATGACGCTTCGCAGACCTCAACCGCTTTGTCAGTCGACAGCGAGGCAGCCGCATCCAACATGGTACCCAACGCGAAATCGTTCTCAGCGAACAGCTCCTCGATCCTCCGGCTGACTTTCCCGCCCACGGTCAGGGCAAACAGGGCCAGGGCGTCAGCCTGCGGGAATATGTGCTCCAATGGAGTGTCGCCGGCGTTCTCCCCCTCACCCCTGAAAATCTCCCGGAACTCACTCGTCGATAGCTCCTCTATTATGCCCATCGGCTCACAGGTCTCGTTAAAGATGTCCAGGGCCTCGGCGAGGAGCGCGGTAACCTGACCCTGCACGGGCGCACCATCCGCCATTCCCTGGAACCTGAGCACCGCCTCCCTTTCCGGCAGGATGTCGGAGCGGCTGAACTGCACAATGGGAGTCACTACCTTTGCGGCAGGCGGCCCTGACCGTAGCGGCGCGCCTCTCCCTCCATGAGCTTGATCAACTCCCGTTTGATGTCTTCAGCCAGTTTGGAAGGCTCATAGCTGTCGAGCAGTTTACGCACCTCCCGGTGTGCCCGCTCTTCAAGAGTCAGCCCCCCCTCTGACAGCCAACGGGACCGGCTCGCCCGATCGATCACCGGCCCCGGATACCAATGCTCATCCTTGAGAAAACGCCGTGTATGCTTCGATATCAGCAGGTGCTGTTCCTTGAGCAGTTCCTGGAATATTGGCAGGGCGGGGAAATCCTCCCTGGGCTCGATGCCGGCTGCCAGCCGGTAGGTCATTTGGCAGATTTCGTTGTCCACCACCAGCTTCTCCAGGCTGTGGCAGCTTTCGAAATCGATCATGCCCGGTCCCGAGATATTGTTGATTCCTGACAAAGCTGCCAGGGTGGCCCCCATGCCGCTCTCAAGGCCAGCCTGAGCATCCAGTTGTTTGGCGTCGCTCAGCGAGATATAAGCCTGGGTGGGAAGATTCAGGTATTTCCCGATCTCATTGTAGGCGCAATCGATCATCATGGTCTCGACTGCCCCCATGGGCGTGGTCTCGTAGCGCACGTCAAAGATGGCTGGCGAGCCGCCGTACAGAACCGGCGTACCGGGGTTGGCGAGCTGGCTGATGACAATGCCGCTCAGGGTCTCGGCGGTATGCTGGACGAGTGTCCCCGTGAGGGTCACCGGCGCCATGAATCCCGACAGCGGCATGGCGATAAATTCCACCGGTATGGAGTATCGCGCACAGTCCACGACATTCCGGGAAGTCACCGCGCTCCATTTGAGTGGAGAGGTGGGGCAGCAGGAAAAGATGGCCAGCGGTTTTTCCTTAAGTGCCGCCTCGGTTCCCCGGACCGCCAGTTGAAAATCCTTCATAACGGTAAAGGATTCGATGGTAAATGTCCCGGTAACAACCGGTTTTTCACAGTATAGCAGACTGAGGAACAGGCGGTAGCTGTCGGCAATCTTTTCGTGAACGTCGGCGGGGATCAGGGCGGTACTCTGGGAAGCGATATGGTCAAGCCGGCTCACAACTTTAGCGTAATGGACATAATCTTCCGTGGTAGGTTTTCGAATTTGCTTCGAATGGTGATCAAGAACGTGCAGGGCGGCGGAACCGGGCGTGAAGTAGAAATTATGCCCGGAGAAATCGTGGGTCTCGTTTCCGTGCACATCGTAGAGCTTGAATGACCCCGGGGCGGCCTCCAGCGCCTTTTCAATCACCCCTTCCGTGAAGATCACGTGGAGCCTGGCCATATCAACATCGGCGCCGTGATCCGACAGCAGCTTCAGGACGTCTTCGTTGTGCAGCTCGACCCCCAGCGTGCAGAGAATACGAGTCGCTTCGGAAACAATCTGCTTGATCAGGTCCTCACTTAAAAACTTCACTACCGGTCTCATAGAAGAGCTCCTTCCAGTCTTCAGACGATTTTTTTCTGACCGTGTTAACAACTTATCTTAAAGTGGCCTTGGAAACGCCACTACTATGGATCAGCGGGCGTCGGCTGGTGGAATAAGCAGACGGACCGGGCCGTTTGCTAATGCCCGTGGAGGATTCCGCTGATATAATGCTCCAACTGCTTTATTTCGATTTTCTGGCCGGAGATTATCGCTTTGACTACATCGCCGATCGAAATCAGCCCGATAAGATTTTTTCCTTCATAAACGGGCAGGTGCCGGAATTCTTATCCGTCATGAGTGCCATACATTCTTCGATGGTCTGGTCGGGATGAACGAAGAGTACATTCGAGCTCATGATTTCCTTAACGGGAGTATTCTTGGAGAATTTTCCTTGCAGTATAACTTTCCTGGCGTAATCCCTTCGTTTAAATAACCTTGTAATTAAAATCAAAAGTGATTTGTCTGAACTCAGATTTATGTTAAAAGCACAATAATGCTGAAGTCAAGGATCGCAATTCACCAGGACTCCCCCCGAAACAATCAGTCGGTCTTCGATCCGTCAGCCGACGGACTCAGGCCGACGACTAAATCGAGAACGCCGAGACATCGGTGCCAGTCGTGCTGAGGCCTGTCCTGAGCCCTTCATCCGCAAAAGGGCGGATTCAGGATAAACTCCGGCGAAGGGTTCTCGAAGCACGACGGCTTGGAGGCGAATGTTCGCCTGTACGCTGGCTGACAGCCGCGAGGCCACATACGTACGCTGACATGTGCAAGCAGGCAAGGGCTATCAAATATGCCTCAACATCACCATCAATTTTCTTGCGTGATACTTACCGGGTATACTTATGGCGACATAGGACTGAATCAAAACCCTCTTAAACAAGCTGTTTACGGACTCGTTCAATCGTTTGAACTGTCACATCAAAAGCCTCGCAGATCTTCTTGTCAGGCCAACCTGGTCCTTCCTTACCAACGTCAGATTTCAACAGGATGTGAGCTCTGGTGAACATTCTTGCTGAACCTTCACCGGAAGATACTAAACGCTTGAGATGCTTTCGTTCTTCTATCGAAAGGCGGACTATGTATTTTTTCATTGGCGTCCTCTAAATTTGTGCCGATAATGCCACGACTAAATATGGCACAAATTATCAAGAAAGTCAATACTATTACCCAATATTAATATAATGACATGACACTAGGAACTCGTAACTCGTAACTTAATTCCACCACGAGTGCGTCGGCAGGAGTGGCTCGAACGGTCCCATGGCACCCATGCTGAGCAGGCCGCTTCCGAGGAAGTTCAGCAGGATGTCGATGCGCAGCTCCAGGGACTGCAGCTCCAGCATTTTCTGTTTATCCACCACCGCCATCTGTGTACTTATAAATGGCTCCTTGAAAACCTATAGCCCAGCCATGCGAGGCATCGAGGAAAAAGATATCTACGAAGATAATGCCCTCTTGTGGATCGGATTGGCAATCCCAAGTACTACCACCATCGGTCGTATGAAAAATCTCATGCATGCCGGCTGCCCACCCTACCTGGTCATCCACAAAATAAATTGAAGTCATATGAAGTTCTGGCACGAGAGCCTGACACAACCATGTGAGGCCGCCGTCGGAAGTATGGTAAATTGCTGAGCTATCTACCATTAAAGACCAATGCATCCTGTCCTCTGTTATCCAGCCATTATTTTCATCAACGAAAAATAAATCTGTAGGCAAAATGTTTAACTCGAATGGTAGCGATTCCCAGTTGAGGCCTCCATCGGTGGTCTTTAGAAAAGTAGGCGGTAGAATTGCACAACCTATATTACCGTTGATGAAAGAAAGCAGCTTTCTACCCCCAGATGTTTCCGAGCGGGCCTGGATCGTCCAAGATGTACCGCCGTCTTCCGTATGGATTAGCTCACCATAATTGCTCACCACCCAGCCCGTCTGCTCATCAGCAAAATAAATGTCATAGTATATTTTGGCCGTATCACTTTTTATAGATTGAGATGCCCACGACTTTCCCCCATCTGTCGTGAGGATAATTGTATTGTTTGATCCGGCGGCCCATCCTGTCTTACTGTCAATAAAATATACGTCCCTTAGACTGTTTGGCGTACCGCTATGTTGATATTCCCAGGTATACCCGCCATTGCTGGTATGAATAATCGTCCCGGAATCGCCCACGGCCCAGCCATGATTTCGGTCCGCAAAATGAAGCGACGAGTAATAAACATCTCCCGAAGATTCACGCACAACCTGCCAGGTACCTGGTTCACTTTCTGTAGGACCGCTCTGGCAGGACCAGAGAAATAAACCGCAGAAAAGCAGCATTTTTTTCATTTATTCTATCTCCTATGTCTCCTGTTCATGCAACTCGTAACTCGCAACCCGTAACTCGTAACTTAATTCCACCACGGGTGCGTCGGCAGGAGCGGCTCGAACGGTCCCATGGCACCCATGCTGAGCAGGCCGCTTCCGAGGAAGTTCAGCAGGATATCAATGCGCAGCTCCAGGGACTGCAGCTCCAGCAGCTTCTGTTTCTCTTCCGCAGCTATCGGCAATGCGCTGATAATTACGTGGGCCAGCATCTGCAGGGGAATGTTCGCTTCGCGCAGCAGCTCCAGGTTTCCGACCACCTGGGCTTGTTCTAGTGTTGACTGAAACAGGTGCAGGACGCTCTGCCGCTTATGCTCCGCGTCGGTTACCTGGCTGAACTCCGTAAGGGGTGTCACCATCCCCCTGCGGTAGGACCGGTCCGAGTCGACCTCTTCCACCCGCACCTTTACCAGTCCCGTTACCAGGATGTTAACCTGCTCGTCCTCCACCGGCTGCACATCGTTGATGTATCCCATGGTGGCGATGCTGCTGAAGGGTGGTAGCCCCTTCTGGTCGGTGTCCTGCTCCCCTTTAAGCAGGCAGATGGTCAGCATACGCTCGCCCGCCGTGCAGTCCTTTATCAGCTCCAGGAAGCGGGGTTCGAGGATGTGGAAGGGCTGGACCGTCTGTGGGAAAAAAACAAAGTCCGGCAGGAGCAACAGGGGGGTAGTACCGGAAAAGGATTCCAGCAGCTCTTTAAGCGTGGTCTCCAACGGGACCTCCTTGCAACGCAGACCACCGGATTCCCGGCGGGGATATTATCCTGATGAGTTCGTCCTCAGGCATCGATCAGCGCCAGCACCTCTTTCACCAGGCCTTCGATACCCACCCAGGTCTCCCCGATCTTCGTGGCCAGCATGTACGCCGGGGTGGAGACGATCTTGTTCTCCCTGTCCGTAAAATGCTTGGTAACGCCGCAGGCCACGTGGCTGGTGCCCATCTCTTCGATAGCCTGGGCCGTCTGGGGATCGTTGCCGATAGTCAGCTGAGTGTTCACTCCGGTGCCTTCCAGCACTTTCGCCAGCATGGCGGGCGCGATGCAGATTACTCCCAGCGGCTTGTTGGCGGCAATAATTTCCCGCACCAGGCGGTAGACCTCATCGTTTACCTGGCAGGCGGGGCCGTCAAAGGCGAAGGTGGAGAGGTTCTTGGCAACGCCATACCCGCCGGGAAAGATCAGGGCGTCCAGGTCTTCGGCGGTCACTTCGGCGATATCCCTGATATCTCCCCGGACGATGCGCGCCGCCTCTTCCAGCACGTTGCGGGTCGCGCCCTCAACCGCGTCACCGGTCAGGTGATTTACCACGTGGACCTGGTCAATATTGGGAGCCATGGCCAATACCTCCGCCCCGGCCTGATCCAGGTGATACAGCGTGGCTACCGATTCAATAATCTCGGCCCCATCCAGGAAGCCACATCCTGAAAGGCATACACCAACTTTAGGCATGGTTCTATCCTCCAATTTTCCACCCCGCTGACGCGGGACTACGCTAAGTTAGACGCCCCTCAAATCCTTGTCAACCGCTTTAGCGGTGCGGCAGGGATTTTCCTGACAATTGAATACGTGAGGTTGTATCTCACCGATCTTTGAGGACCTGTAAAGGAATTCCTGGTGCGTTCTTTGCATCCCTTCGGCCCGCTTGGCGGTGAAAGCCTCTGCGTCCCTTCGGCAATCCTTCGGCTCTGCTCAGGCTCTGCCCGTTGGACAACGCCCAGAGGGACAGGGCTCAGGGCAAGCCTCTGCGTGCCCAGCGGTTATTCCTCCAGATCCCCAGTCTCAATCCCCGGCTCCGAATTTCGCGCTTAAGCTAGTGTCCTGTCCCAGCAATTTGTTTACGAAAACTGGTTGAATCAGAGCGACAGGCAGCTTACCCCAGCCCGGCTGTTTAATGGCCCAGCCGTTTATCTGAAGGATCCTATGGACGGCTGGAGACAAAAGGGGAAGATAGGCCAGGAGGGCATTTCCGAATGGATCCCTACGGGACATGCCCTTCCAGAAGCGGGGGTTTGGACAAGTAGGTTTTGGAAGGACGTGAACGTCCTCTCCAGGTGCTTCCTCGCTTTTATTCCCGGCCGTAAACGGCCGGGCCAGTCGTCCTTGGCTAGCCACGGCTAAATGTTAAGGAACTAATAGGACAGAGCACTAGATTAGCGGGCCTAAAACCAAGTTTTTGGAACTCCAGCCCCGATTAAGTGTTATTTTCCTGATAGGATGCGTACCCTCAGCGCCATATTTACTCTCGCCGCGGTGGTCTCCTTTGCCGTAGTGCCCTACTACACCGACTGGCACCCCCACTACCTGGGTGACCGGACCGAGCAGGTGGGGTCCAGTTCCGGTGAAGGGAGTGCCAACGGGAGTGTGCACTATAAGGACTGCCATTGGCTCGCGGGTACCAGCGGTGTCCAGGCCACAATAACTTTCCCCGTAATAGTCTTCGGGTCTGAGGACTTTTCGCCCTGGATCCCCGCCACTCCGCGTCCTTGCTTCAGTTCCTTTCCTTCCGCTTTCTCCAGCCGCGCGCCACCACCTATTCTCTCCTGACTGCAATATAGAGCAGAACGTTTCAGCAAGTACCCTGGCTGCCGCCTTGAGCCTCAGGGACTTGGCAGGTTCATTATTGGTAATCTGTATTTCAAGGAGAGACAATGTGCAAGTATGTTTTATCGATACTTACCGGCACGACCATCGCTCTGGCCCAGACCACGGTGAACCCCGATTTCAGCGTCATCGGTGACCTGATTATCGAGGGGGACCAACTGACCACATCGGGTGTGGAGCTGGCCGTTCAGGGGTACGTGAACCCCCTCGGCCCGTAGCCTGAGGTTCGCTGGAAGCCTGCCCGGGACTCCCCGTTGGTCCGCCCAGGGCCAGGGCTGCACCGAGGCCAGGTGCCGAAAGTGCCGAGGGGGGGGACTTCCCGACGTTCGCTACGCTCAGTCGGGACAGGCTTCTCGTCCCACTTAGGGTGTGCCGAGGGGGGGACTTCCCGACGTTCGCTACGCTCAGTCGGGACAGGCTTCTCGTCCCA
>SDBV01012067.1_pt1 | contig 11105 bp, 6 predicted proteins | sample 2277081 | NCBI WGS metagenome assembly SDBV01 (sample SAMN10402039, study PRJNA504765) | marine sediment metagenome | isolation source: marine sediment core GS10_PC15, 223 cmbsf | place: Arctic Ocean: Southern Knipovich Ridge | collected 2010
TAGGCGGCGAATAGGGAGTTATTTTTTATGGATTTCTTCAACATCTACATCTTCTATCACTTGAGCCTCAATAGGGATATTTGGAAACTGGACTACACTCCCTTTGGCCTCAAGAATAGCTTCGCGGCATTGTCGCGCGAAAGTAGTGTCGTCATGTCCTTTCAGATACTTGCTCACACTAAATAAATCAGGAGTTCGTACCATGGCTATGCCAGCGCGTATTGCGCCGTTGACACATTTTTCTGTGAAGAAATCAGGTCTCTCTTCTGGAAGCTGTAGCCGATACGAATTCCCAAAAAGCACGCCGTGCGCAAATTCCTTAACCTCATCACGAGAATAGTCTTCTTGAAGATTTCTTTCTAGTTGACTCAATTTTTCTATATTTACTGCTGAGTTATCTTTACCCTCTGCCTCTCCTAAAAACCTACCTTCAGCGCTAATAAATACAGCATCGAATTCGGACTCGGCATCCCTAAATGGTTCTGCCTTGAAGCCCATAAGACTCAGAACAGATAAAATTGCTTCCTCAAGTAAGCGCCCTTTCTCGTAGAGAAGCCAGCGTAGCTTGCCTTCTTCTAATAATTCAAGATTCAACTTGCTTCGAGTGTTCTTAAGTTCTTCGATTTGAGATGTTGCAATCCCGATTTCTCCTTCAAGAACTGCCTCTCTCTCCAGGCGGTAGACTTCTTGTTTTGCCCATTCAGGAGCAGGCGTCGCTTCCCAATTGCCACGAAGAGATTTGTCTATTTTGACAATATGAGATAATAGTGACTTGCCAAAAGAGATAGCCTTTTTAGTCCAGACATCAGCTTTCTCTTTTTCATCGTATTTCACAAATTCCTCATAATCATATTTGACTGGCGGAAGCAGAATCATTGTTCCCCTCTGAACAGAGATAACTGCTCCAATTATTCTGTTGCCTACCTTTGTTGTGAGTATCACATTATTGAGTTTTCCCTCCAGATATACCTCATAGGGCGAGTGCTGTGCAAACTCTTTCCAATATGGTACCAGAAATTTTAAATCCTTGGCAATCCTAATTTCCGTACCGCTGGCGGTAACGACTTTATCAAAGTAGGCAGGAAGATATGAATAATTGTTGAAGAGATCGACCACGTCCGTCGTAACACGGCTTCTGCCAGTGCCAGAAAAAGTTTGTTCACCTGTGTAAATGTAGTATTCCTCTAACTTCGAAAGATACATGATAACGGTTCTTCCTGCATCTATAGCTGCTTTAAGCTCAGAACGCCAATGAGCGGAATCTTCTATCGCCCTAAAGGAACTTTGTTCATCCAACGTGGGTCTGCCTCTAAAAGAACGAGAGTGACTATAATGGTGTGCCATATCCGGCTTAAAAACGATAATGTCAGCATCGAGTAATGACTTGTCCGATGTGAGGGGAACATACTCAGCCGCACCACCTGGGAAGTCAAAACCAACAGATAGTATGTTCTTTGGCATTCTTATCCTATAACAAAACGTAGTTAGTGAGCCGCCCAACTACTATTTATGAAGAAATATTCCAGGCCGTTGAAAACTGATATGGTGTCTGTACACATACCAGAATGTAATTCCCTCTTCTGACTAATCCAATAAAAAGTATTGAAATATAATCACTTGGATCGATAGTGCCTGCTTACTAATACTCCTAATAACGTAAACGGGAAAAATTCTGAATATCATACCAAGCCCAAACTACTTGAGCAAGTAAAACGACGTGTGGCCCGGGCCTTCTCGCCTCAGCGCCTGCCGGGCGAAGCTTTAGCGAAGCCTGGTAGCCGGGCAGCCCCGGGTTTCATCTTACTATGCCGTGGCGAGCGACCAAGGGCTACAAAAGCGATATGAGACCCGGGAATAAATTCCCGGGCCACACGACCGACGACAGGGCTACACGACCCGATTACAGCTGTAAACACAAATAAACCGGTGTGTGAGATGAAACCCGGGACTAAAGTCCCGGGCCACCCGTCACACGACGCAATGACGTGGGGAGGGCCTTTGGCCTCTCGCACCCACCCCATGATTATTAAAAGAAAAAACATGAAACCCGGGACTAAAGTCCCGGGCCACCCGTCACACGACGCAATGACGCGGAATGACAACAAAGACGTCGGGTTCGGAGACCCACCCCGGCGTACCTCCCGGAACATGGGGGTTCCGGGCTACATTTCTACGTTTCTACTTCTCAACCGACATCCAGCCAGGTTACGCGCTTGAGGGCCGTGCGCCTGAACTCCCCGGCCAGCAGGGGCAGCCCTTCCAGCTCCGGATCGTCTTCGATGACCTCTTCGGCGACCTTGCGAGCCCTGATCAGCAATTGGTGGTCCGCGACAATATCGGAGAACCTCAATTCCGGCATTCCATGCTGCCGTATGCCGAAAATATCGCCCGCGCCGCGTATCCTCAGATCCTCCTCGGCGATGAGGAAGCCGTCCGTGCTTGCGACCATCGCCCCGATCCTGGAGCGGGCGGTTTCACCGACCGGCGGATAGGCGACGAGGTAGCATTTGCTGTCGCGGCCACCCCTCCCGACCCGGCCCCGAAGCTGGTGAAGCTGCGCGAGCCCGAACCGCTCCGCATGCTCGATGACCATCTCGGTCGCCTCGGGGACGTCGATCCCGACCTCGATCACCGTCGTGGCCACCAGAACCGGGGTGGAACCATCGGCAAAACGGCGCATCGCCTCTTCCTTCACGGCGAGTTTCATCCGGCCGTGGATCAGTCCGACCTCGATACCCTTCAACGCTCCCGCGGCGAGTTCCTCGCGCCCCTCGACAGCCGCCTGGAGATCCAGCTTCTCCGACTCGGAAACGAGCGGAAAAACGACATAAGCGCGTCCGCCCGCTTCAACCCTGCGGCGAATCTCCCGGTACAGCGCTTTGCGTTCTTTCTCCCCGTTGACGGCCTTTGTCTCGATAACACCCCTTCCCGGAGGCATCTCGTCGAGGCGGCTGACATCGAGGTCGCCGTAAAGGGTCAGCGTCAGCGAACGAGGGATCGGCGTGGCGGTCATTACAATAACATCCGGGTGAATCCGCGCATCCCCTCCCCCTTCCTCGAGCCGTGGTTCCATCAGTCTCAGACGCTGGGCTACTCCGAAACGGTGCTGTTCGTCGATCACCACGATCCCGAGTTTCGGCATGGAGACCGTCTCCTGGATCAGGGCGTGGGTGCCGATGACGATTCCCGGCTTCCCCTCCGCGAGGCGGGCCAGCTTCTCCTTCCGCGCCTTCGTATTCGCCCCCCCGGTCAACAGCTCGACTTCGACGCCGAGGGCCTCGAGGAACCTCCGGCTGGTCAGGTAGTGCTGCTCGGCGAGTATCTCGGTGGGCACCATCAACGCCGCCTGGAAGCCGTTCTCGACCGCAATGGTCATCGCGACCAGCGCGACCACCGTCTTGCCCGAGCCGACATCGCCCTGGAGCAGGCGGCTCATCGGCTGCGGTAGTGCCATATCGCCCCAGATTTCGCGCAATACCCTGCGCTGGGCCTCGGTCAACTCGAAGGGCAGCCGCCCGATCATTTCGCGTGTCGTCTCGCCGACCTTCGGGTACGCGATGCCCCTGCGCTGCTCGTTCCGGCTTCGCCGGGTCCACGCCCAGAGCAACTGGAGCATGAATAGCTCATCGAACTTTATCCGCTCCCACCCACGGTCGTGCTCTGTCGCATCGTGCGGCCGGTGGACACCCGCAAGCGCTCTTTCGAGCGGCCATATGTTCAACTTTTTCAGGTAATTATCCGGCCAGATATCGGTCACGCCGGGCAGGAATTCCCCGATCAAGCGGTCCATCAGGCGCCTCAGTCCGCGCGTATCAAGACCGACCTTGTCGAAATCCTCGCCCCCGGGATAAAGCGCCACCCAACGGCCTTTTCCCGCCTTGAGGTCCTCGATTTCGCCCTTGGCCAGCGAGGTTACATCCGGGTGGGCCATCTGCAGGACCCTGTCGAATTGCGTGACCTTCCCCGAGAACGCCGCGGCGAAACCCGGGATTATCCAGCGCATGATCTGGTTGGTCCGCCGGAACCAGACGAGGCGCAATCCGCCGGTGCCATCCTCGAGCAGGGCTTCGTAACGCGACTTGCCCCCCCGGCCACGGACCAGACGGGCATCGGTAATCCTGCCGACGATGGTCACCTCGTCCGGGGTCGCGCCCGAGAGGCTACCGATAGGGATTGTGCCGGTACGGTCGAGATACCTTCGCGGGGTGTAGTAGAACAGGTCGCGCAGAGTGTGGACGCCGGCTTTCTCGAAAGCCTCCGCCTTCTTCGCGCCGACGCCGCGAAGATACGCGACGGGCAGATCGAGTGGAGCAGGCTTGCGGCCCACGGCTCAGTTGGACCTCACTCTATAGTACCTGACTTTATAGGTGATCGTCGCCGTACCTCCGGCGGCTACCGGAACAGTCCATTCGTAACGGGTGGCGCTCGCTTTCACACCCTTGCGGCTCTCTTCGACGACCCGCCATAAACCGTAAAAGGCTTCGCTGACCACGATTTCGACGTCTTCTTCCTTGTGATTGCGCAGCTCAGTGCTAAAGCTGTCCTCGCGGTCGTGTTTCCCAACCTTCCTGCTGTCTGTCCGGGTCCTCTCGACAACGAGGTCAAAGGCGTGACCGGTTCGCAGCCGGAGGTTCTCATCGCGCGGAGTGTGTTCAATCCGGTCCTCGCCGATGAACTCGAGGCTGCCGTCGGTGTCCTGCTTGTAGAGGCGCACCTTCCCCGCGGGCAGGGGAATGCCGAGTCCGCCCTGAGCGTCGTTCCTGAACTCGAGCGTAACCTCAACACGATCCGCGCTACGGCTCGGATCGTAGGTGAATACCTTTTTCGCCGGGGTATCCACCGGGTCGAAGAGGCTGATCTGCTTCGTCTGGTTGTCGCGAATCGTCACCGGTCGCGGGAGTGTGTACAGGTGGTACTCGAAGAAGGCTTTCTCCTCGAAACCGCGCATCGCATCCGCCATCACGGTCATCTCAGGACCCTTGAACCTCGGGCGGCCGGGCTGCTCGATACGCACGTCGCCGGCCATCAGTTTCAGCTTCGCATCCTCGTAGGTCGCGCCGCTGCGGTTGTCGATCCGTACCCAGCCCGAGAGGCCGAGTTGATCGTCGCCCGGGCTGACCACCGCCACGTATGAAGCCTCCCAGCCGATGCCGCGCGTGAGGTATGAAAGTTCGGTCTCCACCTCCCCGGACCTGGCCGACTCGAGCAGCCAGCGCAGGGTCGGCCTGACAATCAGCCCCTCGGGAAGCTCCGGAAACCTGACGCTGAGGATCGCCCCGGACTGGATGCTGCGGACCTGCCCCGACCGCTCCTCGAGTATCGCGCCGCCGGAGGTCGAAAGCAGCCTGCCACGGACGGTTTCGCCCTCGAGCTGGACCTCGACGTTTTTACCGAGGTATTTCTCCATCAGGGCGTTGCGGTCGACGAGATCGTATTCGAAGTTCTGTTCGAGAACGGCGACACCCTCCGTGACAAAATGCACGGATGTCGGGTCGATCTGCGCGGCGATCCCTTCGTAGCTGTATGTCTGAATGCCCTGCTTCAGCTCGATGGTGCGCAGTTGGCGGACGAGGGCGAGGTTCTGGTTGTAGACGGTGACCGCGAGCTCCGGCCGGGTCTCCGTGGAATAACCGGCCGTCGCAACCGCGAGGCCGACAGCCAATGTGTAAAATGCAGATACCCGCATCGTCTCCCTCCTCGCGTGAATTTCCGCTCCCGAACAGCCTTGAGCACCATGGCTCTGCTGAGTCAAATTCGTGTATTACAGATAGTTACAACATCCCCCGCGAAAGACTTGACATGCGCAATAGTCGGTCGCGACCGGCGTACGGAAACGCTTCCTACTCAAGGTCGGCAAGGTTGCGACGAAGCGCCGCGATGTCGGACTCGTACTTCGACAGCTTATCGCGCTCAGCCCGGACTACCTGCTCGGGCGCGTTGGCGACGAAGTTGGCGTTGGCGAGCTTTTTCTTCGCCCCCCCGATCAGCCCCTCAAGCTTGCCGATCTCCTTGGAGATCCGCTCGCGTTCGGCCTCGAAGTCGATCAGCCCGGCGAGGGGTACGTAAAGGTCGCGCCCCTCGACAATCGTGGCGGCGGACTGCGGAGGTTTCGCCTCCACCAGTTCCGGGCCCTCGCCCTCGAGCCGGGCCAACCGCGAAATTGTCACCCATTCCCGTTCGATCAACTCGCGTCGCGGGTCATCCGAACGGATCGCGAGACTCGCGGTCCGGCTCGGCGGGACGAGCAGTTCCCCGCGAACATTACGCACCGCCTTCACCAGCTCCATCACATAATTGAATTCCTCGACAGCCTTGCGGTCAACTTTCCTTCCCTTGCCGGTGGGGTATTCGGTCAGCGCGATGGACTCCGGCCAGCCCGCCGTCCAGGTCTCGCCAAGCACCCCGCTGAAATGGCGATAGATTTCCTCGGTGATGAAAGGCATGAACGGATGCAGCAAACGGACGATATCGTCGAACACGCCCAAAGCGAAACGGAGCGTCGCCTTCGCCTCAACGGGGTCGGCATCATCGCCGATTCGCGGTTTTATCGCCTCGACGTACCAGTCGCAGAACTCGTTCCAGGTGAAGCGGTAGAGTATGATCAACGCCTCGTCGAGCCGGTACTGCGCCAGTTTGCGCTCGACCGTGCGCGAGACCTCGATCAACCTTCCTTCGAGCCAGCGGTCCTCGAGCCGTTTGTCGACATCGGCGGCCTCGGCGACTCCTGTGAGATCGCGGTTGGCGAGGAAACGGAAGGAGTTCCAGAGCTTGTTGGCGAAGTTGCGGCCCATCTCGAAGCGTGAGGGGTCGAGGCGGATGTCCTGACCGACAGTGTTGAGCACGACCAGGCAGTAGCGCACCGCATCCGCGCCGTACTGGTCGATCATCTCCAGCGGGTCGATGCCGTTGCCCAGCGACTTCGACATCCAGCGGCCGTACTTGTCCTTGATCATCCCGGTGATGTAGACCGTGTGGTAGGGGATTTCGCCGGTGAAATGCAGGTCGGCGATGATCATCCGGGCGATCCAGAAGAAGATGATGTCATATCCGCTGACGAGGACGTCGGTCGGGTGATAGTAGCGCATCTCCTCGGTGTCCTCCGGCCAGCCGAGCGTCGAAAACGGCCAGAGCCAGCTGCTGAACCAAGTGTCGAGGACATCCTCCTCCCGGCGGATGTTCCTCGAGCCGCACCCTCCGCATTCGGCCGGGTCCTCGCGCGCCACGGTCAGATGGTCGCAGTCGGCGCAGTACCAAGCGGGGATACGATGGCCCCACCAGAGCTGGCGGCTGATGCACCAGTCGCGGATGTTCTCGAGCCACTGGAAGTAGACCTTTTCCCAGCGCTTGGGAACGAATTTTATCCTGCCGTCGCGGACCGCCTCGATGGCCGGTTCGGCCAGCGGCTTCATCTTCAGGAACCACTGGGTCGAGAGGTAGGGCTCAATCGCGACCTTCGAACGATGGCAGTAGCCGACCGAGTGGGTGTATTTCTCCTCCCTGACGAGCAGACCCTGCTCCTCGAGGTCGGCGAGGATAACCTTGCGCGCCTCGAAACGGTCCATGCCGATATACTTCTCCGGTGCGGGCGGGCAGATGCAGGCTCTGGTGTCAAGGATCACCGGCATTTCGAGCCCGTGGCGTTTGCCGATCTCGAAGTCGTTCGGGTCGTGCGCCGGGGTGACCTTGACCACGCCGGTGCCGAACTCGCGGTCAACATACTCGTCCTCGATCACCGGGATGCGCCTCCCGGTGAGCGGAAGCTCGACCTCGCCGCCCTTCAGATGGGTGTAGCGCTCGTCCTCCGGGTGGATCATCACCGCGGTGTCGCCGAGCATCGTCTCGGGACGCGTCGTCGCGACGACCACCCCCTCGCCGCCGTCCGGCCCGGGGTAGCGAATGTACCAGAGTCGGCCCTCCTCCTCCTTGTGATCAACCTCCTCGTCCGAGATCGCCGACTGCAACGCCGGGGACCAGTTGACGATGTACGGGCCACGATAGATCAGCCCCTCCTCGTAGAGCCTGACGAAGACCTCGCGCACCGCATGGCTAAGTCCCTCGTCGAGGGTGAAGCGTTCACGCGACCAGTCCGCCGAATCGCCGAGAGCCATCTTCTGAAGGGTGATCGTGTCACGGTTGCGCTCTACGAAACGCCAGACCGCCTCGAGGAACTTCTCGCGCCCAAGCGTATGGCGGTCCGGCTCGCCACCATTCGTAAGTTCTTTTTCGACAACACTTTGAGTCGCGATTCCAGCGTGGTCCTTGCCGGACTGCCAATGCGCCTCGAAGCCCTTCATCCGGTGGTAGCGGATCAAGGTGTCCTGAATCGTGTCCTGAAGGGCATGGCCCATGTGGAGCACACCGGTGACGTTCGGCGGCGGCATCATGATCGTGTAAGGCTTCTTCGCCGGGTTGGGAGCGGTCAGGAAAATACCTTCGCTCTTCCACCAGGAACTCAGTTTTCGTTCTACCTCTTTGGGGTCGTATGTCTTCGGAATATCCACGGCTGTCGGTTAAAGTTGGGTTAATGCTGCGAAATATGCGCCTTATATGAGTTAAGAAGGTACGAAGCGAAGGTATCGAATGGGAGTACCCGCCGTCCAAGCGAAAGAGTCAGTTGATAATGCTTACCGAACAGGTGAAGCCGCCCGATAAAGAAGGGAGCTTGACTGAGACCTGTTAACCCGGTCAGTAATAAAAGGGCCCCGGAACTCCCGGGGCCTTCACTTTCAATGCTCAATCTACAGGTGAGTGCCGCTCCTGATCGAGCAGGAACCGCTGCAGCCCCGCCAGATCGTCAGTGTTGATCAGGTCGACGCCGGCTGCCACCAGCTCTCTCCAGACCGCCTCGCGGGCCTCACCGGGTTCATCGGGCGTGGCCCAGAAGCGTACGCGCCGCCCTTCGGCATGAGCCGTGGTCACGATTGCCCGGAGCTGTTCCCGCTCATCTTCGGGCATCGCTCCCTTGCCGTTCCAGGTGAATAAATCCCCCCACCGGGCGCTGATAAGGGGGATGAGGTCGGCGGGAGCGCCGGTGCCCAGGTCTTCCAGCCTGCCATCGCAGGTCGCGTAATGGATGGTTTCCGATTCCATGATCTTTCGCGGACGGTTGCCTGAGATGATGACCGCCACCGGTCCCGCCCTGGCACCGGCAGTGTCAAAGGCGGCCAGGATGCCGGCATACGCCTGGAGCACCCCGCGCAGGGCCTTATAGGTCGCCCCGGCCTCCGATTTGATGTCGATAAGCAGCGTGAACTGCGGGCCGTCCCGGTAAACACCTCCCCCGTTATGGTTGATGCGCTGACGTAGAGGGTCCAGGTAGAGCGACCGCAGGGTGCGGCCCGGTTGAAGGTCCACCGCGTTATGGGCTACGAGCAGTTCGCCGCCCACAAGGAAGATGTCCGCCTCTACGCTTGTGAAACCATGATCGAGTGCGTCGTATAAGGGACGGGAGTGCTGGTAGTCGTTGTGCGCGTGGGCCCGCGGCAGGGGTACCGGTGACCCGCCCGGCTCGGCGAGCGGAGCAGGCCGGGGCGGCTGGCAGCCTGTGAGGATGAGCAGCAGGGCACAGAGGTGCCAGTATTTCTTATATGCCTGGAAATTCATCATAATAGTTTGAGCGGCGACAAGTATAACCCAGACCGTGTGGCCTGGACAGCGTGTCTCGACGTATCCCTATTTGATCAGAATCACCTTTCGCACCTGCTCCAGTTGCCCCGGTATCGACGCCCGGACGAAGTAGGCACCGCTGGCCATCGCAGAGCCGTTGAAGACGAAACCGTGATAGCCGGCGCCACGGCGTCCGTCAACCAGTTCAGCGACCTGGCGCCCGGTGATGTTGTAGACACGGATGCAGAGGCCGGCCGGTTCCGGCAGTCCGACGACGACGGTGAGTGTCGGGTTGAAGGGATTGGGATAGAGTTTCGCGATCGAGTACTCCGTCGGCATCGCAGCCGGGGCGGCGGCATCATGATCGTGTAAGGCTTCTTCGCCGGGTTGGGAGCGGTCAGGAAAATGCCTTCGCTCTTCCACCATTCGCTGAGCTTCGGCTCGACCTTCTTCGGATCGTATGTCTTCGGTATGTCCACGGCTGTCGGTTCAAGTTGGGTTAATGCTACGAAATATACGCTTTACATAAATAAATAAGGTACGAAGTGAAGGTATCGAATGGGAGTACCCGCCGTCCAAGCGAAAGAGTCAGTTGATAATGGCGAATGGATCCCGCATATGCGGGATGACACCTTACCGCCGGGACGGCGGCGCTACAGGTGGGTAATCGTCGTCACGGAACCAAATAGACCCTGTTGGACAAGTGCCAACAGGGCCACACGGCAACGGACGCTGTGCGCGAGCTGGCAGTTATTCTTCAGGCTGATGGGTGGCCCGTTCATCCGTCATTGCGAGGTAGTCCCGACCTGTCGGGACGACGAAGCAATCCCCTGAGTATCGGTTCTTAAGATAGGGAGGAGATTGGTTGCGCGCATCTTCGATGCACGCGAGCTTCGGTTCGGGCCTTCGGCCTCTCGCAATGACGGAAAGGCCCACGGCCGCCTGCAATTTCCGCTCTTTTAGATTAGATGAGTGGGTGAGGACACATCTCAGGATGTGAAACCCGGGACTGCCCGGCTACTCCCGTAATGTCGGGATACGCCGAGGCGAGAAGTCCCGGGCCACACGGCGACGGACGCTTTACGCGAGCTGTCAGGACGGGGGTGAGGTCGCTTCCACATCTCTAGAAAACAACAGAAATAATTAATTATTTGCTTTGTTTTAACAATCTTTCACACTCTTTAATAAGATCTTTTGCTCTTTCACTATCATTATACTTAAGGTGTTTTTTATAAGCGTCAATTGCTTCAACATATTGACCTAATCCTTGAAGAGCTTGACCAATTCCGAGGGCGGTTCCACAGGCGACCAGTCCGGTAAGCGCCAAGACAAGCGTTATGGTTTTCTTCATGGTTACTCCTTGGTTCAGTTGCATGTAAAACCTGGTCAAGACACGTCCGCGTCCCCATAATAAGAGTGTTGAAAAAACACTCCATTCGTCTTTGCGAGAGGCCAAAGGCCCGAAGCAATCTTGCTTTTTCAATTACGGAGATTGCTTC
>SDBV01012068.1_pt1 | contig 11105 bp, 14 predicted proteins | sample 2277081 | NCBI WGS metagenome assembly SDBV01 (sample SAMN10402039, study PRJNA504765) | marine sediment metagenome | isolation source: marine sediment core GS10_PC15, 223 cmbsf | place: Arctic Ocean: Southern Knipovich Ridge | collected 2010
GTACAAAAACCTGTGTCGAAAGTTGGATCGCATCGAGCGGGCATCGGGGCTACCGACTTCGATCGGAAAGCTGCTGATCGCCGCGGAGATATATCGCGGGCCGATGACGATCGACGACGTTCGCCGCTACACAGACTTCGACGAGACCGACCTGGCCGACGTCGCCACGCTTGCCGTGAAGCTCGAAAAACGCTTCGAAGACCCGGCGCCCCTACCAGAAGTTTCCGCCCCGGAACCCGCGCCATCTGGTCCCGCCCCGCTGGTGCTGCTCGGGCCAGGCGGCGATTTCACGCGCGACTGGCCGCCGCAGACGAACGCGGCCAAGGTCAAGGCGGCCTACGAGCAAAACGTCGCCTCCACGCTAGTCGATTCACTCGGCCACATCGCCGAGGCCTGAATCAGAAAGACCAGTAAACCATGAAACCCGTATTCCAAACGAAGTTCGGAGCGCAGGACGGAAATTGTACGGAAGCCTGCCTGGCGAGCATCCTAGAAATTCCATTGGAAAAAGTCCCATGGATGGACAATGAGAACGATTGGGCGAAGACACTTCGAGTTTTTTTGGCCGAATTCGGTTTGGGTTTGATCGATTTAGAATTCGAGAATAGTAAGGGTCAGTGGGGAGGGAAGGCGCTCATGCGTTGCTGGATGTTTGATCCTCCGGTGGAACATGTTCTTTTGTACGGTGTAAGCCCACGAAGTAAGCCGGGGGAGAAGACTTTGTACCATGCCGTAGTTGGAAAGCCGAAGGTGGGCGAACCTGGATTTGAAATAGTACACGATCCTCATCCGGGCGGCGGTGGTTTTGTAGGTCCACCATGGGGAGTTGGTTTGATTGTTCCGCTAGGTAAGCCCGAGAACATTTTTTCGGAATTTGACACCCCCACCACGGCCTGAACCAGTGAACCAGACAAATCAAATAATCCGGCGGATTGGAAAGTGGCGGACCTTACCTTGCGCCGCAGACCGAGCCTGCCGGCGGCGGTAGCGGGGGCGTTCCCCGCACCGCCGTACCAGTTAACCGGAACGGCTTGCACTGAGCGAAGTCGAAGTGGAAGGAACGCGAACCATGGCATCATTCAAACTGAACCTCGCACGCATTAAGGGTTGCCCGTCGCCAAAAGAAGTGGTGGCCGGCATGGAAGAATTCGGACTGCCGGAAACCGAGGAATTCGGCGTGCTCAACCACAGCGCGACCAGCGAGACTATCTTCGCGACGATCATCCGAAAGACCAACCAGGCCGTCCAGACCCTCGACGCCGAAACGCAGGAAATAACCACCGCCGCCGTCGAGAAAATCACCGTATACCCATTTGCGGTCCGGCCGGAACAAGAAGTGCTCGAAATCTACGCAGGCACGGCCAGCGGCATCGAACAGATCGGCGTGTTCTTCGCCAGTTGCCTTGCACTGCCGACCGTCGTCGAGCCGATCGAGCTGGACATCCCCTCGGCGATCGACAAGCTGGCCGCCAGCACATCCAAGTTCCAACTGCGATCCATCCGCATCAGCGACTACGCGCACAATTCGCACATGGCCGGGCCGTACGCGCCAAAGTTCCTGGACACCCAGCACGGCCGCGATTTTCTGGATGAATACGTGGACTACGTCCAGACCGCCAGCGTGAGGTTCCAGGGGCCAAGCGGGCGAGTGACGGTTGCCCTGACACCCTCGGCCTGCTTCAGCTATTCCTGTCACGAAGACGACCAGGCGGCTGTCCAGTCGATCCTGCGAAAGATAGTGATCAAAACCGACGAGGCGTGACCAGTGAAGCAGCGCAGTACCCCGCGACAGCGGAAAGGCGGCGAGTGAAATGGCGAAATATGCAGGAGCAGACTGGCTAGAAGGAAATGGCGTCGAAATGTCGCCGCTCGGCCGTCGAGTTGCCGATCTGTTGGGCCAGTTGTTCGCAGGCATGTACCACCTGCAATCCAACATCACCAGCAAGCCCGACTGGTCGAATGAACGATGTATCGCGGTCAGCGTGCCTATTCACAACATGGGGACCTACGACTTCAGCGGCCTGACGATGCTGGTGGTGCTTTGCCACGATGCGGCGATCCGATGCGAACTCCAAGCGTCCGCGTTCGGCTACGTGAAGCTCTGTTTCTCGCAGCGACAGAGATATGGCGGATGCACTGAGCGTCACCCCACGATGGAACAGGCGACGGCAAAAATCCGTGAAAAATTTGCCATTCCCGAACTGACCTTCAATCCATCCAAGGACGGTGAGTGAAATGGCGGAGCAAGCGACCCCAACCGAAAACGCCATCCCAGCCGATGAGTTGATGGAGCTATCCACTCGCTACGAAACCAAACGGCTTCGCGTGTTCGTCTACAACGGCGTCCCGCCTGGCGGTGCGGAGTTCGAGCGTGAAACGCACGTCGGATGGCTGACGCAGGAAGAGCAAATGTACCCGGTGGTCGTGCTGACGCTGTGGGCTTCGAATATCGAGATGATATGGGTGCACGATTTCTATCGCCGCCAAGGCCTCGCTCGCGAAATCATCAGCCATGTCCGCAAGCGCATCCAGCCTGACCTGCATGGCGACGGCGTGAGCGAAGCCGGAGAAGCGTTGGTCGAGGCGATGAACCTTTGAGGTGAATGATGACAGCGAATGACAAACAACCAAAGATGGGGCCTTCGAAGATCGACTACCGCAACGAGAAAATTACAAAAAACTACTCGTGGAATCCGGGCGGGTGGGGATGCAGCAATCTGCCCGACTGTCCCGGCTGCTGGTCGAAAAGCCAGGCGAGTTTCGTGGGCGGATTCTGCCCGGACTGCAAGGCGTTTCGCGTCCACCTCCACGAAGAAAGGCTCGCCGCGCCCGCCAACACGAAAAAACCGGGCGTCGTCTTGGTGAATTTCACCTGCGATACGTGGGACTTAAAGCGGAGTTCTGTGGACATTGGGAAAATCCTCGATGCGGCGCTCGCCGCGCCGTGGCACACCTACGTTTTTCTGACCAAACAGGCCGCATGGCTGCGGGCATTCTTCGAAGGCCAGTTCGGTCAGCAGTTCATACGCGACGGCCACCCGCCCGACAACTGGCACCTGGGGCTGACGATCCGCAACCAGGCCGACGCCGACGCGAAACTGCCGGACTTCCTGCAGGTGCAAGGCAACAAGTGGCTGAGCCTCGAACCGCTCTGGGATGGCGTGGATTTGGAGAACGCCTTCTTTGTTACCACTTCGCAGCAAGACAAGGCAAGAGCGGAGGCGGCTATCGCTGACGGCGGCATTGCCCCTGTGTCCGCCTTGGTGCCAGGCCTTACCTATCGGCGTGCCAAAATCGCCGGCGTGATCATCGGGCACGACAACCGGGCCAACGCACCCGGGACCAAGACGCTCGAACACATCCGCAGCGTCGTCTGCCAGTGCGAGGCCGCCGGCGTGAATGTCTTTGTCAAGCAACTGTGGATGGAGATCGGCGGCAAGCGAAAGCTGGTCCACGACCCAGAGCAATTTCCCGACGACCTGCGACACCGAGACCTGCCGTGGACTTTTCCGAACAAGGAGCAGCAACCATGAGCGAGCAAACTGACAAAACCCAAGCCCCAAGTGCCCAGGAACCCAATGCTGCTGACGCATGGCACGCGGCGAACCCAGAGCGTGTTAATGCTGCGATGGACAAGACTGGTGGTTGGGCGACGTTTGAAGAATACAACGAGGAATTTGACTACACGACTGTTACGCAGATTCGCTTTTCGGACGCCCACGAGAACCCGCTTACCGGCAAGATGGGGCGATGGATCAAAGAGTACGACCATGCAGGGCCGCTAGAGCGACAGTGGCGGCTGTCGGATGACGAAGTTAGCAACCACACCGCCCGCTGCGTAAACGAGTCGGCACTGAAGGAGAGGCTGGAGGCGATGGATATCGACGGTCTGCGTGTAGCCCCGGTCAACAAATGGATCGTCTTCCGAGGCAAGCGTGGGAATCACGAACAAGTGTTGACGAGAGATGGCTGGGAGGGCGGCGACGAGGCCGGCGCACTTTTCCCCACCCTCATCGAAGCACTGGTCTGTGCCGCCGAGGCGCTGCCGGAAAACCCTGAGCCTGTCGAAGGGGAAGGAGCAACGAAATGAAAATCGAATGGGAACAAGGTGGCGTAAAGTTTCGACTCAATGGCCGATTCCGCGAGCGCCTCGATCACGGTATGCAAATGCCGCTCACTCAACACGAAATCGACTGCCTCACGATAGTCGCAAAGATCGAAGAGTTGAAGAAGACTTGTGACTGCGTAAACATCTCGACCGCAACGTCCGGCACGACGATTGGCTTGAGTAACTATGACCCGGACTCCCATCGCTACAAGCGCGGCCCCACCCTCATCGAAGCATTGGATGCTGAGGAGACAGACTGATGACCCCCGACCAAGTCAAAGCCGACAAACTGACAATAGCCGAAGCTCTGGACAAAGACGGCCCGGAGGCGGCGAGATGAAGTACTTCCTCCAAAAAATCTGGACGTGGCTCAAGCATCGGCCGCTGCTGAAATGCCCGTGCTGTGGCGGTTCAGGTTGGCAGGTGCCCGGCCCCCCGGACTATGAGTCCGCTGAGTGCGGTCTGTGCTTCGACCATTGGTTCGACTGCTCGGACGCCGGTTTAGAGTGGACCGAGGGCCGCGTGCCGCTGCTCGAATGGCTGAGGAATATCAAGCAGTCGGCCACGATGGCGATCACGGGTTGGCTGACCTACGGCGTGCGAGCCCGCCCCCACTGGCGATGCTTTCTCGGTCGGCACAAGTGGGGAAAGTGGGAAGACGACTGGGAGGGTCAATCCCGCACCTGCTGGCGATGCTGGCACCGAGAAGACCACTTCTACACCGAAACCCGGAAAGGCGGGCGATGACGGATCAGAGGACACTGGCGGCGGCGAGGCGATGGGACGCGGGCGAGCTGGCCGAGATGGCCGACGCCGACGTGCTGGCCGCCGCAACGCTGGCCGGCCTGCGGGACCATATCGAGGATGACTTCCGCATGTCTGCGTTCCGCGCCATCTACCCGGGCCTGGCCGATCGAAACGAACCCCGACACGTGCGGCTCACGAGGGCACTGCTGGCGTCGGCCGGAATACCCAAACACCCCCGCCTGGCCGACCGCTGGCGTGCGGCCCGAGCACGGCAACTGATGCGACGACGACGCAACGGCGATCGACGCGGCCGACAGCCCTTGGAATTTGACGATTGCTTGAATGAACCGGAGGCCGCGAAATGACGACTGCCGTCTGCGAAATGATAGGCTGGGCGGTCACGGTGATCGCGGTGGTCGGAGTGCTACTCAACAACCGCCAAAACCGGTGGTGCTTCGCGGTCTGGATGATATCCAACACACTCTCGGCGGCACTGCACGCCGAGGCGGCCATGTGGGCTCTGACGGCCCGCGATGCGATTTTTCTGATGCTGGCCGTCGCCGGATGGCGGGCCTGGGGTTCTTCTGAAAAGACGAATCGTTCTAAAAAATCGCCAAGGCCGGCGACCGTCAAGACCCGCAAACACTGGCTCTGCGTGGCCGGCCTGCACCGATACAGCGAGTGGGTGCCGTACTCCCACTACCAACCCTTCGAATACCGCTGCTGCATCCGCCACGAATGCAAAAAGAGGCAATCCCGCCGAAAACGTCTTTCGAATCTTTCCGAAAACCCGAAAGGTTCCGAATGACGTCGGCGGTTAGAAAAATGCGGTACGCCAGCGTATGCAGCGGCATCGAGGCCGCAACCGTCGCGTGGAAGCCTCTGGGCTGGCGGGCTGCATTCTACTCAGAGATCGAAAAGTTCCCCTGCGCCGTGCTGGCCCACCACTACCCCAACACGCCCAACCTGGGCGATATGACGAGGATCACGGATGACCAAATCGCCGAGCACGGAAAAATCGACCTTCTGGTCGGCGGAACACCTTGCCAGTCTTTCTCGGTGGCAGGACTGCGAAAAGGAATGGACGACCCGCGCGGCAACCTGGCCCTCGTCTATCTGCGACTGGCTGATCGCCTCCGCCCCAGGTGGATTGTATGGGAAAACGTCCCCGGCGTGCTGTCCAGCGGCAAAGGACGGGACTTTGGCGCCTTCCTCGGGGCGATGGGCCAACTCGGGTACGGGTTCGCCTACCGAGTGCTGGACGCTCAGTTCTTCGGAGTTCCCCAGCGGCGCCGTCGCGTGTTCGTTGTCGGATATCTTGGAGACTGGCGAGCTGCCGCAGCGGTATTTTTTGACCGCGAAAGCCTGCTCGGGAATCCTCCGCCGAGCCGCCAGGCGAGGACGCCAGTTGCCCGAAGCCTTACTGCGAGCACTGGAGGCTGTAGTGCGAAAGAGCATTCCGAAGAAGTAGCCGGACCGCTGTGTCCAGGTGCCCACCCATGCGGATTCAACGGGCAGGATGCGCACTCGGGACACTTAGTCAGCGCCTTCGGCGGGAACAACACCGCCGGCGAGATCGACGTCGCCACGGCGGTCAACGCGAACGATCGCTACGACTTCGAATCCGAAACGTTCGTTGCCGCACAATGCCACGGCGAAAATGTCGGGCCGATGGGGACGCTGAGAGCGAGCGATGGCGTAGGTAACGGTGTGCCGTTCATTGCTGAGTGCTACCGCACGAGCGGCAACTGCGGCGTGATGACGCAGGGCGACAGATCGGCCGCACTGACCACGCAGACAGACCCCAACGCGCAGATTCTCCACCAGGCCGCGATGACCGTTCGCCGGCTGACGCCGCGCGAGTGCGAGCGGTTGCAGGGTTTCCCAGACGACTACACGAATATCCCCTACGGCCGACCGAGACACCCGGATCAACTCTGTCCGGATGGGCCGCGATATCGGGCGCTTGGAAATTCGATGGCCGTGCCGGTGATGAGATGGATAGGCGAGCGGATCGAAGCGGTCGAGATGATCCTGCAGGCGAAACTCGAACTTGCAACGTGAGAAAACCAACCATGTATCGCAAATTCTAAAAACCGAAATCTTTCTGCACGCAAAAAAAGGCCAAGGATGGCGAACCAACAAGAAAGTGAACAAACGCACAGCGAGCCCACGCAGCAGGGACTGACCAAGGCGGAGATCCTCGCCGGCGGGCAGTATCTGGCCGCGCCGCGGGCGATCTGGGCGCGGACGGACCTGACGCTGACGGCGAAGGCCGTCTATCAGGCGCTGCTGGGCCATCTGCGGGGCGATGCGAGGGAAGTGTGGCCTGGTGCGTCGCGACTCTGCAAAATGACCGCATGCGGACGGACGGCCGTACTGACGGCGATCGCCGGGCTCGAAGATGCAGGCCTGATCGAACGAGAACGCCGAAACGGCGCTCGAACACGATACCGATTCACCCTACCCCCCACCGAAACCGATCTGGCGAACGAACGCGGCGAGGTGATCGCAGCCGGGCCAGGTCGAAACACACCACCGCCCGAAGGTTTCAAAAGCGGTACGGAATCCGAACCGGTTGACGGCGAAAATGTAGAGGCGAACGAACGCGGCGAGGTGATCGCAGCCGGGCTAGGTCGAGACACACCACCGCCCGAGGGTGTTAAAAGCGGTACGGAAAACGGACCGGTTAAGGATTCGTACCAGTCCGAAATCCGAACCGAACCGGTACGGAAAACGGACCTGACCGGTTCGGAATCCGAACCGCCTACTGAAGAACTTAAAGAAGAAAAGAAAGAAGAACAGAAGAAACACCCCCCAACCCCCGCAAGCGGGGGTGTTCGTGTATTTTCGAATTGTCCGAATTTTTCAGATCACGACGAAACGGTCGACCAGGCCGTCGAGCGAATCGGCCGGGCATACGGCGAGGTTTTTAATCGCGGGCTGCCGTGGAAGTGGCGGCGGCGGATTCGTCGCGAGTTCAAAGGCGGCGATCGGGTGAGCCTGGCCGAGATCGACTCCACCGCGATCGCCGGGGCGGTGTCGCTGGCCGAAAAACGCCAGTGCACCTTCGGATTCGGCTGGGTGATGCGGTTCGTGGTCGACCTGGCTGGCGAGATGGCGAAACAGACCGAAGCGCGGCAAAAACGGCTCGCATCGCAGAACGCGGCACGATCGCACGCGTCGGCCGAAATCGATCGCCGGCAGGTCGAGGCGTCGGCCATGCGCGATTATTTCGAGGGGCTGCCGGCCGAACGCCAGGCGAACTACCGGGCTCAAACGGCCGCCGGTCCGCACGCACCCAAACGCGACGACGTGCGGGAAATGATGGCCGCTGCGATGGCGTGGAAAGATTTTCGAAAAGAAAAGACAAAAAAGACAGAAACGGCCGAAGCGGTCGCGATGTGAAGTGAGAATGACGAAAAACCCAACCCAAGTGCCTGCGAAGGCGATAGAAACGGAAAGGAAGCAACGAACATGAGCGGAACGAATAAAGCGGGTCAGTCAAGCCAGCAACTGGCGACCGCCATGGAACGCTACGACGCTACAACAACGACGTGCCTGACGATGATAGAGAAGGCCCATGGCCTTTTCGGCGAGGCGGTCCACGAACTTCACAAATGGTACGAGAAAGAATACCAGAACATGCACGCCGAAATAGCCTATGTGCATCGATGGCTGGACGACCAGGGCGTCGGCCAGGGCGAATTGTCCATCCGGTTGGTGAACGCCACCGGCCAGTGGTCCAGCGCCCAGATCGGCCAACATGACGCGCAGGCCGAGTCCGAAAAGCTACGGGAAACACTAAAAGACGTTGCGAGAGCATGCGTAGGAGCGATGGCGTATCCAGGCGTTGAATCGATCAACTTGTCCTGGGTGGAGGAAACCTGTATGGCGACGGCTGAAGGTCGAAAGCCCGAATACCAAAAAACCACACCCGCCTACGTCGATAAAGACCGCTACGTCGCCAAGGCTGAACTCGAAGTGCTGCGGACGGTGCTGGCCCGCGTTACCGGCTCGTTCGCACAAGACCCGGTGGCGATCATCGAGCCGGGCGAGGGCTTCGCCGACCAGCCCGGTTTCCTGCCCAGTTGCATCGACGAGCTGATAGGCAAGTACAAGGCTTCTCTCGCCGAGGTCGAAAAACTGCGGAACACTGAACGTGCATAGCATGGAAGCTATAAAAACCGAAATTCGGAAACAAACGGATTGGGCGGACACGTCGCCGAGTGAACTGCTCGAAGCGCACCTGGCACGAAACCCCAACACGGCCCGATGCTACGCCGGCGATATGCAGACGTTCGGCGATTTCCTCTCGACGGGCGAGACGGTCGGTGCGGCAAAAGCGGGCGGTGTGGTCGGTGTGGCAAAAGCGACAAATGCGATCAAAGCGATCAAATTCATCTGCGATCTGAACCGTGGCGCCGCCGAGCGAACGGTCCACAACTACCTAGCCTATCTGCGAGGCCGATACGAAGCACTCAACACGATCCGCCGAAAGGTCCAGAGCCTCATGGGACTGCTGAAACTCGCGCACAAGTTCGGCGTGGTCGAGTGGGCGATCGAACCGATGAAACTGCCCGCACCAGCCCCGATCCGAGATACCCGAGGTCCTGGCCGAGCGGTCGTGGCCGAAATGATCGAACTGTGCGGAGAACGCGACGATGCCAAAGGAGCCAGAGACGCCGCAATGCTACGACTGATGGCGTTCAGCGCCCTCCGCTGCAACGAAACGCTGACGCTCGACCTGAAACACGTCGATATCGATGCGGGAATGATCGAGATACTGGCCAAAGGACTGTGGGGCCGGACCACGCACCCGATCACGCTGGCGACCGCAGAAGCGATCGGACTGTGGCTGGAGTTCAGAGGAGTCGACGACGGACCACTGTTCACCACGCTGGCCAGAGGAGTGAAAGATAAACGGAAACGCCTAACCTACTGGGGGGCATACGATGCGGTGCGGCGACTAGCAGCCAAAACCGGAAACAAATGCAGCCCGCACAAACTTAGACACTTCGCGGCGACCGAACACCTGAGACTTACCAATGGCGATGTGCCGTGGGCGATGGCGCTGACACGACACAAAGACCCGCGAACGCTGATGATCTACAACGATTCGCGAATGACAAAAGCACGAGAAGCGATGGAACTGGTGGAGGCTGGCGTGCCGTACTTCCACCTGAAAGGGCATACCTAATGATAACCAGTAGTATCAGTAGCTTAAACACACGTAAAGCATTATAGCCAAACGTTCGCCGCGAAAACCGCAACCTCCGCCGAAAACAGATTTTCTGCGACGGTTTTTATGTTTGTAGGTACTACTTTCCCGGCTGCGGAGGTGACCCCAATGGGAACAGCCGAATAAATAGCCAAACCTTCCTTACCAGAGTTTGGGTTTGACATGAAAAAAAGTAAAAAGACAGAGTACGAAGCTCATAAAAAGCGGGTACACACCCGGGACATGGCCCACTCCGCCGAGGGTCGTGACATCGGTTCGATCCCGGCTGTGGTCAACCCCCGTCGTCGGTCCAAGGCGAAAAAGCGGTTCCGCGTATACTGCGACACGTATTTCCCCGAGCGGTTTTACCTGCCATGGAGCGACGACCACTTGCACGTCATCGCCAAGATCGAATCGGCCGTCCTTCGCGGCGCCTTGTTCGCTGAGGCGATGCCGCGTGGCAGCGGCAAGACATCGTTGGCCGAGGTCGCCATCATTTGGGGCGTTTCCTACGGTCATCGCGAGATGGTCGCGGGCCTGGCCGCGACGAAGACTCGCGGCTGCGAGATCCTCGACAGCATCAAGACCGAGTTCGAGAACAACGTTCGGCTCGGCGAGGACTTTCCCGAAATCTGTTTCCCGATCCGCCGGTTGGAGGGCATCACGAACCGCTGTGCCGGCCAGATGTGCGAGGGCACGCGGACGAACATCACCTGGACGAAGGATAAGATCATCCTGCCGACGATCGCCGGCAGCGTCGCATCTGGCGCGATCATCACGGTCGGCGGGCTCACTGGCGGCGACGTTCGCGGCATGAAACACACTCGCACGGACGGTCGCGTCGTGCGGCCGAGTTTCGTTTTGCTCGACGACCCGCAGACCGACAAGACGGCCGCCAGTCGCACTCAGAACGAAACCCGCGAGCGTCTGCTTCAGGGCGCGGTTTTGGGCATGGCCGGCCCTGACCGCAAGATCGCCGCCGTCATGCCGTGCACGGTGATCCAGCCGGGCGACATGGCCGACAACATC
>SDBV01012069.1_pt1 | contig 11103 bp, 7 predicted proteins | sample 2277081 | NCBI WGS metagenome assembly SDBV01 (sample SAMN10402039, study PRJNA504765) | marine sediment metagenome | isolation source: marine sediment core GS10_PC15, 223 cmbsf | place: Arctic Ocean: Southern Knipovich Ridge | collected 2010
ACCTTCTTCTCCTCGACGAGGTTCCTCATATGGTATCCGAAGGACTGCGCGGAGCATCCGAGGTCCTCGAGAGCGTCCGCCGAGGTGATGGATCGGCCTTCCCGCTTCCCCATGTAATCCAGGAGCGTGTCCCTCACCAGGACTTGTCCATGGGGATGCTTCTTCTTGGCCTTCTTCGCCTTCGCCGGGGCCTTCGCCTTCGCCTTGGCCTTGACCATCGATCTCGTACCGAATAGCGCGTCGAGCTCGGCTTCCTTCTGCTCGGTCTTCGCCTTGAGTTCGAGAAGTTCCTCAACCAGCTTGATCGCCTGCTGTCTCTTCGACATGTTCATTCTCCTTCCCATCCCCTACTCGGGAGGGAGAAGAATTTACGGAATCCGGCCGAGCGTGCTCGCTGATAAGCTCCTTCAAGGAGGAGTTCCGAACGGTCTCCCGGTCGTTTCCAGCCGCGTATGCGAACGCGCGGGGGTCCCCGAACACGAAAACCTTCTTCTTGGCTCTGGTGATCGCTGTATACAGGAGGTTCCTGTAGAGCATGATCCCGTATCGCATCGTCATCGGCATCAGGATGTAGTCGAACTCCTGGCCCTGGACCTTGTGAGTGGTGCACGCGTACGCGACCCGAAGCACGTGACGGGCCTCCTCGACCTTGAAGACGAATACCTTGTCTATATACCGCGGGACGGACGAATTCTGGTCAAACCAGTCAAACACCCTTACCTCGACCTCATCGTCACGGATCGATATCCTCTGGACCTTCCCCACGTCCCCGTTGAACACCATGCGGTCATAGTCGTTCTTGACGACCATAACGCGATCCCCCTCGTACAGATCACAGGCCCCGTGCTTCAGCTTAGACGCCTTGCCGGCCGTATACCGGGGGTTCAGAACCTCGCGGAGACTCCTGTTCAGGTTGTTCACCCCAAGGTCCCCGTCATACATAGGGGCGATGACCTGGAAATTCGCCTTCCGGTCCATCATCTTCATCGTGAGGACCTGAATTTCCTCGATTACATCGTCCTGATCATACGGAAAAAAGATGAAGTCAGAGGCCTTGTTAAAAGACGTGTCGACCTGGTCCCCAGCCAGGATGGAATGGGCTACCGACACAATATCTGACGCCTCTTCCTGACGATAGATCTGGGTAAGTGACACGTGCGGAACGTCCGTGCAGGACATCAGGTTGTTGAGGACGTAGCCCGCTCCGACCGACGGAAGCTGGGCAGAGTCTCCGACCAAGATTAGAACGGTGTTGGACGGGAGGGCGGACACAAGATGGTAAAACGTGGAGCCGTCCACCATGCTCGTCTCGTCCACGATCACGGCATCCACGGTATACCGGTTTCCAGAGTGAAATTCCCAGGTTCCGTCCCTTCCATATCCGAGCGCCCTATGGATGGTGGCGGCAGGCTTCCCGGTTACCTGTGACAGCCGCTTCGCGGCAATCCCGGTAGGAGACAAAAGGACGTAATGGAGGCCGGTTTTCTCGAAAAGATGGACGAAGGCCGAAATGAGAAGAGTTTTCCCGGTCCCCGGATATCCCGATATCACGCAGACCCCAGACTCCCTCAGGAGCAAGAAGGCCTTCCTCTGATTCTCGGAAAGGGTAATTCCTCCGGTATCCTCGAAATTTGCCAGATGGCTCTTGAGATCACCAAAAGGATGGACTCCGTGCTGAATCATCTTTCCGACGCATTTGGCGGACTCGGACTCGTTGTACCAGTTGTGGGCCAGATAGATTCGCTCCCCGAGGGTCACCAGCGCCTCCTCTTCGATCAAGGCGGAGAAGGCGGAGAAATAGGCGGAGCTTGATATATACTCGCCATGTGAAAACGGCTCGAGCGAGTGCCTCCGGAACAGCTTTCGGACATGGTCCAGAATCTGCTGGGACGAAGCATGCATATGCCCCTCCGAGAAGGCCAGCTCAGACATCGTGAACAGGACGAGGGCACGTACCCGCCGAAGGTCATCCTTTCCGATACCTAGATTCCGGGCGGCCGTATCAGCCGTTTGGAACCCAATGTTCGGACATTCGTAGAGCCGATACGGATTCTCCCGAACAACCTCTGAGGTGCGGCTCCCGAACCTCGAGTATGCGGACCTGACCTGGGAGGCGTGGAGGCCGAGGTCCGTGAGAAAGATCGCGGCCGTCCTCATGGCGGAGGCCCTTTTCCACTCTTCGGTGACCGCCATCGCCTGCTTCTTCGTCAGGAAGTCCAGCTCCAGAATTTTCTCCGGCTCATTCTCAAGAACGAATACTAGGTCGTCCCCGAACACGCCATACATCTTTCCGGCCGTGATTGGCCCTATGGACTTGACATGACTCGTAAGATAAGTGATGATCCCTATTCGTCCCTTTTCGGGAATTACCTCACAGCTAACGGCCACAAACTGACGCCCATAGGTCGGATGCTCCTCATAGGACCCACGGAACCGAGCCTTGATGCCCGGCGTTAGGTTCGTCCCGGGAAAAGTCCCTTTGACGGTCACGGACGAACCGTTCCCCTCGGAACCCCTCAGAATATGAAACCCCGTCCCCCGATTGGAGAATACTACCCCGCTAATTTTGCAGACGACCTCTTTCATCGGGCCCAAGCACCTTACACTATGGGAGATCCGTATGAAGCCCCCGGACGGACGCGTCCAATACCTCTAACAACCGGGCCTCATTTATGATGGGAATCCCGTACTTCCGAGCCTTCTTCATCTTCGAGGAGGTGGTCGTAGAATCATTGGTCACGAGATAAGACGTGATTTTCGAAACCGTCCCCTTTGGCGTCCCCCCAGCATCCATGATCAGCTTCTCTACTGCCTTCCGGGGCATGGACAACTCACCCGTTATGCACACCGTCTTTCCCTGCAGGAGACCACCGGATAGACTCCGAATATCCAGGACCTGCTCCAGTTCGAGAATCAGGTCACGACACGCCTGAAGTCCTTCCATCACCTGCCTTGCGGTAACCTCCCCCACATTCGGGACTGCCAGCAGTTGCTTGAAGTCCATGGCGAGAACTTTCTCGACCGTATTATGGCCGGCCTGGACAACGTCGGTGGCAGTGGCCGTCCCGAAGTTCGGAATGTTCAGAGAGGCCAGTACGAGCTCAAGAGTCACCGATTTGTTGTCATGTAATACTCCATGACATTTCTTGGCCATCTTCATGCCGGAACAACATTCGGCCAAGACCGACACATCGAGTCGGTAGAGATCAGCCACTGACGCGATCTTCGGGTTGTCCGGGTCGGTCAGCGCATCGATCATGGCATCCCCCCAATGGAGCAGTCCGAAATTCCTGACCCAGACCTTCACAGCACCGGACAGACGGGCCGGACAGGACTTTGATCTGCAATACAGAAAGTCCCCCTCCACGGCGGTCGGCCCTGAGCAGGCGGGGCACAAGTCCGGGATGGGGAAGAGTTCAGGTGCGTCCATGCCCCACAGTACATGATGGGGTCACGGACTTCCGGACGGTCAGGCCGCCTCCTCCTCGAACTCGAAGAGCTCGCCCTCTTCCTCGGCCTCGATTTCCTCCCCGAAGTCCCCCTCAGGAATGTCCGGGGTCTCCTCGAACTCACCGGGAATCATCGGAGGCGGAGTCCCCTCGGGCGCGCCGCCGTCCTCGCCGCCGCCGAAGGAGGACTGTCCGAGCATGTCGGCCTCGCCCGTATGGAATGCCTTCATGAACCGGGAGAGCTCCTCGCCCAGGTCCAGGACGTTCTCGGACACATGCTCGAGAGTGCTCCGCTCCGGGTCGATGAAGTCACCCTGCAGGCGGGCCAGCTTGGAGTACAGGACGTGGACGTCCTTGAGGACATCCGCAATATAAGAATTGACCCGTTGCCACTCCTGGTCCCGGTCCTTGGCAGCCGCGACCTGGAGATCGGACGCGACCTCTCTAAACGGCTGGGTTGGCCTACGGGGATGGGAGAGGGCGGCGTCCACCTCGGATGCGACACGTGAGAATCTACTCATCTCATGAACGGAACGCACCAAAGGCCTAAGTCCAACCAGCTGGATGTACCATGAAACATGGACGAGGAAACAGAAAGACTGAGACGAGATCTCAAGACCGCTCGAGACGCATATTTCAATATGAACCCGATTATGTCGGATCGAGAGTACGACGCGAAAAAACAGCGACTCTCCGAACTCGACCCTCAACACGAGGAGGTGACGACGGTCGGAGCAGCCCCTCTGAAGTATTCAGTCTGGGAAAAGGTCAAGCACGAGATCCCGATGGGATCCCTCTCCAAGGTAAACGAGAAGGACGAACTCATCCGGTGGGCCGAGAGGACGGACGCCGACACGTTCCTCATCACCCACAAGATCGACGGATCCAGCCTCGAGGTGGTCTATGAGAATGGGAAGCTGGTCCGCTGCATCACCCGAGGGGACGGGAAGATCGGGGAGGACGTGACCGTCAACGCCGTCCAGATCCCGAACCTGCCCAGGAAGATCTCCCCGCCCGGAAGGGTCATCGTCCGGGGCGAGGTCGTGATGACAAAGTGGGTCTTCCAGAAGCTCTACTCAGAGAAGTATGCCAACCCGCGGAATACCGCAGCCGGGAAGATCCGAGACAAGAAGGGCGGGGGGAAGGACTGCGAAAACCTCAGCTTCCTGGCCTTCACCGTAGTGTCGGACTCGGCCCCCCTGACGGAGGGGATGAGGTTCTCGGCCCTCCGAGACCTCATGTTCGACGTCCCGGAGTGGTACATCGGCTATGTTGCAGAGGTCGTGACGTGGCACGAAGCCACGAACGACGGGCGAGACGACATCCCCTACGAGATCGATGGGACGGTGGTCCGAGTCAACGACATCCCCACCCAGGAGGCCCTCGGGGACCTGAACATGCGCCCTCGGGGGCAGATGGCCTGGAAGTTCGACCCCGCCATGGGCGTTACGAAGGTTCTGGATGTCCGGTGGCAGAACGGACCGACGGGTCGCTTGACTGCCGTGGCATGTGTTGAACCAGTTGAAATTGGAGGAGTAACGATTGTGAACGTATCCCTCCACAATCTATCTATGTTCAGAGATCTCCGCCTTTTTCCTGGATGTCGAGTACTAATATCTAGAAGAAATGATGTTATCCCATATGTAGAAAAGAATCTCGACGATAATCGGGATATTTAAGCTTATAGGCCATACAACTAACAAGCTGAACCGTCGGATTCACCATTCGCATAAATCTAAGTGAATCGGACTGACTAATTCGGACAGATAAACCTGTTCCATGTCGACTACTGGTAGAAAGGTCAATACTCGCCTTGAGTCCGAAGTGGTGAAGCTTTCCACACAGTAACTCCACCTCCTTGTGCGAGAACGAATAAGTGGCGAATGAAATACGAACGTAATTTTTACGAACTCCTACCCAGACAGAACTCCCATCATCCATGAACCAATAAGCTACTGCCGCCGGAGTCAAACGCTTCACCCACTTCGGATTCACGGTCTTCTTTCCTCCAACCATCACAACATCCCAGATGTCTCGAAGAGCACCTTTGTTCCGATAATGGAAATGGTGGTAGATGGAGCCGGGAGAAAAGCCACTTTTTTGGACGACTGAAGAAACGGAACCGTGACCAATGGTTGACCGAATGTGGTCAATATATCCGCGTTGCCTGTCACAATGACTTGTTGAATACGTAATAGAATGACCATCCACCACAAGAGAGGCGTCCCCCAGAAGCGTCCCATAAATCAGGTCTAATTGCTCCTGAGAAAGATTATGCTTACGCCTCTGAGTGACGACTCGATTGGATTCCGAAATGGATCTCCTAACTCCACGTAAAAGCCGGCGCAGCACCTTCTCCGTCACAGAGTGGACGACTAAAATATCGGGAAAAGGAATCCCTGAAACATAAGCGTCAACGACGGTCTGACGTAGTTCATCAGAGACTTCAATTCGATTCGTGCAAGCTTCAACGAAACTTCGAGATCGAATCTTATTCTCCCTCATGACCTTATCAACTAAGGATCGGGAGCAACCGAGTTGTCTCGCTACCTCATTTTGGGAGAGGCCCGACCCGTATAACTCACGTACTTGATCAATCGGAGCCTTCATACCTGAAATAAGCAATAGAAAGTTAATCACTCAATCAGACAGACTTGCTACTACATAGAGCGGAGCCTAGGAGGGCTCGTCCGAGCTCTGGACGGCGGCCATCAACTTCTCCGCCGCCTGGAGGGACCGGTGCGAGATCAGGGTCAGCCTGACGGTCTGACCGGCTAATGATTCCAGGGCCACCTGCGGATCGAAACCAACGCCGTCCTCATCTACAAGGATGTAATGGCCAGTATCGAGATCCTTCCTAACCTCCCCGTCTATGATCTGGCCTGCATCATATCCGTAGGCATGCCGATCCCGCTCGTTGTCGAATTTAGAACCCATTCACGATCGCTCTCACTGTCGTTCTACTGGTCAGCTGCAGCCAGTGGTCTGGCCACACGACTCGCACAGGTAGCATGCCCCGTTGCGACGCGTGATATTTCCGCAGCTGCCGCATGGAGGCCCGTCCGCGGACATGGTTGGACGCATGCTCATCCTGTCCAGATCGGGAGGTTCCGAGTCGGGCTGAACGTCCGATATGCGTGCGTCCAGTCCTGAGTTTACTCCACCAAAGTAGCGGATGTCCAGGACCTTGAAGATATAGTCGTAAAGGCTATCCGCGAACCGGATATGGGGGTTCCGGGTGAACCCCGACGGCTCGAACTTCGTGTGAATGAAGCTTCGGACCAGCTTGTCCAGGGGGACCCCATACTGTAGGGCCACACTCAACAACTGGGTGAACCCGTCGATGAGCCCTCCCATGGTCGACCCGTTTTTTCCGAATTTGAGGAAGACCTCTCCGAGGGTTCCGTCAGGGTACTCGTTCATAATAATGTACCCTTTGTGACCGTTGATCTCGAAGCGGTGGCGCCTTCCATCACAGTCTTCCGGCATGTGCCTCCGTTGCGCCGTGCTCGGAGATGTCTCGAGCTCCTTACCCTTGACGGAGAGCGGCTGTGATTTTTTACACCCATCCCGATACAAGGCAACGCACTTGAGGCCCAGCTTCCATCCATCCATATACAGATCTGCGATCTCCTCCGAGGTGGCTGAGTTCGGCAGGTTCACCGTCTTGCTCATCGCACAGGTGATGAGCGGCTGGATGGCGGCCATCATCTTGAGATGGGCGGACGGGGTCAGGCTACGGCCAGAGGGGCCGATGGCCATGGCGCAGTCAAATATCGAGAGGTTCTCAAGATGGAACCCAGGAGCCCCCTCTATGTGACCGTTGTCCTCGATGTACTTGCAGATTCCCCCAATGTCCGTAGACTCGTACCCCAGGTTTTCAAGGGCGCTACGGACGGTCCCGTTGACCAACTTCATCTTTCCCCCGCCGACGAGGGACTTGTAGGTGACGAGGGAGAAGGCTGGCTCTATGCCCGTGGTGTCCATCTCCATGAGGAAGGAGATGGTCCCGAGCGGGGCTTGGAGCGTCGCCTGGGAAACGCTGTATCCGAATTTCTCCCCGAGGAGGATGACGTCTTTCCACACCTCCTCGGTGAGGCCCACGATGGCACCATCCAGCGGATCCCGGACCGGATCCGTCAGGCCCCACCGGGAGAGGATCTCGGCGTCGACCTCCTGATGCATGCGCATAATTCCAAGCATATCCCTCTTGTTCTTTTCGAACTCGGGAAACGGTTGGGTCCTGGCCGCCAACTTGGCGGATACCAGGTATGCCTGACCAGTCATGAGGGACGCCAACTGAGCAGCTATGGCCCGGCCCCCGTCAGAGTCATACCCGTACCCCAGCTTCATGAGCAAGGATCCGAGATTTCCGTAGTTCAGACCGATCGGCCTCAGAGCGTGAGACCCATTCGTAATGGCCTCCGTGGGATACTCCGCCTTATTGATGATGGCATTCTGAGCAGTTACGAACAGACGGACGGCCTGCTCGAAACGATCCGCGAGAAAGCGGTCCCGATCGAAGAACTTCGTCAGGTTGATGGCGCAGAGGTTGCACGCAGTGTTGTCCACATGAAGGAACTCCGAACAGTTGTGGGCAACGACGCCCTCCGCGATGAGGGAGCTCGTCTCAGATTCAGTAACATCATAGACAGGGACAATCTCGCCAGTATCAACGACCTTCACGACCTCATCAATCCAACGGTCTTTACCGTAATTATTAACGACGTCCGGTATGTCGTTGAATCTCGCCTGCTTGCGAGCTGAAAGAAGCCCAACCTCCAACATGATACCCCTGAATCGCCGGAGACTTTCACCGGTGATAACGAGGTCATTCGTCTTCTCCTTCGAGGAATAAGTCCGGACTTCCCCGGATTTAGTCGTGTAGGTGAAGGTCGGCTTATCGTTAGGTCTCCGATCCTTGTAGATCGTGTTGTTGACACCGAGATTCAACAGGAGGGCTTGAACGCCGCGCAGAAGCTCCAAGCTCGTGGAACTAAAACGGGCGTCAATGTTCTTCTTGAGCTGGATGTTGAATGTCCCATCCGCAGAGAACAAACCAGACAAGAATGAGAGTTGCGACTCTCTTGTGGACCTAAATATGGCATCCGTGACTCTTTTAGTCGGCGCCTTTGAACCCGGATCACAGGCGAGAAAGGACATGGCCTCCCAAATGGCCTTACGGTGGATTCGAACGTACTCTGGACTTTCTCCGACAGATCCAGTTTGAGATTTGGAGGAGAACGGAATATCATTCTCCTGAAGAAAAGAGGTGATTACCTTCAGGACATCCTTGTCGTCTCGTCCGAAAAGAACCCCAACCTCATACTGGTTTCTACTCGGAAGTCCGCGCAAAATCCACCCATCACCGACGATCCATCCAGCAATCTTGTACCACATGGAGGCGCTGGAGGAGATGATTGATCCTGAAGCGGAGCTCGGCATCTCCGGGTCCTTTGCGGCAAACGAACCCTCTCCGGCCTGAAGACAAAGCACACTGTCCTCAGTCAAATCATCGGCTCTGGTCCACTCGTCAACAGTCCTGAGCCGATGATCTTTCGTGATCTTCAAGAGCCGGCCTCGTCGGGTGTGAACTTCAACAACGGACTTAGTCCCCGTCGGAAAGACGATGGCTGATTTAAGGATTGGACCGTCTTCAGTCTGCACCAGAACCAGGAAAGAGTTCGATTCGGACGCGTTTGATTCGTACTCAGCGCACAGGTCTTCAATCCTCACCAAGCCAAACTCCGTCGCGATGCGGGTATGGGGGTGAAAGCATGGATTGGACGACTTGATACGTCCGGACGCCGGCGTGGTGTGCCATTTGTTGATCGTATCGGTGAATTGAACGCCAGGGTCTCCGCAAAACCATGCGGCCCCGGCTATCTCAGTCCATAGCTCACGGGCGTCGTACTCATGGACAACATCGCCGGTGAGACGCTCTTTCGTCTCCCAGGGCCCTCCCTCCTCAACGGCCCTCATGAATGCGTCCGGGACGGACACGGAGTGGTTCGCGTTCTGGTAGCTAACCCACTTGTACGCGGAGTTTGGATCGTCGTAAGCGGCCCCGTATCCGATGCCGATCAGGTCATGAGCCCGCTTCTCCTCGACGGCCTTGCACCTGATGAATCCGGGACGCCCGTCCTTGGTCTCAAGCACGTCCGGGTGATCCATGTCCAGGACGACCATCTTCGCGGCATTGCGCGTGGAACCGCCGGACTTGAAGGACTTGGCGTACTTGTCGAGACCCTCCATCCATCCAATGGGTCCACACACGAAAGCCCCCGATGAGAGCTTCTCATAGGAAGACCGGATCTTGGACATGTTCGCCCCGGAGCCGGACCCTCCACAGAAGATGGTGGCCTCCGACTTCTGGAACTCCATGATAGACTCAACGGTGTCGTCCACTTCGGAAATGAAACAGGCCGAAGCGGTTTGGTGACGGCCCGGGACACCGAGGTTGAACCAGACCGGGGAGTTGAAGGCCCCAAACTGGTGAAGAAGAGCATACGTAAGCTCGTCTTCGAACGTTTGGGCGTCCTTGTTCGAATTGAAGTATCCTTGGTCCTCAGCCCACTTGCGAAGCTTCTTTGTGACACGGGAGAAGATCTGCCTCACAGAGTATTCCCGTTTCCCGTTTACGATGCGGAAGTATTTGTCCGCTACGATGTTGATCGTCGTCTGACTCCACCAAGACGGGACCTCTACCCCTCTCTGTTCAAAAACCACTCCCCCGGCCGGATTAACGATCTTGGCGTTCACCACCTTCCACTCAATCTCGTCGAACGGATGAACAGATCCATTCGTGAATACCCGAGTCCAGCGACCGGCTTCCTTCCCTTCCGAGGAGAGGTTCCCGACCACCTTTTCCAGCGTGCTCACTCCGGGTGATCGAGTTTCCTCAGCGACGGCTCCTGACATCCTTAGCCTCCTCAGACAAACGAACGATTTCTAGTTCCAGACCGAGACGGGCTGATCCATTCCCCCGTTTGTGCGCAACATCGAGCTCGCGCAGCTTCTCTACGCTGGAAAACAAAGAAGAACGAGACCATAAGCCTAAACGCGATTCCGACATCTTCCGATATACGAAAGGATGAACGCCCAGACGAGAGGCAGCCTCTGTTTGCGGAACGCCCGCCTCATTGAGGGACTCCATCTGAAACTGGCGCAGCACGTGACGTTGCAGAAATGCTATTATCCATCCAGTTTCATCCCCACCTTCTTGGAGCTTGTCCAGGAAGGCGAGAGCCATCGCGGGACGACCCTCGCACACCGAGTCGACAACGCTTTTCGGTGTCAGATCCGCAGAGAAACACATGATGGAACGAGCGTCCTGTGGTGCCACAGCCCCCGTCGGACTCAAAATTGCCAACTTCCCGATCTCAGAGGAGATCTTCCGTAGGCTCCTTCCGCAGTTCACAAAAAGCGCACCCGCTACACGGCTTAGATCGATATTGAGACGAGCGCCCTCCTTCAAGATCCAGCTTATGACCTCGTTATTGTCGTCGTATGTCTTGAGCTTAGGGAAGTTGTGGATCCGATTCGCATTTGACGACTTTAGTTTTTTCTTGGACGCCGACACAATTATGAGAACGTCGTCCCCCGAAGGCAGAGGAGGGATTTCCTTCGCCCCCTTCACGATAAAGACCCGGCG